>Ga0315900_10013293_pt1 | contig 10035 bp, 37 predicted proteins | sample LakEriMetagenome_FD_203521 | JGI IMG/M metagenome (GOLD analysis project Ga0315900, IMG submission 203521) | Freshwater fungal communities from buoy surface, Lake Erie, Ohio, United States - Buoy 12 MA114 | ecosystem: Environmental > Aquatic > Freshwater > Lake > Lake biofilm | place: USA: Lake...
GTTTCGTTTCGGGCTATGTTGTGTTATTGCGCTTTGTTGGTTTCGGGTACGGGCAAAGCTATTGCGCTCTATTGCGTTTCTTTGGTATCTTGTTTGGTGTTTGGTTATGTGTGTAAGGGGGTAGGGTTGGAAGGGAAATATAATATTGGGAACGGCTGCAAATGTAGTGTAATATATTAGAGTAATGCAATTGTGAAATGTTAAAATCCTTTAACAAAACTTTAACAATATTTATTTTGCTGAAAAGAAAATACGTCTTATATTTGCTTTATCAATTAACCAACTAAATAGAAAATCATGTACAAAATGACCAAAAAAGAAAAAGAAACCCTTAGCAATGAAATTGCCATTACTTCAATTATTGTCATTATTTTTTTACTTATAACCTTAGCCGATAACCTTTAAAACCTTAACACATGGAAAACACAAACGAAATACAAAGGTGCAAAGAATTTATAAAAGATAATTTTTTGCAAATGCCAACACCCAAAAGCGTTTCAGTTTATAGCCTATTTTTTAGCGGCGGCACCTTTACTGATGAAAACGTAATAAAAGAAGCGTTAAAAGACATAACACCCGAACAATTATACAAAAGACCTTAAAACCTATAAAACCTTAACACATGAAAAATAAAAAAGATTTGGAGCAAATTTATGTAGCGCATGGATATGCAGCCGAAACGCTTATAAATGGCAATATTTCCGAAGCCATAAGATATTTAAACGAGTTAATAAATAGCGGATATTTTAGCACTGCACACGAAGAATTGATAAAAATAAAAGAAGATTGCGCCGAAAAATACCCTTATATCTTAAGTAAAATAAATTTTCAACCAATAAAATTTTAAACCATGCAAACAATTAACACACTTTTGCCCGTTCTTTACATTGTTACCCTTACCCTTTGCGCCTTATCATTTAGCGCCTTATTTTTAACAATTATTTGGCAACCAATTAAAGCGCTGAAAAACTTTATTTTTTAATTTGCTTAAATATTAATTAACTACATAAACTTAATACAATGAAAAACTACACAATTGAACAAGCCAACACAAACCAGTTAAACGAATACCAAAACCGAGATTTAACCGCATTAATCAAAAGAAGCGAGGAAATCAACTTTTTTTACCCTTGTCAAGTTTATTTGAAATTTGAGGAACACGAAGGCCAAGAATACTACCACCACGCAGAAATAAGAGCAACATATAAAGAAAACGTATTTTTTATAAAGTATTCGGACCACAAAAAGAAGTATTTTATTTATCCCGAAGAATTGACAAATAAATTTAAAAATATTGATAGCTACACACTACGCAGAATAAAAGAAAACATAAAAGAACCGCAGCAAATAGGCGTAGTAAACTTAAAAAAGCTAGTTAATTGGTTTGAGTATCATTTAGCCGTAATTGAAGAAGCAAAGAAGATAAACGAAGCAAACGGAAGCGAAGAAGCTAAATTTTTAAAATCAATTGAAGGCCTACCAGTAAATTGGGATAGAAACGGCAAAAGCGGTGAAATTTTGCAAAATGGTATTTTATTTAAGTTTTCAATCGGTCCGACATACATAAGCAAAAAAATAGAAATAAATTATAAAGTTAGCAACGAGCTTGAAAGTTTTTTAAAATTATCCGATAACAAATACAATAACCAATAAAACCCAACACAATGACAACAACAATAAACAACAATTTAAGAGTATACCAAGTAAAAACCAGCACAGGAAAACAAGCCTTTTGCAATATTGAACAACTTAATGAAGTAGTAGAATACCTACAAACCCAGCCCGATTATTTTACAATATATCATTTTTGGAATAATAAGCCCGAAAAAGTAAGTAAAAAAGACCTAAAAGGCTTCTTTGAAGGAGCAAATTTAAAGCAAGATTTTGCCTATTAAAACCACATTAAAACAACCTTAAAACCTTAAAAAATGACAAAAGCAAACCAATTCATTGAAAATTTAAGCCCCGACCTTAAAAGCGCCGTTTTAGACATAGCAACCACAATAAAACCAGCGCTTGATGAAATCCACGCCCAACAACCAACAACAAAAAATTATTACGGGGACTATATGCGCCTATTATCTTACCGCCCGAAATACGCCAAAATTTTAGCTCTTGCCATGCTTTACGAAGGAGCAAACCCCGAAGGAGTAGAAGCGGCTATAAAATTAATTTAACCACCTTAAAACAGCATTAAAATGAATTTATCAAATAAAGGAGATTTAATACTATTAAAAATTAATAGTAAAATAATTGAAGTAATTTTTAGCCATTGGGAAAAAAACAACGGGAACGGCCTATATTTTTACGATACAAACGGCAAAAAATACTCAATAAAAAACACAATATAAAACAACCTTAAAACCTTAAACAATGAAAACCACCGCAGAAGTATTGGAAGCAATACGAAACACGCTATTTTTTACGGGTAGAACTATCAACGGGAAAGAAGGTACGATAAATTGCCTAACTACAAATGACCTATTTTTAGCCAATGGCTACATAAATAAAACCATGCACCGAAAAATAGAAAAAATTTACGCCCAATATTTAAAAGATATAAACACATTACAACACTTATAAAACCTTAAAACAATGGCAAAATATTCACTTTGGACATTAGACCACGAAAGTATTTATTCAGTTAGAGCCTATAAAGTAAAAGACACCAGCAGCAGCAAAGAAGTAGACAAATGGCTTGAAAAAGATAGCGAAAACGCCGCTTCATTTTATAGAGAAGAAAACGAAGTAAACGCCGCCTATTTACAAACCTTTGAAAATTAATAACCAGTAAACCCTTTACCAATGACATACGAAAACTATTTATTTAGTCAATTATTAGCCATTTATAACCCCGATTTTGCCGCCCTTCCTTATGATTGGCAATATAATGACATCCCGACATTGTACGCAGATTTTGAGCAAAGCCCTTTCAATGTTGATAATATCGGCCTTTATGAATGTATTATTAACTACCTACAAAATAAATACACACAACCAGTAAAACCCTAAACAATGATAGAAACGCTACTTTATGGCTGCAAAATAGACCAGCCCGACTACATGGAAGAAATACTATACCAGTGCAAAGGATACACAAATAAAGATGAACTTTTGCAGAAGGGCAAACAATGGGCAAAAGATAACGGATACAACCGCCTAAGAATAAGAGAAATAAACCTTAGCCAAAAAACCGACTTTATAGAGGCCATAACCATTTAACTAATTTTTAACGCCTTTTATTTTGCTTAAATAAAGCAGCAACCTAATTTTACTAAATCATTAAAACCATAAGACAATGACCGCAGCAATTTTATTAGCCAGTTTATGTACTTTATTAGTATGTGCAGACCTTACAAGTAAAGAAACAGGATACACAAATAACAATTTTGAAGATATTAAAAACAATTAAACCAATTAAATAACAATTAAATTAAATTAAAATGAGATACACAACAGAATACAACCCAGAAATTTCAGAAACTTGTAAGACTTATATTAGTAACAATGTAGTCCCTAGCTTTTCAAGTGAAGATACTGATATTTATTCGCTTGATTATATTTCCGAAGTATTAAAAATACAAATGAATGAAGGCAATGAAGAAGTTATTTTTAACTTACCTTCAAATGATATGAAAGTATTGCAAAATCTTATTGATGAAAAAGTAGATTATATTGAATTTTAACCTTATTAAACCAATTAAACCATGAAAAAAGAATTTGAATTCACTTTAGATGAAAAAATGACAATTTGGAACAGGAAACAATTTACAATTGAGGCCGACACAATCGAGGAAGCAAGACAAAAGGCCATTGAATTGGTAGATAATGGAGAGGAAATAGACTTCTACTCCAGTGAATACCTTTATGAAACGGAAAACCCATTGGAAGTTAGTAAAAATGATGGCCATGCCACTATTGTATTAATGCACAACGCAGGAAGAAACACAAATAACATATACGAAAACAAATAAAACCAACCAACAATGAAAAAACCACTTACCGCCTTTCAATTATGGAAATTTTTAACGGACCTACACGAAGAAGGACACGACCTTGAAAATATAAAAGTATTGTACCGATACGATAGGGATAGCGAAGATGTATCGGTATGCGCAGCAGAGGAGGACTTATACGATATGAAAACCAACAGCCATTTAGAAACTATTATGTTATTAACTAACCCCGAAGAACTATAAAAACCAACCACACATGAACAACGAAACAAGACAAAACGTAATTGATACCATTATTGATTTAGCTGGTGATGAATTTGAAACCCCAGCCGATTATATCCAATTGGCAAGGGAAACCCCTGAAGAATTAGTAAATAGGCTTATTGGAATAGCTTGTTATTATAGAGATGAATACAATAATTAAAGCCATGAATATAAACCTAAATACAATTAGCAACGCTGCATTTTCAAAAATGTACGAATTAGACAAGCAATTTATAGGTACTGAAAACTACATGGGATTAGCTTATTATTGGAACTATGAATATAGGCACTATTTAAGAGATGCAAAGCCATATATTAGAATGAAAGTACATAATAGTTTTCTATTAGAAAACCTACCAATTGCAGATGCAACGGAAAAACATTTTCAAATAATTAAAAAACACACTAAATTAAATTAACCATGAAAAAAGTATTAATTGTATGTATTGCATTTGCAGTATCATGTACCAGCACCAAACAAAATAAAATACCTACCGAACAATTAGATTTTCCCCCTGAATTTGACAAGTACACGATTAGCCATGACAGAGCCAACCCAACTATGTTAATGGCAGTATACGATACCACAACAAAAAAATATGTATTTGAATTTGTAGACAATTAAAACCAATAAACCATGATAACCCTAAAGAAACCACGCAGAACACCAAAGGAAGTAAAGTTAATAGCCGTTAAAGATACTGGAATACAAGAGGCCGTTTATAAAGTGAATAATGTAGTTTATTTTGCTGAAATACAAAACGACCAAGAAGGCGAATTCTATTTCCTACACATGAGTAAAGCTATTTATTTACCTGATGAATTTCAACAAAAAGATTAAGCTATGACACCTAAAGAAAAGGCAAATAAGCTATGTATGAGATTTTTAATACAAACAACTACTGATATACCTTATGGAATTAATAAAGTCATAGCTAAAGAATGTGCATTGATAGCAGTAGATGAGATTATAAACGAATTAATTAGTCATGAATTTAGTAGAAATGCAATTGTATTTTGGACATCTGTTAAACAAGAAATAGAAAACCTATGACACCCGAAAAGATAGCAATGCAAATAAAGGCCATAAATAACCGCATTAAAGCTGGTAAAGTTAAAAATGTATATTCTGCTAAGGGAAAGATAGAAGCCTTGAAAATAGCCTATTTAAAAGCCAAACAAGAGCAAAGCTGGAATAACTATTTAGCCAATTAAATGTTAATTCTATTAAATATTTTATTTTGCTATAATAAAATAGTCATAACTTCGTTTAATTAAATTAAAACATTAACCCCATGACAAAAAAAGTATATAGCGTAGCTGAATATATTGCCATGAATGATGCAATAAGGAATGCAACCGCCCGTATTAAAAATGGCAAGTTAGAATATCTACACAATGATAGGTGGATAAAGCCACAAGAATTTACAAGATATTACCCAACCCCAGTATACACTAAAAAACCTGCTCCGATAGTATGAAATCAAGTTCAAATATAGTATCCGCTATACAACACTTAAAAATGGCACAAGAGCATTTGAAGGACTTTAATAGGGATAACCCCAATACAAAAGGCAGTAAGCTATTCCAAACCTATATTGATAAAATAGAATGGATATATAGGGATTTTATAAGTAACCCAATACTACCACAAGACGTTACCATTGGTATAAAAGAAGAATGGAATAGTGATGTCTTTTGTGTACCAGCCATAACTGATAAGGTATCTGTATTAAGACCTGACCAAAGAGAATTGATAGAGGAAATTATTGATGGAATGATAGCTGGAGAGGAAGTTAAATTCATTGATACACCAAATAAATAAAACAATATGAACACAACAAAATTTGAACTATTAGAAGAAACAGAAGTAAATGGCCAAGTATGGTATAAAATTTACCAAGACGGAAGCTATATATACGGCACATTAACTAGAAGTTTAGAGGAGGCCACCAACAATTTAGAAGCCTTTGCCAATGGCAAACAAGCTGCACCCATTTTAAAAGTAATTAAAACAATAGAAGTAGATGAAACACACAAAACAGATTAGTTTATCGGAATACGCATCAAGAGTAAGCCCTGAAGGTTTCAGGAAGAATAGAAAGAACCCTGAAGAACCATTAACCCAGCAAGCTATAAAGTATAGAATTAAAATGGGCATGGAACTACCTGATGTAATAGAAAGTAAAAAGATAGGTAAGGTGCACGTGCTTACCGTAGATGCAAATTTTTAACCAGTAAATAAACACCATGAAAACACCAATAGACATTATAATTAAAGCCAAGAAAGAAATGAACCAAAATGATTTTGCCGATTGGTTAGAGCAAAGCCTACCTACATTTAAAGAGCTTGAGAAAAACCACATTTGCAAAGCGCACGTCATGGGTTCATTAAGTAAACTTACTGGAGAACAGCCAATGACAAGTGAAGAATATTTTGATAACAACTATAAAGAGTAAACCATGTTAGCATTAAAAATATTTATATTGTTAGCTCTGTTTTTAGGCTTCATTGCCTTCATGACAATAGCTTGTGTGCTAATTGTATTGTTAATTGAAAAAAGAATTAAGAATGGATACACCAACGATTAAATGGTTAGAGAATAGCATCTCTACTGCTCCTAATGAAATATCCTTGAATGGTATTAGAAATTGTATCAAGTGGTTTGCTCAAATGGAACCAACAGATGAACAAATACTTGAGGAACTTTACCAATCTATTGAGAACAAGAAAAGATTTGTGTAATGAACCACCTGATATACGTTGCAAGAAAAAACGCTGTTAAAACTTGGAGGTCATATCCAAAGCCACCAAAAAATAGACTACAAAAACCAGTAATAAAACATGAAAGAAAAAATCCTCCTAATCTTATTTACCTTTTATTTTATATTGTATTTGGTAAGCCTTAAAGAACGTAAAAAACTACTAAACGACTAAGAACCATGACAGAACTACAAAAACAATACATTGACCAGAACCACGCCAAAGAACCAATTTCAGTAATGGTAACAGACATTGGCTTAACCTACCTTCAGATATTAACTTACTTTAAGGAAATGGGATATGAGCCAAGAAAGAAAAGAAGTAGAAGGCATGAACATAGAACCCCAGCCAATTGCTTTGATGTAGATACCTATAACCCATCTACAATATGAAAGTTGCACTAAAGTACACCTATTCTTTATTTCAATATATCATACTACTATCTACTTATACCTGTTCTTTATTTATAGTATATAGTATGTTGGATATGGTATATTGTATATTATTTAATTAAATTAATAACCTATGAAAACAGCAGTAAATTGGTTAGTAGACCATTTATATTTGGTTATACCTAATGAAGAAAGAAACTTTCTTGAAGGCATGAGAAAAGAAGCACTTGACAAAGAAAAAGAGCAGATAATGAATGATTATAGAGCCGGAGTTAATGCAGGCATAGTATATTGTAATGGAGAAGTATTTATTACTAAGGAAGAATACTACAACCAAACCTATAAACCAGAAACAATATGATATTAATATTTTTAATTTGGGCATATTTTTTTTACATTATACAACAAGACAATATAAAAAAAAGTAGAAAGGACACAAGTTTTATTTTTGAAGTTTGTTTTGCTCCAATAATAGCACTTTGGATTATATCTTCAACAAATAACCTATAAACCAGAAACAATATAAGATTGAGTATTTATACTTAATATTAATTAAATTAATTAAATCAACTTTGTACTTTATTAAACCAATTAAACCAATAAACCTATGAACACCTTTTATGTAATTAAAGACCTTCGTGATAACTCTTATGTTGCTTATGATTTAGAGTCGTATATGACTATAAGCTCTGCTTACGAATTTGATAGTGAACAAGATGCCATTGAATTTGCAGCAAATCACTTTGATTCCTATTCCAAATTTACAATAGAAAAAGTATATCAACTTAACCAAAAAAAATAACCTATGAAAACAGCAATGCAAGAATTAATTGATGAGCTAAGAAGTTTAGCTTTTACTGAATGTCATATAAGTATGGGAGCTATTATGCTTACACAAGGACACATTGACGAATTAGAAGAAAAATATCTTAAAAAAGAAAAAGACCAAATTATATCTTCTTATAATGAACCTCTATGGATTACTGGTAAACCAAATGTTAAAGCAGAAGATTACTACAACCAAACCTTTAAACCAGAAACAATATGAGCGTAGAATGTATCTGCATCAACGACAGCAACCGACCAAAAGAGATACCAGTCAACAAATGGGTTAAGAAAGGTAATACATATACAATTATATTCACTGTTACAGTGCTACCACAGAAGGAATTAGGCGTACAATTAGCTGAAATAGAGCTGACAGACAGAGAATTACCATACGAGTACTTCTTAGCCAATAGATTTGCCTTTACAGAGGAGAATTTAAAAAAGCTAATTGAATTGATTAAGGATTGCTCTGATATAACATTCTCAATGGATGAGCTATTAAAACAAACAGAATTAGCTGAAGTTTAAACCATAAACAACATGAAAAAGAAACCAATACATAAGTTTAATGGAGGTCTTGGTGCTACCCTATGCCATCATTGTAGAGTTATAATAAACACAGGTATGACAGATGACATATACTGTAATGATTGTGCTGACAACAAGGTAACTTACCACAACAGGTACAGAGATAAGATAATCTTTGAACATAATGGAGATGAAGTTATCATGACAGGTGGCTCATGGATGCGGTATGGCATAGCAGATGATGATAGTATTAATATGGTAGACCCATCAGGTGGACCTTATATTGAGTTGGGTAATAACCTTAACCACTTTTGGCCGAAAGAAGAATACCAAGACCTTATCGTAGAATCTATTAGGTTAAAAGATGAGGGAGGAGAAGCCACAACAGTTATATTTAAAATCAAATAATGGTAGTAAAACTACTACCTTTTGCTTCCGAATAAACCTTCACTTTATTACATTTTTTGTAAAATTTTACCTTGATTTTATGTAAAGTAGTACATAACAACGTACGTAAAAACGTACAAAACAATACAAAATGATAAAAATAATCCTTATTGCCGTCTACCTTATTGCTTTATTCTTATTTGTAAAGGATATGTGTAAAGCCCCATTGGTAAAAATAGATGAAGATGATATCTATTAGTGCTTAACTGGTAGTTGTTTTTTGTCTATGAATTTGTAGATAAACTCTGCTATGTGACCTGATAGCCATGCTCCAGCTTCATCATCTACAATACCTCTGTCACTTTTTATTACATTAACCATGTGATAGTTTTCATGTGATAGGGTATTGTGGCTTAAATACTTTTGCTCTATAATCATGTAGTAGACATCTATGTCTGGGGTGATAACTGTACCTTCTGCATCTCCTTCAAACATCTGCCCCATTTTATGCTTTTTGTATACTTTATTAGCTTCATTTATTAATGAATCTGTAATAATAAGTACCACCTTGCATCCGTAGGTAGATATTTTTAGTGTAGATGTTAGTTTCATTAGTCCTCATTTATTAGTCTGTTAATGTACCAAACTGCCTTTTTTAAATCTTCCTTACCACCTTTACGTTTCCATCTCCAAAGATACTTAATTGCGTTACCAGTAGCAAATGCTTCTTTTCCATCTAATCCTTTTACTGCTTCTTCAATTGCATCTATACACTCTATATTACCAGCATTATAATGTGCTGGATGGTCTACCTTAGATAATTCTTCCGTCATGAATAGCTATGTTATTTACCTTAAAATCTCCGTTTTTCTCTACTAATATATGGGCAAACCCTAAATTGTGTTTAGTTCCATGT
>Ga0315900_10013294_pt1 | contig 10034 bp, 7 predicted proteins | sample LakEriMetagenome_FD_203521 | JGI IMG/M metagenome (GOLD analysis project Ga0315900, IMG submission 203521) | Freshwater fungal communities from buoy surface, Lake Erie, Ohio, United States - Buoy 12 MA114 | ecosystem: Environmental > Aquatic > Freshwater > Lake > Lake biofilm | place: USA: Lake...
ATCCTACGAAAGAGGCGGTTGGAGGCCCTGTTTTGCGGGGCGTGTGACTCCGGACGGGTAGCTCAGTTGGTAGAGCAACGGACTGAAAATCCGTGTGTCGCCGGTTCGATTCCGGCCCCGTCCACTGGATCGTAAAGGCAGGCTGAGAACGGCTTTCCGTTCACCGATTCGACGTCGAATCGTGCGGCTTCCGACAGGAAGAAACCCGGTAGCTACCCGGTAGCTGCCTGGTTCATCCCCAAAGGCGGACCGTGCGATGTCGATGCGTAAGCCTTCCCTGAGGCTCCACAAGCCGTCGAAGCAGGCCGTTGTCACGATCGACGGCAAAGACCACTACCTCGGCCCCTGGGGCTCCAGGCGGGCTAAGGTTGAGTATGAGCGGCTGATCGGCGAATGGACCGCCAACGGCGGCATGGGCGGCGGGGCGGGCCGGGCCGTCACAGTGGCGGAGTTGGTGCTCGCCTACCGAAAGTTCGCGGCCACGTACTACGCGCCCCCGAGCCGTGAGGCGGCGCAGATTCGCCTTGCGATGCGCCCGCTGGTCGGGAGGTACGGCCACACGCTCGCCCGCGACTTCGGGCCGCTCGCGTTGAAGGCCGTGCGGCAGACATGGATCGAGGCCGGCCTCGCCCGGAAATACATCAACCAGCGGGTCGGGAGGCTCGTGCGGGCCTGGGCTTGGGCCGTTGAGAATGAGCTGGTGCCGGCAGGCAACTGGCAGGCGTTGCTCGCGGTAAAGGGGCTCCAGGCGGGTCGATCCGCGGCCAAGGAAACCCCGCCGGTCAAGCCGGTGTCGGATGCCGTGTTTGAGGCGACGCTCGCGGAGATCGGCTCGCCGCAGGTTCGGGCCATGCTCCAGTTGATCCGGTTGACCGGAGCCCGCCCGGGCGAGGTTTGCATCATGCGGACGTGCGACATCGACCGGACGGCAAGCCCGTGGAAGTACGTGCCGCAGTCCCACAAGACCGCGTACAAGGGTCACGAGCGGGTGATCTACATCGGCCCCCGGGCCCAGGCCGTGCTCGCCGACTGGCTGCGGGCCGACCAGGAGGCGTTCCTGTTTCAACCTCGCGAAGCGGCGGCGGCCGTCCGCGAGGCGGCCCAGGTTGCCGGACGGTCGGATGCCGACAGGGGTCTCGCCGCGCGCAACAAGCGGGCCGCCGATGCCCGCAAGCGGGGTGGGAGGGCCCAGAATCGCCGCCTGCCGGGTGATCGCTACACGCCCGGCCGCCTGGGTCATGCCGTCGGCCGCGCGTGCGAGCGGGCCGAGATCGACCACTGGCATCCGCATCAACTGCGGCACGCTGCCGCGACGGAGCTGCGGCGCGAGATCGGCATCGAGGCCGCCCGCGTCGTGCTCGGCCATCGGTCGCCGGTGATGACAGAGGTCTATGCGGAGGTGGATCGCGGTAAGGCCGCCGCCGCGATGGCGAAGTTCGGATGAAAAAATCTGGATGGGTCTTGCATGGCTTGCTACATTCGGCAGGAGCTGGCAAGCAAGTCGGCCAGTGAATCTCGGACACGTGGCGGCAGATGCCCAACCCGTGAAGTCGAGCGTTTCCGCAAAGTGGTTCGAAAACCCTAGACGCAGACACGCAGTTTTTTGCACCGTGTTCCCGCCCGGCAGGGCCTTGTGACTTGCAACCGATAGCCCGGTTGTCTCTCGCCCTGCCGCGCCTGCGCTCCGCTTGAATCATGGCGATCGCCGCGCGCGGCTCCATTCGCAAAGGAGCCCGTCATGTCGATTGATTCCCTGTCCGATGAGCTGCTGACTCTGCCGCAAGCCGCGGCGTTGTTTCCCCGCCGTCGCGGCGGCTCGAAGGTTTCGACTTCGACCCTGTGGCGGTGGTACACGCGCGGCTCGCGCGGTGTTCGCCTGGAGGTCGCTCGCGTCGGCGGGCAGGTCTACACGACGCGCGACGCGATTCGTGACTTCATCACGGCCCGCAGCGTCGCAGGAGGCGCGCCTGTGCCGCAGGCTCCGGCCCGGAGCACGCGATCGAAGCGAGCGATGAAGGAACTTCAGCGGATGGGGATGTAGCAAAAAAATCCCGGGCCTGGGGTCGATTGGCGTTGACCCAAGCCCGGGAAAAGTCGCGTGCGAGGTCAAGGATGGCCGCCTCCTCGCCGCGTGTCAACACGACACGGCCAGAGGAGATTCGTCATGTCTGTTTCGATGGTCGATGCCGACGGCATCGCAAAAGAGATCGCCGGTTACGTTCATCGCGGACTGCGCGTCGTGAGACTGCATGGTGTCACAGGCCCCGGCCAATGCACGTGTTCGAAACGCGACGACTGCGGGAGCCCGGGCAAGCATCCCGTTGGCAAGCCTTGGGAAACCACCACCGATGAAGATGACGTCTTCGAGTGGTGGGGCACTGGCGCGCGGTACAACGTGGGCGTTGTGCTCGGGGAGGGCGGCCGTGGCACCGGGCCGGCGGTGATCGACATTGAGGCCGACTCGGAAACAGCGACCGCTGAACTGCGCCGCCTGGGGTTGGATCGGTATGAGACTCCCACGTGGAGTTCCGGCCGCGGCCTCCATCGGCTGTTTCTGTGGACGCCTAAGCTGCCCGACAAGGCGAAGGTTGATCGCTGCGGTTTCGAGGTCCGCATCGGCGGCGGCGGCAAGCAAGCGCAGAGCGTGATGCCGCCATCGGCACACCACTCGGGGCGCGCATACCGCTGGGGGCCTGGATTCGGGCTCGCCGACGTCGAGTTAGCGACGGTGCCGGACAACGTGATGGAGGTCATTTTGGCCGCTGAGCGGCAGGCCACGAGGGCACCCGCGGCTGATAACGGCAGCGGCCGGCGAGCCACGGCGATCTTGCGAGGGCCGGTCGGCGAGGGGCAACGAAACGACTCGTTGTTTTTGTTCGCGTGCTTGCTGGTTCGGAGCGTTGGCGTGGGGGACGATGCGATGGAGCAGACGTTACTCGACGGACTCCGTGCGATGAACACGACACACGGCCGTCCGCCGCTTACGGATGAGGAAGTGAAATCGGTCTTCCGCAGTGCCATCAAATATCGTCGCGAAGATGCCGCGACGGAGGCGATCTTCCCGGGCGTCGAGGCGGTCGTCGAGGGTCCGCAGACCGTGTATCGTCCGGCCGGCCTGGAGCTGACCATCCATGCCGGCGACCCGACGATGTTCGAGCTGCGATGCGAGGAGTTCCGCCCGTTCAACCCGACCGGCGCGGTACGTGTGCCGGCCGACGTCTGGGCTGATTCCCGCAAGATGAAGACCGCCCTGATCGGGGCGTTTCCTGGGGTGCCATTCGACCGGCATCCCGGGGACTTCGCGAGAATCTGGGATGGTACGGCACCGCAGCCGGCGACACGGACTCGGGGTGCCAGAGAAGCCGTTACCGGCTTGCGGGTGTTGCTTGAGCAAGAGGCGACCGCCGCCGGTCGCCGCGTCGAGGTCACGGACCCGGCCGAGCACGCGACGCGGCGGCTGGTCGGATTGATGATGATGCGGCTCGATGTGATCGACGGGTGCGAGTCAGCGCCATGCAAGTTACGTGGTGACGATGTTCCGTCAGACGATGAGGTACTTGCCGAGCTTGTGTCTTTGCGGCACGGTGGCTGGGTCGGCGGTCGGTTCTGGTTCGTCTGGGATCGCTTGTGGCGCGATATCGCGTCGGCATACGGCATTGAACGCGATGCCTCTGCCAAGGTCGCCAGAGCGATTCCCGAAATCATCGGGCGAAAACTGAAGCCTGAGAGGTTTCAGCGGCACGGCACACGGGCGACGCTCCGGAGCCTGACCGCTCACGAGTTGGAAACGCTGCGGTCGTGGGCTGCCGGCGGTGCCACTGCTGCCAGGGGTAATACGTATGGGGAAAACACGATGCACCCGGAAGGCCGAAAAGGGGTGGCAGGGGTGGCACGAGGGGAGGAAAACCCGGTATGACCCGAAGAAAAGATGATTTTCCGGTGCCACCCCCCCATATCAAAGTGAGGTGGCACGGGGGTGGCACGGGTGGCACGGACCCCTTGGAAGGGCTGAGTTTCTTCCACGAATCATTCCCAGGGGTGGCCGAGTGGATCGCCGGTATCGCCAATGACGTCGTGGCCGATGCCCGCGGCCTCGACGCGGAGAAGGTCCAGGACGGGGCGTGCGAGCGGCTGAGACTTGCGGCCTGGAGGCTCTGGATCGCCGCACAACGGGCGGAGGAGGAGGTCGAGGCTTACTACGGCCAGACGAAGGCGCCGCGACGGAGCGGCCCCCCAGGACCCCAGGGGCGGGGGTGATCCTGCCGGGCGTGTCTGAGGAAAACCCGCTGTTTCTCCCCGCACGCGAAACCTCGCGTTTCTCGACCCCCCTTTCCTCACACTGGAGCACGCAAGCATGGGCCTCCGCGGACCGCTTCCTCGATCCTTCAAGGCACCCCGCCGCGGGCCGGCCGAGCCGATGTCGCCCCCGAGCTGGTTGCCCGCGGAGGCGAAGCGGGTCTGGCTTGAGGTGGAGCCGCCACTCCGGGCCGCCGGCAGGCTCCGTGCGGAGCATTCCGACACGCTCGGCCAGTGGTGCTCGTGCTCGGCAGAGCTGCGGGAGCTGGCCGCGGTGATCGAGGCGGAAGGTTCAACCTCGCGCGGGCCTCACGGCACGACCCCTAGCGCCGCCCACACGGCCGCCTGCCGGCTCCGGGCGACGATGCTCGCTCTGGGCAAGTCGCTCGGCCTCGACCCCCTGAGCGCCGCCCGGCTCGATGCCCTGGCCCCGCCGGCATCGGCGGAGGTCGATGAACTGGAGGCATTCGCGGCGAAGCGGAACCGGCCGAGCGGCGAGCCGACGCGGGAGTTCAAGCCGGGCGCGACCGTGCTCGATATCGTCAGCGGCAAGGCCGGTTGAGTCGGAGCTGTTGGTAGCGGGACTACCGTCCGGGTATCCTCCCCCTCGGTAGTGGCGTGACAGCAAAACGGAGGAAGGTATGGCAGCGCAGCAGTCCCAACAATGGTTCTACGCAAATAACGGGCAGAAGTTCGGGCCAGTTGATGCCGCGATGCTCCGGCAACTGGCGGAGACAGGAAAGCTTCAACCGACGGATTTGGTGTGGCGCGAAGGCATGGCAGAGTGGTCGCCGGGCTCGCGTGTGAAGGGCTTGTTTCCTGAGAGTGTTGCCGCGCTGACACCGCCGCCGTTGCCCACGGGAAACGCGGTCCCGCTTACGGCTCCGGAAACGAACCTCGATGAGCGATACAACTCCCTCTATTGCTCGAAAGACGAACGGATCATTTTCGGCCTGTGCGGCGGCCTGGCTCACAAGTTCAATGTCCCGGTGGCTGCGATGCGGTTCATCGTATTCCTGTCGATGTTTTTCGTCGTAGGGTTCGGATACCTTATCGGGCTGTTCCTGCCGAAGCTGCCGACGAAGGGTGTGCCGCGGCCGGGCTGACTCACCGCGGCGGCAGGATGCCGCCGCCATGAAACCGGCAGGATGCCGTCTGGCCGGCGGCCGCCGCCGGCTCCGCTAGCGGCACGATGCCACCATCGCAGCGGCGGGGATGCCCTCGATTCCGCTATGGGGGAGGGGGGCGAGACGATGCCGGATGCGGAGATGAGCCCCCCTTTCCCGAATGAGGCCCCCGCAGACAACGGCATCGAGGGCGGGCCGCTGCGAATGAAAAACAACGGGCCGGCAGGATGCCGGCCTGCCGCCTCATGTCTTGCGGCGCGGCGCAGGCCGCTTCTCACGAACCGGAGTCGTGCCGCCCACGCCGGAGGCCACCGCGGATTTACCCGCTTGAAGGGGGGTGCCTGGCGGTTTCTACTTCCTGCAAGTCTTTGCGAGACATTGCAGGAGAGAAGTGGTCGTGAGTTCGCCGAAACCAGGCTCGTTCGAGTACCTCGAAGCATCCATCCGCCGCGATGCCGAAGGGACTTTGTTCGGCCGCGACTTTGAATGGGTGTGCCAGTGGTATCTCGAACACGCGCCGCTTTATCGCGGCAAGTTTCGGAAGGTCTGGCGGTGGTCACAGTGGCCGGATCGCTGGGGACCTGACTGCGGCGTCGACCTTATCGCGGAGACCCACGACGGAAAGTTGTGGGCCATCCAGGCGAAGGCTGTCGCCGCTGACCGCTCGATCACGAAGGCGGAGGTCGACTCGTTCCTGTCGGAGTCGAATCGCCGGGAGATTGCTTATCGCCTGCTGATCGCGACGACGGACAACATCGGGCCGAATGCCCTACGAACGATTGAGAGCCAGGCCCGTCATGCGTCGGTCGCGCTGCGCGGCGACCTCGTGACGGCGGAACTCGATTGGCCCAGCAAGATTGGCGGCACCGCGCCGAAGCCCCTGCGGTGGCAGCCCAAACCCCACCAGCAGGCCGCGATCAAAGACGTGTTGGCGGGTTTTCAGGAGCATGATCGTGGCCGACTCATCATGGCCTGCGGAACGGGAAAGACGTTGACTGGGCTTTGGATCAGTGAAGCCCTCGGCAGTCGCCGAACGCTTCTGCTCGTGCCGTCGATCAGCCTGGCGCAGCAGAACCTGAAGGAATGGGGCCGACACGCCAGAGAGGACTTCGATTGTCTGGTGGTGTGTTCGGATGAGACGGTGGCGAGCGACAGGGATGATCCTGCCCTGCGATACGTTGCCGACCTGGGGATCAAGCCAACGACCGACCCGAAGGAGATAGCTGCATTTCTATCGAAACGACGAAGCCGACCGGCCCTGGTGATCTCGACATACCAATCGTGCGAACGCGTCGCACGAGGCCAGTCGAAAGCCAGGAAATGGTTTGATCTCGCGATCTGCGACGAAGCTCATCGGCTGGTTGGTCACACGGAAAGCCAGTTCGCGACGGTGCTGCACGACAGGAAGATTCGCGCGCGCCGCCGCCTGTTTATGACGGCGACGCCCCGCTATTTCACGCAGCGGGCGAAGGATAAAGGCGCGGAGCAAGAGATCGAACTGGTTTCGATGGATGACGAGACCAAGTTTGGCCCCGAGTTTCACGTTCTCAGTTTTCACGACGCCATCACGGCGAAGCCGGAGCCGCTGCTCACCGACTACCAGGTTGTCGTGATCGGCGTGACCAACGCGGAGGCGAAAGCCTGGGTAGCCGACGCAAAAATCGTTCGCACGAAGGACGGCCTCGAGACGGACGCTAGGACGCTCGCCGCGCAGATTGGTCTGGCAAAGGCGGTCAAACAATACGACCTCACGCGGATGATTACGTTCCACCGTTCCATCCGCAGGGCGTCCCGTTTCGTCGATGGTGATCGCAGTGACTCGCTGCCCGGCGTGATGGCCAAGATGCGGCCCGCCAACCGCCCTACGGGCAGTCTGTGGGCCCGTCACGTGTCCGGTGAGACTCCAGCCAGCAAGCGGGCCTCGCTGTTGAAAGAACTCGGCGAACTGCCTCCAGGCATGCGGGGGCTCATCTCCAATTGCGCGTGCCTCGGGGAAGGCGTCGACGTTCCTACTCTCGATGGGGTGGCGTTCATCGACCCGAAGGGATCGATCGTGGACATCATCCAGGCCGTCGGCCGTGTGATCCGCAAGTCAGGGGGCAAAAAAACCGGCACGATCATCATCCCCGTCTTCGTGGATGAGTCAGAGGACGAAGACCACGCATTGGCGAGTTCCGCGTTCCAGCCCGTATGGCAAGTGCTGAAGGCGCTCCGCGCTCACGACCGGCGACTCGCGGATGAACTAGACGAACTGCGAACGTCGCTTGGGAAGCAGGTGGGCGGCGGGAAACGAATCAAACTCCCCGCAAATATCGTGCTCGAAGTGCCGCGGCTGATACTGGCGGATTTCGAGCAGGCGTTCTACGTCCGGGCTGTGAACGCAGCCACAGAGAAGCCTGCGTTTACCGTGGAGCAGATTTTGCGATGGGCCGACGAATGGAAGGCGAGAACAGGAAATTGGCCGAATGCCAAGTCTGGAGCCATACCCGACACGCAAGAAACGTGGGCTGGTGTTGCCCACGCTCTGAGTCGCGGGCATCGCGGACTAGACACGAAACGTTGTAGCCTGCCGCAACTGCTGCATGATTTTAGGGGCGTTCGCAACAGGGCTGCTCTTGGGGCGCTTTCCGAGGAGCAAATTCTCGAATGGGCAGATCGCTATTTCGAGCACCACGGTACGTGGCCGACCCAAGCGTCGGGCGATATCCCCGGAACATATGACTCGTGGGCTGGCGTCGGCATAGCACTGCGGAACGGGGCTCGCGGGTTACCTCGCCATATAAGCCTGGCCAATCTGCTCTGGGAAAAGCGCAGCGTGCCAAATAAGGCAAATCGTCCAAAGTTGTCTATCGAGCAAATCCTGCGGTGGAGTGACGAACACAAAACACGGACGGGTGTGTGGCCCGATCAAAACTCTGGGCAAGTGAATGGCACAGCCGAGACCTGGAGAGGCATTCAAGTCGCGCTCACTGGTGGAAGACGTGGGCTCCGCGGCGAATCGTCAATTCGGCTCCTTCTGCACGAGCACCGCGGAGTCCCTCACTTACTACGTCAGCCGCGACTATCGGTAGCGCAGATCCTGAAGTGGGCGGATGAATTCCGCCGCACTACTGGCCGATGGCCAAAGAACTCCCAGACGGCTGATCTGATTCCTGGAACCGATGATAGTTGGGCGACAGTCGACTCTGCCCTGCGTGCTGGTAGGCGCGGCCTACGTAGATCATCGCTAGCGCGCCTTCTTGAAAAGCATCGCGGCCTCCGAAACCACCTCAAGGCTCCCGTATTCACGATTAAGCAAATCCTGCGATGGGCAGATCGACATAAAGACAAGACGGGGGAATGGCCGGTCGCGGAGTCGGGGCCCATCATTGGCGTCAAGCACGAGAAATGGGCGAATGTGCAGGCGGCGCTTTCCCAGGGGACTCGCGGACTGCCCGGAGGCGACTCGTTGGCTCGCCTACTCGAGCGCAAACGCGGCGTCCGTAACCGACTCAACACGCCGAAACTTACGACTCGCAGAATTCTCGCTTGGGTCGATGCGCACTTCCGAGATTACGGCGTTTGGCCAACTGTCGATGATCGCCGTGGCCCAGCTCCAGGAGAGAATTGGAGCGCAATTAATGCATCTCTTGAACGCGGTTCGCGCGGGCTGCCGGGCGGCGACTCCTTAGCTAGGCTGCTTGCGGCAAAGCGCGATGTGCAACGCGGCATGAATGCTCGCAGGCTAACCGTAGAGATCATCGCCAATTGGGCAAAAGCACACTTTAGGCGCACCGGGCGTTGGCCCACACTGAGTTCAGGCGTTGTGCACGGCACAAACGAGAGGTGGAACAACCTTGACCAGTTGCTGGCCAAGGGGCTACGAGGTTTACCTGGCGGCCACAGGCTTTCGGTTGTTCTCGCCGAACACTGCGGAGTGCGGAACCATCTGAACATGCCCGACCTGTCTGTGAAGCAAATATTGAGCTGGGCCGATGAGCACTACAAACGGAATGGATGTTTTCCAACCAAAAACTCTGGTGTTGTATTTGGGACTGAGGAAAACTGGTCGAAGATCAACACGTCCTTAAAAGCGGGGAACCGCGGCCTTTCAGGCGGATCGTCCCTCGCCAGGCTTCTCCAAAAACACGGCCGTATTGAACGATGACAGTCGGCCACGAATCGGGGCGTGGGGCTCAGGCAACAATACGCGGGGGCGCACAGGCGTTATTTCCTCGGCGCGGAGCAAGGCCACCGGCGTTACTCCAGCCCAGTTGGATCGGTTCGTGGCAGGCGAGCGGGGGCTGAGTCTCGCGATCGCGGCGAAGGTCGCGACACCGCTGGGGGTCGTGCCGCGCCGGTAATTACCGGATTCGATTTAGGCGACCCGCGCGATTACCGTGATTTTTGGCGGTTGCTCGCGACGCTTTGCAATCTCTCGCAAAGTCGCTAAAAGTTGTTTGTGTTCGGCAAAACAAGCCGAAAACACTTCCGGTCGGAAGGCCCTGAAAATCCGTGTGTCGCCGGTTCGATTCCGGCCCCGTCCACTTTCAATCAGACACCGGTCCGCATGCGGACGGCCTCGTGCGGTCTCTGACCGTCGTCTGTTGCCGGTGCACGGCTCGGGTCTGC
>Ga0315900_10013295_pt1 | contig 10034 bp, 8 predicted proteins | sample LakEriMetagenome_FD_203521 | JGI IMG/M metagenome (GOLD analysis project Ga0315900, IMG submission 203521) | Freshwater fungal communities from buoy surface, Lake Erie, Ohio, United States - Buoy 12 MA114 | ecosystem: Environmental > Aquatic > Freshwater > Lake > Lake biofilm | place: USA: Lake...
TCAAAATAGGACATCTGATATTATTTTATCTGATGACATACTTTTAAATGGTTGAAATAAATATATTAATTAAATACACGTTGAAATAAATATATTATTAAATACATGTTGAAATAAATTTAATTAAATCCAGATCCTAATCTCAACTCCAATTCAGCCACTTTAATAGTTAATTCTTTATTGCGTTTTAATACTTCTCCAACTAGTCTTGTTTTTTCAGCCAATTTTTGTTCATAATGATTGACACATTGTTGCAGTTGCATCTGAAGTTCTTGTCTTAGTTGCATTTCAAATTTAAACATGACTGAATTTTGTTGATCCCGCATCATCTTTTCACGTTCTTCTTTTAATAAAATAATTTGGTCATTGACATCTTTCTTATGAATCGGAGATCCCGGATCATACAAGGCTAACAAAGAATCCACATCATTCATGTAGAATTGAATCATTTCGGGTTCTCGAATAAAACAATCAACTGTCTTGGTAGATACATTAACAAATTGATTCGGTTCATCTAACAAAGTTCGTTTATCAAATGAATTGTGTGCATGAGAAATGACCAATATAGATTTGCATGGTTCTAATTGCACAAAAGGGATAGTATATTCTTTCAAAAATACACGTTCTTCTGCTAGACAAGAGGTTTCGTCGTATTTTGTTTGCGACAATAATTCTCGACGAAATGCAAATGTTGCCGCAGTAGAATGATTGGGGGCATATGGCCCAAATTGATACATTTGTTGAATGTGTTTGAAATAAACATGCATTTCACTTGTTCCAGCACATAATGCTTTGGGGTTTGCTAGAAGAGTCTCAACTGCATGCATTACTCTTTCTGGAGGATAGTAATCATCATCATCCATATACACTAACATACTACCAGATGCCTTTGAATTCATTATGTTTCGTTTCTTTCCTAGTGTCATTTTCGTTTCATATCGGTAATATTTCACATACGGTAAGTGTTCAACTAAATCGCCAACTGGGTCAAATCCGTCATCTACTATAATCCATTCCATCTTGTCTTTGGGATATGTTTGATGTTCAAAACATTTTATCATAAAGGGAATAAAAGGTCTACGATTAAAAGTTGGGGTGCATATACTAACAAATGGAAGTTTCTTTTTGTTAGGGGTAGACATTTTGTTAGTTTATTGAACGAGAATACATTTAAATGAATACTGGTCCAATATATATAACATCCATATGCCATTTATTACTTTTATCTATAAAGTTGGAAAAATCAATAAGACATATTATGGTAAATATTGTTTTGATTACATTTCAGATGACCATGAAGGGTTAGATAATATAGTGAAAAATGTATTAATAAAAGGATTAAATGAGTATAGAAAAAATAATAATATGAAAGAATTTAAGTCAAACATTATTATAGGTATATTATCTTTTTCATCGAACGACATTATTCCTACTTACTCCACGGATGATGAAATAAAATGTTTTGATTTTTATTATGAGAATTATGATAAAATATACATTAATGGAAAATTAATATAACTATTTAAATAAAAATTTGATTCACATTTAAAAAAAAATGAAATTAATTTTATTACATTTGATGGTTTTATATAATTATTCAAATGAACACTACACGTATTACTGATATACTCAAACGCATGTTTTTACCACATGTTAAAACGCCTTTAGGAAGATGGAACATTCATAATTATAAAGAGACTTCGCTTAAAATTAAATATGCGACAGAAGACAATTGTGGCATCCATTGTTATAATAATGATGACAATCATAAAATACAAAAGGATGAAGACAAAAAATATATCTATATGATGGGTTACGAATCGGTTCACTAAATAATAATATTAATGGATTATGGTTTGGTCTTTAAACGACGATGTTATAATATTAAAATATAAACAAGACTACGACATTAAAGAAATAAAATAAATTCCTATTTTTTCTTCAAAAAATGCTACCATTATTATAAATTCCCATTAATAATAATGCATTACGCCGTCTGCTTAACTGCACATGCTGGTATATATCTACTAAAAATACTGGTTAATCCAGCTAAGACTACAATGGCGCCAAAACATCCAATCGCGGGGTACATCCCCAATGTGCTTGCCGTTACTTTTAATAAAATAAACGATAAAATCCACATAATTAATTGTCTTTTATAAGACAATACACTTCCTAAAAACTGGAAAAAATCATAATTGCTGTTAGATCCTTTTGCTAATTTACAGTTAACTAACAAAGGACTAATATAACAATATAAAATCGTAAACATCGGAATGATAAAAATGGAAGATGACAAAAATCCAAAATAACCATAAGCAATTAATATGATCCAATTAATTGGTCCATAATCAGTAGTTTCCGTGAAGATAGATGGATCATTTTCATCTTTTACACATGAAATAAAATACTTTTTAAAGTGATATAAATGCATTGCAACGGACAATGGCATATTCAAAAAATACAATATAAAATATAAAATAGGTAATAATACCATTGCTAACAACATAGTTAATGATTCGGGTAACCTATAAAACATTTTATGAACACCTAGAATGATAGCATAGTTAATATTTATAATGCTCTTTAACACACTGTACATAAAATATCCAAACGGAAGTTGGGTTGGGAACAATTTTCTAAATTTTTCATTTAAATAATCATGCGACGAAGAATCAAATTTAATATGCGTTTCGTGCTTAGTCACTAATTTGGGTGGAGCCCATCCTTCGAATATTTTTACTACATGTGCAATTTTATCTGGTTTACCTACAGTGCTTGCATCCAACGAATCTACGCTCATCCCACCAGCATCTGCAATCATGGAAGTATACAATGCGGGAATTCCAAACAAAATCATGGCTAAAGAAACCATAATTAAATTTGAAGTAAGCGAACGTCCAAATTCTATCAATGGAACTGGCTTCTTTTTACGATTACTTGCTGCACTTGATGACATTATTACTATATTATATTACTTTTTTATTTATTAAGTCGCATACATTAATCCGCAATTTCCTCCCACAAAAGTAATCATATTTATTCGTTCTTCGAAAATAATGCAATCATAATTATAAGTATACGTTCTCCATACTGGTTTATTAATTCCGATAATGGAACCAGTCGAATCGCAAAATGCCGTTGTTTGTACCGTTGTATCAAGTGGCGGGGCAATTGTTTGGAACTCTAATTCAACTTGATTGTATCTGCTCATGTTAATCGCCCCAGATGGTTGCATATCATGTACATTCGAATTCAAACAAAAATTGTAACAATACAATCCATCTGGTGCATTTCCAGTTGTTCTCAAATATTTCTCAATATAATTATATACACCCACCGGTTGAACATTTTCTCTATAAACTCCATCTAACAAAAGCCCCATACTAACAAGTATGGACTTTATATTTTGCGGTTGTTGATCCCCCGTAATAAATTCAAAATTAGATATTCCAATATCTTGCGGAATTGAATTGTATGGCCAATTAGTGTAATTCGACCATTCGTTCCTATCCTTTATATCACTCCTCTGAAAATAAAACATATAATTAGATACCATTCCAAGTGATTTAATATCCGTTTTAGATGACCCCGTCACATTATATAATTTAGTTTCTACAACTTGCTTAAATAAATACTTTTGTTCTTGCAATGCAAACAATTTCGCCTCTTCTCTAGACAAAAAGCAATATGTACAATTTAAATGAATGTCTGTATCCCATAGCATACGCTTATCTACCCAAACAGTATCTGTGGCATCAATCAAGTAAGACGGAGGACTTTGGAGAAACCGATAAAACTGCATATATGTCTTGTTAAAATTGGGAGCAACTCTGGGAAATCCACCAGAAACGTCTTGAACGTCTAGTATCGTAAACAATTCCCGAATTGGGCGGAATGTAATGTTAATATGCAATTCATTATATTGCAAAGATGTTAGAGGAAAAGCCATTTGACTTTTCATGGAAAACCACGAATTTAATGGAATATATAATGTTCTCCCACGTATAGACGGCTCCGCACCAGATACGCTAGTTGTATGTTGCGCACTTGGATAAAGACCACTTTGTCTGCCATCTCCTTGAGCTGGGTTATTTAAGTCGGGCACGTGTCCAACCATTCGGTTGAATAAATCCAATTTCTCTGAAGAATAGTCTCTTTGAACAGATGCCAAAAAATAATCACCCGAATATTCTTGAAGTGTTTGATTACCACATGTGATCGATACTTTGGAAATCATTTTGGCTCCCAAATTGTCTATCCATCTAAATTCATATGGTACTGCATCTATCTCATCAGTTGCACTATAAATGGGACTCCATATATGGGGTAAATTAAATGAGATGTATGTGTCCATTAATAAATCGGCATATCTTGGTATTTTGAATATAAATGTTGATTCTTCAGACAGTCGAAGTGTTCTTAATCCCGCATAATCTACTCTAAATTTTTGCAATCCAAAATTGGTATGCTGTGCATAGGTTGATTTAAAAAAAGTTTTAGATGGGTTTCCATTTAAAATGACGTTTTGTTGACCATAAGATGCTAAATTCATTAATCCTCCAGGCATTTATATAATTACTTTATTTTACTTATTCACTATTATTAAACCGTTTTTTATGATACTAATATATAGATATGGATTTAATAGATACAAATAGAGCTTCTTTTATATTGACCACTTTTTCAAGTGTTATTGTCATAGGCGCGGTTATATATTTTTTATATAAATGGATGCTTCCATCCATCAGATGTTCCAACATTCAAGCCGAGTTTCCAAATGCATCGCAAACACTCACAACACGTGAAACTGGTCCTATTTCAAATTACTATATTAAATCAGCCTATAATTGTTGTAGTTTAGGTAATTATTCCAATGACTATGTAGGTACATGCATTTTAACCACTATCTTGAAACAAGGTGTTAGATGTCTTGATTTTGAAATTTATTCTATAAAGAATCGTCCAGTTGTAGCAACATCTACTAACAAACGATATAAGGATAAGGAAACGTATAATTCAATCCCATTTGAACAAGTATTATATTTGTTATCGGATCAAGCATTCACGGGCGATATAGCCCCTAATCCAGAAGATCCACTCTTTTTACATTTGCGAATTAAAAGTAACAATATAAAAATGTTATCAGAATTAAATAGAATGCTCAGTGGTATAAACACAGCGTATAGTGGGCAAGTATTAAATACAACTAAATTATCTGAGTTAATGGGAAAAACTATTATTATTGTTCACAATAAAAACAATTTATACATAGATCAAGGATTTGCACATAATATGATAAGCGGTACATCGTCATTTAACATGTATGATTATGATAATATTCGAACTATGTCTAGAATTGAATTAGCAGAAATGAAAAAACGTAACAAAATGACAATTCTGCTGCCGAGTAGAACATCTTCCGATCCAGACAACATTGATTTTGCCAAAGTAATTAATATGAAATGTAATATAATTGCAATGAGATACCAAAAAAACGACCAACAATTAGCGAATTATAATTCTATTTTTGCGGAGTCCGCATTTATTCCTAAAGACGGGCTTCAGTTAGAAATAGTCAATCCAAATAAAATATAATAACAATATATGAAAACAAAAAAACAGATGTTTAAAAAAAATCAATGCAAAGGAGTATCTTTTGAAGAATGTGAACTGACTATTCTTCGAAGTGCAGTAGATAAAGTAGAAAAAATGCAAGGCATGAAATCTGCGAATTCAGATGAAATTAAAAAAATGATTGGCATCGTTGAAACATTTATTCGTCACAAAAAATTAATTTGTTATGGTGGAACAGCAATCAATAATATATTACCCAAACAGTCTCAGTTTTACAATAAAGATTTAGAAATACCGGATTATGATTTTTTTTCAGCGAATGCACTGAATGATTGTAAAGACTTATGTGACATTTTTTACAAAGAAGGGTTTGAAGAAGTTGAAGGTAAAGCCGGGCAACATCACGGAACATACAAAGTATTTGTCAATTTTATTCCGATTGCAGACATCACATCTATTCCAAATGAATTATTCAAATCGCTCGCTCAAGAAGCCATTAAAGTAGCGGGAATCCTATATGCGCCTCCCAATTATTTGCGTATGGGTATGTATTTAGAATTATCTAGACCAAATGGCGATACAAGTCGATGGGAGAAAGTATTAAAACGTCTTTCTTTGTTGAATCAATACTATCCATTGCGCGCAACTAAATGCGAAGAAGTTGATTTTCAAAGAATTATGTACAATCCAGATCAAATGGAAACTATTTACGAGAACGTGAAACAAACATTAGTAGACCAAGGGGTTGTCTTCTTTGGGGGATATGCATTGAGCCAATATTCCAAATATATGCCAAAACAGTTTCGACACAAGATTAATCAAATTCCCGATTTTGATGTTTTCACGGAAAATCCGCATTTAGTGGCGGAAATCGTCAAAGAAAGACTAGAAGACATTGATATTAAGAACGTGAAAATTATTCGACACGATGCAGTTGGTGAATTAGTGGCGGTAAATTATGAAATTCGTGTAGGTAAAGATATGATTTGTTTTATTTACGAACCGATTGCATGTCATAGTTACAACGTCATTCAAGATAAGGGATATAAAATAAAAATTGCCACGATTGATACTATTATGAGTTTTTATTTGGCGTTTATTTATATAAATAGACCATATTATAGTATTGAACGATTGCTTTGCATGTCTGCTTTTTTATTTGAAGTTCAACAGCGTAATCGACTTGAACAACGTGGTTTGTTGAGACGATTTAGTATTGAATGTGTTGGTCATCAAGAAACAGTGGAAGAAATGCGTGCACATAAATCCGAAAAACATAAAGAATTAAAAGATAAAAAAGGTACACTTGAATATGAAGAATACTTTTTGCGGTATAGACCAAGTGAACCAGAAAAGTCCAAGAAGAATCCAGAAAAAACGAGAAAAAATAGGCCATCCAAACCTAAAACTAGAATCAGAGGGATTGCCAGTTTGTTTAAATAATATGTTATTCACCGTAAATAATATAGAAATACTTTTCAAATACATAATTATGATAACAGTAATATCCCATATTTTTAATGAGGAATATTTATTGCCATTTTGGCTAGAACACCATATGAATATATTTGATCATGGGATTATTATAGATTATTGTTCAACAGACCGGTCTGTTGAAATTATTCATAAATATTGTCCAACTTGGGAAGTCATAAGAACCCAAAATCTGAATGCAGATGGGTCTCCGAATTTTAAAGCGCATGAGGTCGATTGTGAAGTATCAAATATTGAATCGCGAATCGATGGATACAAAATATGTTTAAACACAACTGAATTTATGTTTCTAACCAAACCGAAAGAAGAAATCATGAATATATTGACTACAAATTTATATTATTGTCTCGGAATTCATTCTGTTATGAACAAAACACAAAATTTTTTTCCAAAAAATGCAGTTGACTTTTTAAAAGGCATTGAACTCATTGGATTGGCCAATTCTGAAAGAGGTCACCGAATTTTACATTCAGACAAAAGAATTCATTATACTACTGGTAGACACAATCATTATACTAACAATCCTAGAAATAACATTTATAACCATGAATTGTTTTTTGTATTATGGACTAAATTTTATCCATGTAATAACAATATGTTTAAAAGAAAACTTCAAATACAACAAAATATTCCTATGAGTGATAAAAATGCTCGATTAGGATACCAGCATGTTACAAATTTGCAAAAATTATATGATGAGTATAATATCGACCTATCCACAACTGTATCTAATATTCAAGATTACATACCATATGTTAAAAAAGGAATTGCCGATGCGTGTCAAATAATTCAAAAAAAAAATATACACTACTCCGAATTATTAGTGGATAGTAAATATGGTGAAAATTACGTAATGCTAGACAGAGATATAAATTTGTTACAAAAAACAGATTTTGACAATGTTGGTTACAAAATATTTGATATACAACCCGTAAATGATCTTATGCAACGATTTATTCGAAATGAAATATATTTTATTACAAAGAAAGACATTTTGCTTGAAAATTACCATAATGAAATTACAAATGAAGAACATACTGCCATTTTAAATTCAATGCCTTATAAAAAAAATATGTATACAGATGTCAAAAAGTTTTCAGATTATCTTGAAAAAATGGTTTCGGACATACTTGGTGAATCTGTAAAAATTTTTAACGATGATTTATGGTTTCGTATATGTAGACCAAGCAAATTAAATGACAATGATTATAATCCATGTCATAGAGATGTGTATTTGGATTTTTATAGAAACATTGTAAATATATATTTACCAGTTGTTGGATCCAATGAAAAATCATCCTTAACTGTTGCATCGGGAAGTCATAAATGGAGTGAATCTGATACAATGGTTACTAGCGGAGGTGCACATTTTAAAACTCAGAACAAGAAATATTCAGTGGATGCAATTGTTGCTAGCAAAATGCCAATAGAAATGATACGACCAGACCCATCTGTATCTCAATTAATGTTATTTTCACCTTATTTAATACACGGATGTGCTCAAAATAATAATGAAGATACAACTAGAATATCATTAGAAGTTCGATTTGTTAGAAATGATGAAGCGGGTAAGAAACAAGAAGCTGATTTTAATTCATTTTTGAAAAAAAGGAATTGGAGATAATAATTTACATGTATAAATGAATGTAATTATACCATTAGGAGGAATGGGGGAACGCTTTTTGAATGAAGGGTACAATAAACCCAAACCTCTTATTCAAATATTAGGAAAAACAATGATTCAACATGTAATTGACAGTTTAAACTTAGATAAAGAAGATAAAATAATTATAATTTATAATAAATGGCTAAATAAATATGGATTTGAAGATGTAATTTCAAGAAATTATGAAAATGTAATATTAATAAATTTAAGTATTCAAACTGAAGGAGCGGTTCAAACAATTTTATATGGATTAGAATATATTAAAAAAACAAATCAGACATTATTAAATAATAAAACAGTTATACTGGATGGAGATACTGTTTACAATGTTGATATATTAAGTTATTTACGAAATCAAGAATGTAGTTCAGTTGTTTGTTTTGAGGATGATATTGTAGAACCAATATATTCATATATAACAATAGATGAAAATTTCAACATACTTGATATAAAAGAAAAAAGTAAAATCTCAAACTATGCAAATACGGGATGTTATTTTTTTGAAGACAACAACATATTAATTAAATATTGTGATAACATTATTAAACAAAATGTTCGAGAAAAAAATGAATTTTATACATCATGTGTCATTAAAAAAATGTTAAACGAACAACTAACATTTAAAGCAATAATAATAAATGTATGTGATTTTGATTGCATAGGAACTCCAAACCAATTAAAACAATATTCCATTAAAAATGAAAAAAATGCAATTCATGAAAAAAAAAGATTTTGTTTTGATTTGGATAACACACTCGTGACATTCCCCAAAATAAAAAATGATTATACAACTGTAGAACCTATTACTAAAAATATTGAAATTCTACGTAAGTTAAAATCAATAGGACATACCATCATAATATATACTGCAAGAAGAATGCGAACATTTGATGGAAATGTAGGTAAAATAATAAAAGATGTTGGAATTATTACATTAGAAACATTAGACAAATTTTCTATACCATATGATGAAATATATTTTGGAAAACCATATGCCGATTTTTATATAGATGACCTTGCAATTAATTCATATGATGCAATAGATAAATCTATCGGATTTTATAATAACGTAATTAAAGAAAGAACTCACAATCGAATTGAAATAATTGATAATGAATATATTCGAAAAACAACCACTATCCAAAATAGTTTATTAGGAGAAATTTATTATTATAAACATATTCCTACTAAGCTTATTGAGTTTTTTCCAAATTTTATTCATACAAATGGCAATGACGAATATATAATAGAAAAAATAAATGGAACTCCATTGTCAATGTATTTTATTAATGAAATT
>Ga0315900_10013297_pt1 | contig 10033 bp, 13 predicted proteins | sample LakEriMetagenome_FD_203521 | JGI IMG/M metagenome (GOLD analysis project Ga0315900, IMG submission 203521) | Freshwater fungal communities from buoy surface, Lake Erie, Ohio, United States - Buoy 12 MA114 | ecosystem: Environmental > Aquatic > Freshwater > Lake > Lake biofilm | place: USA: Lake...
GCGTGCTTGCCGCTCTCGACCTGCGCATCCCGGTGCAGTGGGAGTGGACCCGCGAGGAAGAGTTCGTCGGGGGCACGTCACGCCATCCGATGATCATCGAGGTTGCGCTTGGTGCCACGAAAGATGGCGATCTCACGGCGATGGCGATTGACATCACCTCCAACACCGGCGCCTACGGCAACCATGGCGGTGAGACGCTGGGCGCGAGTTCGGCTGCACTGGCGTGGTACCGCTGTCGCAACAAGCGCTTCAGCGGACGCGCGGTCTACACGCATACGGTCCCCGCAGGCGCTATCCGAGGCTATGGAGCCGCCCAGCCGACGTTCGCGATGGAGTCGGCGATCGACGAACTGGCCGGCCTCCTTGGCCTGACACCGCTCGAGTTCCGTCGCCGCAACGCCGTGCAGCCAGGCGACAACCTTGCCGTCGGAGGCGCACCGATCGACGAGTGCCTGGGTAGCTATGGGCTCGACCAGTGCTTGGACATGGTGCAGAGCGCCATCGAGTCGGGACCCTCGCTTCCTGCGCCCGAGGGGCCCGAGTGGTCGACGGGAATCGGCTACGCCATGTCGATGTACGACACGTCGCCGCCCACCGAGCATCGATCTGAGGCCAGCGTCGAGTTGCTGCCCGACGGCACCTATCTCGTGCGCGTGGGCACCTGCGAGTTCGGCAACGGCACTACGACGAGCCACGTGCAGTTCGCGGCGGCCGCCCTGGGCACCTCGATGAATCGCGTGGCGATCCGCTATGGCGACACGGCCGAGTCGGGTTGGGACACGGGCGCCTTCGCGCAGACCGGCCTCTTCGTGGCTGGTCGAGCAGTGACCTTTGCAGCACAGGGGCTTCGCACCCGCCTCCTCGAGTACGCCGAGCGGGTCTTCGGCGAGGGCTCATCTGTCGAGTTGCTCGATGATTCGGTCGTCTCCGGCGGCCAGCAGATCACGCTCGCGGAGCTCTGGCGGCGGGCCGATGCCGACGGCGTGGCCCTGAGCCAGGCTCGCAAGGCATACGGGTCGCCTGTGAGCGTCGGTTTCAATGTCACCGGCGTGCGCGCGGCCGTCAACAGCGTCACCGGCGAGATACGCCTGCTCCAGGTGTCGCATGCCGTCGATGCGGGCACCGTCATCAACCCGCAGCAGCTGCGCGGTCAGGTCGAAGGTGGCGTGGCCATGGGCATCGGCTTCGCCATGACCGAGTGGTGGCAGATGGATGACCAGGGCACGGTGCTGAATCCAGGCATCCGCATGTATCGGATCCCCAACTTCGCCGACGTGCCACCGATCCAGGTGTACTTCGCCGATGATGTCGACGCCGTCGGGCCGTTCGGCGCCAAGGGTTGCGCGGAGTCGCCTATCGATCCGGTGGCGCCCGCTATCGCCAATGCGCTGGCCGATGCCACGGGTGTGCGGATCCGGGAGCTCCCACTCGTGCCCCCGCTCATCTTCGCCCAGCTCTACGACGCCTACTGCGAGCGCGTGTCTTAGGGCAGCATCAGCGCCGCAGCCCTCAGTCCGCAGACTTGGTGCCGTTGGCCTGCTGCTTGAGCAGGTCGCGGATTTCCTCGAGCAGCTTCACGTCGGCCGTGCGCGTGTCGACCCCGTCCTGCCCGGTCATCGCACGGTACTTGTTCATCGGTGCAACGAAGAAGAGGTAAAGCGCTGCGAGCGTGACGAAGAAGGTGATCACTGCGCCGATGAGAAGTGCGAAATTGAGCTCGTAGCCCTGCGACAGGGTGATGGTGCCGCCGATGCCATCGGATCCGCCAATGAGGCTGAGGATCCAGCCGACGATCGGCTCGATGAGCGCCTGGGTCACGGCCGCAACCAGGGCGGCGAGGGCGGTGCCAACGGCCACGGCCACCGCGAGGTCGATGACGTTGCCGCGGAAGACGAACTCCTTGAATCCCTTGATCATGCGCGCATTCCTCCCGATCCACTTGCCCGAGACGGACCGTTCACGGGTCAGCGCAGGACGACCCCGAGGCCCGGTTGCGTGCCCACGGCGGCGAGTGCCACTGCGGTGCGGCGATCCGTCGCAACGACGATGAGACTACCCGCGGTGCGAGACGAGGGCCCGAGACCCGGCGAGGTGGCGCGTCGCGGGACCGTGATCACCTTCGCGCCCTCGGCGATGACCTGGCCGCCGATGTCCCCGGATGCCAGGACGAGGTCGACGATGGACCCGGGGACGAGGAGGTCGGCAGCCTCGGCATCGGCGAGGCGCACGGGCACCGTGTGGAGCCCGTCAGAGCGCGGGCCGGTGGTCACGAGTCGACTCGACGTGATGGGTTCGCCCGCGGCGATGTCGCCGGCGATCGTGCGGCCGAGCACGCTCTCCGCGTCCGCGAGGCTGCCCGGGGACAGATAGGCGGCGGGCACGTCGGCGAGGGCGATGTCGTCGGCGCCGAGTGAGGATCCGCCCGGGAGATCCTGGGCTGCTACGACGATCGACACGAGATCCGGTGAGGCGGGGCGAAGGGCAGACGCCAAGAAGACGACGGCCAGTGCCGCGCACGTGGCAGCGATCGGACGTCGGAATCGATGGATGAACAGACGGGCGGAGGTCACGCCTCGACGCTAGGCGCAGGCACGCTTGCGCGGCGTGCGTCGTCCACAGGTAAAGGCGATCAGCTGGTTGACGGGGACGTCGAGGGAGTGGCGGCCTTGCCAGAGTCAGACTTGGCAGAGCCGGACTTGCCGGTGTCGGGCTTACTGGTGTCGGACTTGCCGGTGTCGGACTTGGTGCCGCTGCTATCCGAAGACGTTCCTGACGCCGATGATCCGGAGTCGCCCTTGCGCGAGTCAGTGCGGTAGAAGCCGGAGCCCTTGAAGACCACGCCCACGTTGCCGAAGAGCTTGCGCAGGGCACCGCTGCACTCGGGGCACGTCGTCAGCGCATCGTCGCTGAAGGACTGGACCGCCTCGAGTTCGTGACCGCATGCCGTGCACGCGTACTGGTACGTGGGCACTTGAACCTCCTTGGGGGACGTTCGATATTAGCACTCGCCGCACAGGAGTGCTAACTTATCGGAGCGCTGAGCAGTCCCTGGGGATGACAGCCGGGACTGTGGCCGGGGCGCGGGTAGGGTCGCTGCCGTGACCATCCTCGTCGAGAACCTCGGCAAGTCCTTCGGCAGCGTGCGCGCCGTCGATGACCTGTCCTTCACCGTGCCCGACGGCGTCGTGACGGGCTTCCTCGGACCCAACGGTGCCGGCAAGTCCACCACGATGCGGCTCATGCTGGGCCTCGACCGCGGAGAGGGGCGCACGGCGTTCGACGGCAAGGACCTCCGCGAGCACGCCAACCCCAGCCGCGTCGTCGGCACCCACCTGGATGCCCGTCCCTTCCTGCCGGGCCGCACTGCGCGCGACCACTTGCGCATGCTCGGAGCCGAGGCCCGGATTCCGGAGTCGCGCGTCGATGAGGTGCTCGCCATGGTGGGCCTCACCGAGGTTGCTGACGAGCGTCCCAAGACCTTTTCCCTGGGCATGGCCCAGCGGCTCGGCCTCGCCGGGGCTGTCCTCGCGGAGCCACGTGCGCTCATGCTCGATGAGCCCGCCAACGGCCTCGATCCGCAGTCCATCCAGTGGCTGCGTGAATTCCTCAGGCACTACGCCGCGGAGGGCCGCGCCGTTCTCGTGTCCAGTCACCTGCTGTCGGAGATGCAGCTGATGGCCGACCACATCGTCGTCATTGCGCGGGGCCGCCTTGTCGCTGACGGCACCGTCGATGAGTTGGTGTCGCAGCGCAGCGACATCGTGGTGCGCTGCACCGACCCCGTCAGGCTCGCGTCACTCCTGCGAGCAGCGGGTGGCACGGTGACCGAGGAATCCGGCGGACTCGGAGTCACCGGACTCACCACTGACGAGATCGGGCACCTCGCCTTTGACGGTGGCGTCGCAGTGCTGGAGCTCGCGGCCCGCAAGGCCAGCCTCGAGGAGACCTTCATGGAGCTCACCGGCGACGGCCAGCAGTACGCCTTCGGGGAGGCGTCATGACGGGGGAGTTGCGCTACGAGTGGGTGCGCATCAGCACCGTGCGTTCCACGTGGGCCCTGATCGGCCTCGCCATGCTCGTGCCCGCGGGTCTCGCGCTCTTTGTCGCGTGGCTCGTGGGCAATCTCGGTGCCGATGCTGGCGGCCCCCCGGATGGTCAGGCAGGTGGCCTCGCGGGTTTCCTGCCGCTCACTGCCGCGGTCCTGTGTGCGATCGGTGCGGCAGCCTTCGGTCAGGAGTATCGCCACGGACTGATCCGGATCACGCTCGCCACCTTCCCCCGCCGCACGCCCGTCTTCCTGGCGAAGGTGCTCATGGTGGCCATGGTCATCGTTGTCGCCGCGATCCTCGCCATCGCCACCATCGTCCTCGCGCAGGCCCTCGGTGGTGTCATCTCGGGCACCGGTGCGACATGGGACGAGACCGCGTGGGGGGCATCGGGTGTGCGCGCGGTGCTCTACGTCGTGCTCTTCGTCCTCATTGCCCTGGCGATTACTGCGCTCACGCGCAACCAGCCGGTGGGGATCATCGCCCCGATCGTCCTCGCCGTGCTCATCGAGCCCATCGTGGGCACCATCGCCCTCGTGCAGGGCTGGACCTGGGTCGATTGGGTGCTGCCCTTCTCGGGAGGCGCCGCAGCGGTGTCGACGGAGGGTGCCGAGGCATGGGGGCACCTCGCGGTCTTCGGCGGCTGGTTCCTCGTCATCGCGATTCCCGCCTGGATCCTCTTCGTGCGCCGCGACGCCTGATTCGTGACCACGGCGCGAGGCCTGCCTAGCGTCCGCGGGGAGGCGAGTGCTCTCCTCGCGGTCGCCGCCGGTGGCGCGCTAGGGGCAACCTCGCGATACGCCGTAGACGTGGTGGCCGCGGCGTGGGGTCTTGCCGCGCCTTGGGCGACCCTCACCGTGAATCTTGTCGGCTGCGCCCTCATGGGTGTGCTCGTGGCTGCCATCCTGGCTCACCCGGCTCGCCATCCGCTCTGGCGTCCCTTCCTTGGCATCGGCGTGCTCGGCGGCTTCACCACGTTCTCAGCCTTTGCCGCCGATGTCGTCCTCATGGGGGACGAGGGCGCCTGGGCTGCGAGTGCGGCGTATGTCATCGCCACCCTGGTGGGCGGACTCACAGCGATGTGGCTGGGCTACACGGTCGGGCACGCGCTGCGCCGTCGCGGGCGAGCCCGATGACCTCTTTCGTGCTCGTCGCCGCCGGCGGCGCGCTCGGTGCCGCCGTGCGCTACCTGCTCGTGCTTCGCGTGTCGGGCCGATTCCCCTGGTCGATCCTCATCGCGAACCTGGCCGGGTCATTCGTCCTCGGCCTGCTTCTCACGTCCGCGAGTCCGGGATGGCTCCTCTTCGCCGGCGTGGGATTCTGCGGCGCACTCACCACCTTTTCGACCTTTGCGCTCGACACCTTCGTCCTCGCGCGCGAGGGACGGCCTGCTGTGTCGATCGTCAATGTGGGCGCCTCGGTGGCAGGCAGCGTCCTGGCACTCATCGCGGGACTGGCGCTCTCCCGTGCCCTCGGTCTCTAGTCGCTCGCACAGCGGATGATGCGGGTGGGCGTGACGATGAAATCCACCCTGTGGTCGTGCGCTTGCGTGGGCAGTGATGTGACGACGTCGTCGTCGCCAACGATGGCCGCGATGGGGGGAAGGCTGTCGCCGAGCGATGCGAGTGCCCGGTCGTAGTAGCCGCCTCCCTTGCCGAGGCGGTCTCCGCGCAGTGTGACCGCGAGCGCCGGCACGAGCATGGCGCGCACGGGCAGGAGTTCGACGGCAGGGCCGACGGGTTCCGCGATGCCCATGGACGACACCTCGGAGGCACCCTCGTCGACCACCCAGGCCATGGCGTGGTCGCTCACGCGGGGGAGCAGCACCTGGAAGCCCGCGGATGCGAGGCGCTCACGCATGGGTCCGGTGTCCGGCTCGGTGCCGTAGGAGGCGTAGCAGGTCACCCTCGGTGGCCCCGGCAGTTGCTCGAGGAGCCCCATGACCTGATCGGCCAGGCCCTGGGCATCCGGCGTCGGCCCGGAGCGGCGACGTGCTCTCGCCTCGACCCGCGCTGCCGCTTTGGCGGCCGATGGGTCGGTGTCGGGGGTGCTCACCCGGGCATTCTCCTAGGGTGTCCCCATGCGCGTGACGACGGCGGTCATCCCCGCGGCCGGACTCGGCACGCGATTCCTCCCTGCGACCAAGGCGACTCCCAAGGAAATGCTGCCGGTCGTCGACAAGCCGGCCATCCAGTACGTCGTCGAGGAGGCTGTGGCCGCCGGGCTCGAGGACGTCCTCTTCGTCACGGGCAGGAGCAAGCGTCCCCTCGAGGATCACTTCGATCGCAATCTCGAGCTTGAGGCAGCGCTGGAGGCGAAGGGCGATGTCGCGCGACTGCGCAGCGTGACCGAGTCCAATGACCTCGCCCGCATCCACTACGTCCGACAGGGCGATGCGCTCGGCCTGGGTCATGCCGTGCTCATGGCAGAGCGACATGTGGGGGATCACCCCTTTGCCGTGCTTCTGGGCGATGACCTCATCGATCCGCGCGACGCGGTGCTCGAGCAGATGATCGCGGTGCGCGATGAGCTCGGCGGGTCTGTGCTCTGCCTCATGGAGGTCCCGCGCGATCAGATCTCGCTCTACGGCTGTGCCGCTGTGGCGCCTACGGGCGTCGACGGTGTCGTGCGCGTGACCGATCTCGTGGAGAAGCCCGAGGCCGCCGTGGCTCCGAGCACCCTGGCGGTGATCGGGCGCTACATCCTCGATCCGGAGGTCTTCTCCGTGCTCTCGCGCACGGCTCCGGGTCGGGGCGGAGAGATCCAGCTCACCGATGCCCTGCGTGAGCTCGCGGTCGCGGGCCGCGTCCATGGCGTGCTCTTCTCGGGGCGGCGCTACGACACCGGAGACCGACTGTCCTACCTCCAGGCGGTCATCCGCCTTGCCCTGGAGCGTGACGATCTCGGTCCTGCCCTGCGCGCGTGGCTGCCAGAAGTCCTGGATGCGCGCGCCCTCGAGGGCGAGGCCTGACATGAGATCGGTGGAGGAGCACCAGCGCGTCGTCCTCGGCGATGCACTGCCACTTGAGGCTGTGAGGGTCTCCCTGCTCGACGCGGACGGCCTCGTCCTGGCGGAGTCGGTCACGGCGGACTGGCCACTGCCGTCCTTCGACAACAGCTCTATGGACGGCTACGCCGTACAAGCGATCGACGTCGCCGGTGCCACGGAGGCGAGCCCTGTGCGCCTACCGGTGCGCGGAGATATCGCCGCCGGCCAGGAATCTGCGCAGCGCCTCGAGCCGGGCACCGCCGTTCGCATCATGACGGGAGCGCCCGTGCCCGAAGGCGCTGACGCCGTCGTGCCCGTGGAGTGGACGGATGGCGCAACCGATGAGGTGTCGATCTCACGTGCTCCGGATCTGGGCGCCCACATCCGCCGTCGCGGCGAGGATGTCGCGGCCGGCGAGATCGTCCTCGAGCCCGGCACACCCATCAATGCGCGGGTCATTGCCATGCTGGCAGCCGTCGGCGTCGCGGGTGTCCCCGTCCACCGTCGACCTCGAGTCACGGTCATCTCCACGGGCGACGAACTCGTGGACCCCGGCGTAGAGCTGGGTCCAGGGCAGATTGTGGACTCCAACAGCTACATGCTCACCGCCGCGGTGCGCGAGGCAGGAGCCGATGCCGTGCGCGTCGGTCCCGTCCGTGATGACGAGGAGGAACTCGAGCGCGTTCTCGTGGAAGAGGCCGCGCGCAGCGACCTGATCCTCACCTCGGGTGGGGTCAGCATGGGCGCCTACGACACGGTCAAGGCGGTCCTCTTGCGCATGGGCGGGGTGGACTTCGTCAAGGTCGCCATGCAGCCCGGGATGCCCCAGGGTTCGGGGCTCGTCGGGTCGACCCCGATCGTCACCCTTCCCGGCAACCCCGTGAGTTCCTTCGTCTCCTTCGAGGTATTCGTCAGGCCGCTCATCCGCAGGCTCCTCGGTCACGCCTCCCTCGAGCGTCCTCGCCTGCATGCGATCTGCGCGCGCGAGTTCGCGTCGCCGGTCGGCAAGACACAGTTCGCTCGGGTGAGCCTGACAACGCGAGACGGCCTGATGCATGCGGAGCCTGAGGGCGGTCAGGGATCCCACATCATCGGCGGACTCGCACGCGCGGATGGCCTCGCCGTCATCCCGGAGCAGGTCGGCCGCGTGTCAGTGAGCGATGAGCTCATCGTCATGGACCTGCGCGGAGGCACCCGATGAGCAACGAGTTTTCACACCTCGATTCCCGTGGCGCCGCCCGCATGGTGGATGTCAGCGGCAAAGACATCACGGTGCGCACGGCCACGGCGTCGGGGCACGTGCACACGTCGCCCGAGGTGGTCGCCCTTCTGCGCGGGCAGGGAATGCCCAAGGGCGATGCCCTCGCCGTAGCGCGGATCGCCGGCATCCAGGCCGCCAAGCGCACCCCGGACCTCGTGCCCCTCTGCCATCCACTCGCGATCCACGGGGTCGATGTGGATCTCGTCGTCGACGACAGCGGGGTCGGCATCGTGGCGACAGTGCGCACCGCTGACAGGACCGGGGTCGAGATGGAGGCGCTCACGTGCGTCTCGGTAGCGGCACTCGCGCTCGTGGACATGGTCAAGGCCGTGGATCCGGCTGCGGTCATCACCGACATCCGCCTCGATGAGAAGTCGGGGGGCAAGCGCGGTCACTGGGTGCGCCCGGCATGAACCATGGCTGGCCCGCTCGGCTGCGCGAGGGCCGCATCGAGTTGCGACCGCTCCGACTCCGCGATGCCACCGCCTGGCGTGAGGTCCGCACGCGCAACGCGCGATGGCTCCGTCCCTGGGAGGCGACCCTCCCGCTCGCCGAGCATGATGCCCCGACCACGTACGGATCGATGGTGCGGCGTCTGCGGGCCGAGGCGAGGGAAGGGCGCAGCCTGCCCTTCGCCCTCACCGTGGACGGTGTCTTCGCTGGTCAGGTCACGGTCGGGGGCATCGCCCGAGGCTCCCTCCTCAGCGCCTACATCGGCTACTGGATCGACCAGCGCGTCGCCGGTCGCGGCATCATGCCGACCGCAGTCGCGATGGCCACCGACCACTGCTTCCGTGAGGTGGGGCTTCATCGCGTCGAGGTCAATATCCGTCCGGAGAACACCGCGTCCCTGCGCGTCGTGGAGAAGCTCGGATTCCGCTCCGAGGGTCTTCGCGAGCGCTACCTGCACATCGACGGTGACTGGAGGGACCACCTCACCTTCGCCCTCTGCGCGGAGGATGTGCCCGACGGACTCCTTCCGCGGTGGCTGTCGACCCGCGTGAGCTCGACGGGGGCCACTCCAGGGGCCTAGCGCGACACGAGGCGCGCCTCGCGCACGAGGTCCCCCATTCAGGGGTCCCCGCCACCTAACGTTCATTGATGTGACGGGTCTGATCTATGTGGCGATCGTCGCCTTGTGGGCCGCCGTACTTATCCCCATGTGGCTGCGTCGCCACGACGATGACCAGGCACGGCGCATCGAGCGCCATCGTGTCGCCATGGGGACCCTCGCGCGCATTGCCGACGATGCCGAGGGCGCCCAGGGCATGGCCGCTCGACGCCGCAGGGTGATCGTGGCGGCTGCCGCCACGATCGGTGCGCTGGGCACCGCGGCCTGGGTTGCGGGGCTGCTGCCCGGTGTCGTGTCCGCGCTGCTGTGGCTGCCCCTCCTCACGTTCCTTCCTGTGGCCTTCATCGCCGAGCGTCGCGCCTCGCGCCTCGCCGCCGAGCGAGCACTCGAGATTCGACGGGAGCGTCGCGCTGACCGCGTGGCACGGTCCAACCCGAGGCCAGCGGCTGCACCTGCTGCCATCACTCCACGCGTGTCAGATGCACGGCCGTCGGTGCCCGCGTGGGACGAGGTCTTCGACCAGACGGCCTGATGCGCTGCCCGCTGGTGTAGTGTCACGGCCTGTCCGAGGGCGACCTCGGCCGACGGGGCTTCGGCCCCCCGGGGCTGTAGCGCAGTCCGGTAGCGCACCTCGTTCGCATCGAGGGGGTCAGGGGTTCAAATCC
>Ga0315900_10013298_pt1 | contig 10032 bp, 8 predicted proteins | sample LakEriMetagenome_FD_203521 | JGI IMG/M metagenome (GOLD analysis project Ga0315900, IMG submission 203521) | Freshwater fungal communities from buoy surface, Lake Erie, Ohio, United States - Buoy 12 MA114 | ecosystem: Environmental > Aquatic > Freshwater > Lake > Lake biofilm | place: USA: Lake...
ACAAATGTACCGAGACATATAAGTGTAGAACAGGTTGGTTTTTCATACTATAATATAAATGAAAATACGATTATTGATACAAGTGGCGGCCCTAATGGTGGTGGTATAATGAAATATGCAAATTATTTAGCACCAATGTCTTCCGACATTGATAATGCATCTAGTATTAATTATAAAAAAATGATAGCATGGTATACATTTATGGATCCATCTAAAAGATATGAGATGACATTCGAAGAATTATTATTCATGGATTCACATTTAGGTAATCTTACATCAGAAAATATTAATTTAGATAAAAATGATGTACCAAATACACCTTTAGATGTTGATTATATATTTGATTATATACCCTTATTAAATTCTAAAGATGATGATATTAATGTAATACCGGATATTCATTTAAAACTAGAACAATATTATGAAAAACATACAGATCCGATAATAAGAGGATTCAAATTATTATTGTGTCTTATTCTAGATGAAAAAATTAGGGAAATTATCAAGAGCGAAATATCGGAATTAAAAACAAATGTAACATTCTCACCACAACCGGATGCTGTAAATATAAATAATTTTATGAATGAAATTAATGAGCATTACATAATGTCAACATTTTTTCACAAAAAATTAATAAATTCATTTCCTTTAAATGAATTAAATTATTCAGACCCTATATATCAAATAAATAAAGATCATCCGTATTATAAATTTTTTGATAATTTTAAACAAAATAACAAAAATACATTCTATGAAATAAAAAGAGAAATTTTTAAAATAGATGATTCATTAAAGGATTATTCAATGGCAAATTTAGATTCTTTTTTCAATGTTTCAAATAAAATTAAACAGATTCACAATACAATTGATTTGAATGAATTTGTTGTAAGAAAATATGTTGAATTAACCAGATTTAACTCAGAATTTGGAAATTATATGTTTAATGATAGCGGTAACAACATATTAAAGAAAATATTTTTACCAAATCTAATGAAATTTGTATTTGATGAATCAGCAGGAAATGTTAATAATGTAAATGAAGGGGATCACATACATCAATTATTTTTTGATTTTGGCTTTGACATTAGCACTATTTTAAAGAATTTAACTTTAATTCCGTCAAATATATTAAATGTAAGACAAAATCAATATATTTTAGAAATTTTATTTAATGATATTATGTTTATTCTTAACTCCGATGAAAATTCATCATTTTATTATGATTTACCGCAATTCATGTTACCAATATTAATCATGATTATGTTTCAAATATATGGTGACATAACTGATATCAAAAATAAATTAGCAAAATTAGAAACTAATACAGTAAAAATAAAAAATATTATTAGAGACATATATCAAATATATCCAAATGTAAAAAAAAACTTATTAACATTCGAAGGAATTAACTTAAATCTTGATAACACCAAAAATTCATTAATTAATGAGTACAATAGTTTTACAAATATGATTGTTAGTTTTATGGATAAATTAGGAAGTCTACATAATTCAGTCGCAAAATATGTTAATGATTATACATCAACAAAAGTGGCAGACGCGCTATTAACAATACCAGCAAGAGGTAATGTTTCATTAGATAATTTTATGACTAATTATGTTGTTGATTTCCCCAATGCATCAATAATAGACAATATCAAAATTAATGATTTTAATAAAATAAATGAAGAATTAAAAAAATATGAATATTTATCCAATATTTATTACAATCAGATTGTGAATATAAATTCGTATTTAGGTAAATTTAAAAATCATGGTGGTGAAGAAAACTTGTATATATTTTACGATATATATAAGTTACAAAACAAATTAAAAATACCAATAAATCTAAGTGTACTTCCAAATTATAAAGTTGAAAGGGATACGTCTGTCGTACTAAATATAAATAACTTTCCAGGTAAAATTTTCGATTATGACTTTAATCCTGATATTCAAAAGAGGGGAATCACATGGCACAAAGAAGGGGCTAATGAAACTATAATTGGTTTAAACTATGATAGTTATATATTCGATTTAACACAAACACCATTATCTGCAAAAACAAAATTTGGTGAAGTTACATATATTATAAAATACAGAATAGTCAGAGAACTATTAGATTATATTCATATAAACAATACACCTGCCAATGTCGATGTTCAAAATTTATTCGAAAAAATAAAAAGAATTGATAATGAAAATTTATATTTCGACAATAATGATTTTTTGAATATGTATGTGTATTCAACAATTGGAACAATTGCTGATAAAATTTTAGTTGAATATATAAATTCAATTACAAGATATATCGCATCTGAAATTGTTCTAAAAAAATTGAAAACTGCTCCAGAATTAAAAGATATTATTGCAAATTTTGAATTATTTAATCCTGAAACGCATTTTAAAATTGATCTTCAAAAATTAGATGAGAAAGTGTATGATAAATTTATACATAAACCTGAATTAATTAGATATCAAATTCCGTTAGTTGAATCCGGAAAAGATGTCATGGATATGACAAATAAAATGCAGCGTTTGGATAAAAATTTAATCCATTACATATATAATTCAAATTATTATAGCGGTAGTGTTAAATATTTTAAAAATTGTTACTATATCAACACAAATATAGTTAAAAAAATATCTAAATATGGTTATTTAAATAAAAAAGACAATGATGGAAATACATCACTACATTATGCTATTCAGTTAAATCATCCAGAATTAGTAAAAATATTGATAGAAAATGGTGCAATAAAAAATAGTTATCCCAATAAATATGGTTTAACCCCTGTACAATTTTTGATAAAAGAAATTAAACAACATCATCAGTATTTATCCGATGGAAGTTACAATAAACAGTTAAATACATTTTGTCAACCATTTGTCAAAGAAATATTAGCTAAAATAGTTGATGATCCAAAATTTAATAATAATGTTGTAAAAAATATATCAATTGCGGTTCAAATGTCTTTAATGATTTTTTTACACCAAATATTTGAAAATTGCCGATATTTTAAAATGGGATGGACTTTTGAAGATCAGGAGAAATTAATGGATCTATTGATAATAAATAATTTAATACCACAAAAATATAATTATTTACCATTTGAACTTATTCAATTAAATAATAATGAAGATGTTAAAAAATTCTTAGAATTGTCTAAAACCAATTTCATTGAAGATATTTATAATGAACAAAATAAACAAAAAATAACACAATTAGATAAACAAATTGATAAATTAAATATAGAAATAAATTCATTAGATAAAGAAATACAAAAATATCCATCAAAAAGAACTCAAAATCAGGCAAAAATCATAAATATACAAAATGCAAGAACAGTTTTAGAAAACAAAAAAAAAACATTAATAAAATTAACAGTACAAATTACAGATAGAGATATTTCTGGTTACAAAAATGATGTACATACTTACGTAAATGGGACAGGATTATTAAATACTAATACAATTTATGAGTTTTATCAATATTTTAAAAATGCATGGTGCGGATCCAATGAATATGCCTACCTATTTTGGTGGGATAATTTAATAAATAAGGGAAATAACAATACGCCAAATTGGCTTCAATTTCATTTAATAAAATATTTTAACACTGTTGCATATCCCAATGATAAATTATCAAAAAAAGAAAAAGAATATCTTGGAATAATTGATAAATTTTATACAACACATATCAAAGAATTTTATGAAAATATGGAACTGTTAGAAAAAAATTTGGATGAAAATCCATCATATACAACATTATTTAATGTGTATGAATATGTCTTATTAAATATTATTAATCCATCATTTTATGGCGCAATAGTAAAAACTTTATCTGAATTTATAAGTACAATTAATATTATAAAACCGATTGATTCAATTGAACAAATATTAAATTATTCATTCAATGGAATGACCATAAAGGATTATGTATATAAAATCATGATTAAAAGGATTTTAAAATTACATTTCAAAATTTACCAAAATGATCAAGATAAAGATAAAATATTAAAATCATTTTCTGATATTATTGAGCCAATTATTATAATTATAAAAAATAACCCATATGTTAAAATTGAAGGTGAGTCTATATTGTATCAAAATTTGAGAAATTATGTTATTCCGTATTACCAAACATCATATGATACAACTATAGAAAATTTACATGGTGCAATTATTGCGTTTATCAGGTATATGTTGATTGAAGACCAATATATTCAAACCTATTTGGCAATTTTTTCTTAACATAATTTTTAATTAAAATAATTACATCTAATGTATATATATACATATACATATTAGATAAAATGGATAATTTGGAATTATTAGATTTGTATGATCCAAATTTTTATGATTTGTTAGATCCAAAAATTCCCCCGATATACGTATTTTTTTTTAATCAATTGGTAATCGACATGTTTGATAATTTAAGTGGGCAACACATTGAAGATGTAAACGGCAATATTGTAACTGAATATCCTGTTATGAACGGTGCAGAATTATATAATCACCCAAATGTAGATTTTTTGAAAGATATTATTGCTATGGATAAAAATAATTTTAAATATATTGATGAGCATGATATTTCAAATATATTAATTTTATTTATTGCTACCATATATTTGAGTATTTTATTGCCCATTAATTATCCTCAAGTTAAATTATTGCGTTCATCAATTATTGATACTATCAGTTACATTATAACGAATATGAAAAATATTATGCCGGAAGAATATTCATACGAACGTTTAAAATTATACAAATTATTTATAAAATGGAATCATTTGTGGAATAAACCTGATTTTGTTACTTCTGATGAAATAGATCGTATGAATAATATAATCAACTCAATTGACACAACAAATGCTTCAATATATTCAACTAATATTCCAATTTATTTAACGAATACTCCAGCCGATTCAACAAATATTCCAATATTACCATCGCCAACACCATCATTAACATCATTTGCAACGAATAATCCATATACGATATTACCATCAAATACCATAAAACCAATTGTTCCAATAAAATCAGAAACAAGTGTTATATCAAATATAAAACATTACAATAACATTTTTAAAATATTATTAATTGTAGGAATTTTTATACTCATAGGGATAATTATATATCTATTATTTATCCACTACAATAAATCAAATACTGATAATATATTAGATACAACAAATACCACACCTATAAATGAAGGATAAGCAGCTAATTATTAAATCCAAATTGCCCATGATAAATGATTTAACAAACAGTTTAAAAAGAATATTGGCAATTCCAAAACAAAAAATATTCATTATGTCATTTTACAAGATATATCATAATCATGATTATAAATTTATGTCCAGTAAACAAATTTTTAATAAAATTACTAAATTGTTATGACCTATTCATTTTAAATGAATTTAAAATATATTTAATAATGTTTTGCAATATGAAAAAAGTTATAAATAATAATCTAATAATCTAATAATCTGATAAATTGATAATTTGATAATTATGGTTATTTCATTATTATTTTTGTAATGTGTCATATTACAATTCCTTATATTATTTGATATTTAATTATTGATATGTCTTCAAAATATGTCACGTATCATATTTTAAATAAATAAATTTGCATTTCATCAACAATGAAAATTTATTTATTTAAATCAATAATTTATTCAATTAAATATCAATTGATATTTAATTTATTTTTTTTGACCACCTGTATTTGGAACTTTGACTAATTTCGAAAATGGATTTGGAATTGTTGCAGATCTGTTTACTACATTTTGATTCAATTTTTGTTGAACATAGTTAACATCAATACCCATTGGCATTTTTTGATTTGCCATAGTGTCAAATTCCATAAGTTCCGCTGTTGAATTTCCATTTACTACAACAGGGCATACTGGACAAGTATCATTGCTTATGCATACTGGTGGTCTTTCGTATGCTCTAAACCAATTTTCAGGTGGTAAATAAGTATAACTATAAATTTGTGATCCCAACGGAATTGTGTTAAATTCATGTGTGTTAGTGTACTGCATTTCATCTTTATATTTTGACCTAATTATCTGTCTAGCTTTTTGTTCCCTATCGTTTAATTGTGATATTAATTTTTTATCAACTTGCATGTTATCTTTTAAATCTGTTATATCTGGATCAGGATAATTATCATCATCTATAGAATATTCTATTTTTGGTGCAGGGGTTTCAGGAGGTATAACTCTTTGTACTTGTTGTCCGAATGCATCATCGTATTTTAATAATTTTGCTGATTTTGATTGTGGAGGAGCCTGATATACAGAATCTATTATCGCTGATCTTGTAGGGTCAAAATATTCCATTGAACTTCTTGGACGTACTGTTGTTGCCGCATATGGACACGTAGTATTGACATCAAATAAGTATGTTATTGCAACTATAATTGCTGATAATATTACTATTTGTATATTTGGTATTGCATCATTTGAAATTGCTTTAACCATTAAAAAAACTAATACTGCTTGAACTATATAAAATAAAAGTTTATTAAATTGATTAGTTTTTTGGTACATTTGGAGTATATATATTAAAAGTAAGATTTTATATTACTTTTAAATTTTAACATGGATTTATTAATTTATTTCATCTGCAATATGTCTATTGGCACAACTGCCTCCATCTGAGCTATAGTTGGTTAATCCAAGTTCAATTAAATACGATAATGATATTAAACATATTATGACAATAGACATTATTAAATATTTTGATCGTGCATCATCATATTGTGGCAATAATGGACTATTTGTCAATAATAATTCATAATAAAGTGACTGGCCAACAATGGCAACTAATGCAGTTTGAATACTGTGTCTGGTAGTTTTTCCTATCTGAATCGGACATTTTCTATAAATATTAATCAAAATTGTAAAAATGAATTCAAATAAAAATACAGCAGCAAATAAATATAATTTTTGTTTAATAATATCATTATCATCAATATTTGCCAAATTTGTTATCAAAATTATGTAAATAAACGCAAAAAATATAATTAATCTAATTAGTATATTCATCCTTATAAATTTATAAATGAAATGTTATAATATAAATTGATAATAAATTCAATTAAATTTATTGTCAATTTAATCAATTTATTGTGTATTTTGGAGTTTTATTTTTTGGTTATAATCAAATATATAATTATGACAATAAGAATTAATATTATTGCATATAATGCAGAAATCAAATAAAGATACGGTTGTAATTTACCACTAATATCATTAAACAATGGATCTAATAAATTTTTTACAATTTTATCTTTTATTTCACATGATGATAATTTTTTAAGACAATCATTAATTAAATTATCCGTTATTGGTCCAATACCAGTTTTAATATTATTATTTATTTTTAATGTGTCATTATTAATTTTACTATATTCATATTCATTATTATTATTATTTATTGGAATAGACTCATCAAAAAAATTATTTTGTTGTAAATTTAAATCCATGTATTAATCGCTATAATATGTATATTTATTGTGAATATTTAATTACGATATCAATTAACTAGATGATGATAGATACGAATTTTCGGATGATTCAGTTTTTGATTTTTTCTTACTTGCTTTTTTTGAATTTGCATCAGACGTTGGTGTTAAATCTGTTGAACTTGCATTTTTTGCTGTATCTTTTTTTTGCCTTCTTGATCGTCTCTTTTCCCTTTTTTCAGCTCTAACTTGTTCTCTTACTTTCCTTTTTTCTTCAATTTTTTGTTTAACATCTTCAATTTCAGTATCAGTAATAGCATCCAACGATTTTTTAAATTTCTTTTCATCTTGTGACAATTTAAGTAACTCATTGGCAATTTCAAAACCTTTGAGATCAGGATTTTTATCTCTAATTTGTTTATATAAAATTGCCCAATAAAATCTAACTTTTTGATCATCTACTTTTGCTAATTTCATTATTACATCGTAAACATTTTGTTTAACCTTATTAAATTCTTCTTCTTTCTTTTGTACATCTTCTGGTTTCATTCTTTCAGTATATAATAATTGTTTCAAATCATTAACCTTTTTTTGTCTTCTTGCATAAACTTCTTTAAATGGATTCACAGAAGAGTCTGATACAACATCATCAGATATTACATCATAACTATCATCTAATTTTTTTTTTATTTTCCTTGTTCCTTTTACATTTCTTTTTGCACCTCCAGTTTTGTTCATATTGTTAATAAATTCTTCAAGATGTTTTCTTGCACTAGATTCACCATGAAATCCAGATTTTCCAGATTTTTCAGATATTACATTTGTTGATTTTACAGGTTGATCAGTTATGGATAATTCTGGTGTCATCATTGAAACCGATGAAGAATCTGTTTCGTCGTGCTTAGATTTAGACAATGAATGTAATTTAGACAATGAATGTAATTTAGATAATGAATGTAATTTAGATGGTGGAGGTAAATTTTCGCTACTTGTAGAACTAAATGTATCCGTTTTAACACTAGGTACATCACTGCTTGTTGCACTGAATTGTAACGTAGATTTTGTTTTTTTTGACGGTTGATATTTATCTAGTGCATCATTCTCATCTAATACTGGTGCAACAACTTGATTATTAGCATTTCGTACATTTACATCAGCACCCAATTCGATTAACGCATGTGCAACATTATGATGATTATTAATAACAGCTAAATGAAGAGGCGTATTCAAATCATTTAATCTCTGAGAACATAAATATGAAGAACGAATTTTTGTCCCCAGATCAAGCAATTTATCTAATGCATCTAAATCACCTCTTTTAGCTATAACATGAAAAATATTTTCGCCATTTTCATTGACCTTAAATCCGAGATCTTTAATCTGACTTAATTTTGAAAAATTTCTGTTTTCATAAGCATCATTAATTTCTTTTGCTATCATTATTAATATATTATATAATAAATATTTTTTTTCCAAAGCGAATATAATTAATTTTAGATTTATATTTAAATGGCAATTTTCAAAATATAAATTTAATTATCTTAGTTTATAAATATAAATATGGTTGGTCAAAATTTATCAAACCTAATTATGATAGTATTTGTTGTAATTGTTATTTTTGGTATTATTAAATTTCTCGATTATAGTGATGAGCCATTACCTAATGAAGGTAAATTATCCGATCAGATTGCTCAAACAAATAGAAATGTTAATAACGTTAATAATCAGTTACCATTAGTAACGCAAACAAATGGTGTTAAAAATAAAGATGCGGATAAAATGGTAGATGATTTTGTTAGGAATTTTCAAATTAATGAACGTCCCATTGATAGAGCATCATCATTTGAACCCGTTGACCCATTTGCAAGTGAAGATGGTCAATTTACTGGATTACCGCAAAAAAAGCAAATAGATTTAAGAAAAATAGATAACCCTTTTACAACGTCTCCTTCTGATCAGACATTCGTATTTAAAAAGAAAAATTTTGTTTTAAAAAATCAGGATTCTGTCAAAGACATGTTCGACTCACAAAAATTATTACCAAACGAAATTAATAACGATTGGTTTGATGTAGCACCATTACAAACAACAAAAAAAATTAAAGGCACACATTTATTACATCCTAAAACACATTTTGGAGTAAATACTGTAGGTTCTTCTTTGAGAAATGCTTTACTTGATATTAGAGGAAATATACCTGTACCCAAAATAAATGTTGGACCTTGGAATCAATCAACAATAGAACCTGATACTAATTTAATGGGTCTTTCTAATCCAGTTTAAAATATATTATAAAGTTTCAATACTGCCCAATAATAATAGTAGTGGTAGATTAGCACAAAAAAAATAAAAACATGCATCTAGTACAACTATTTCAGATCAATTGGAGTAAATACTGTAATTTATTCTTCATCATTCAAAAATGGCAATTGAGTCAATTGGATCAATCGAATAAACAATTTAAATTATGTATAATTGCGCTATTTATTGGTAAATTAAGTAATAAAATATATAAAAAATTTATAGTTATTAATTATTAGTATATATAAAATATATTA
>Ga0315900_10013300_pt1 | contig 10031 bp, 3 predicted proteins | sample LakEriMetagenome_FD_203521 | JGI IMG/M metagenome (GOLD analysis project Ga0315900, IMG submission 203521) | Freshwater fungal communities from buoy surface, Lake Erie, Ohio, United States - Buoy 12 MA114 | ecosystem: Environmental > Aquatic > Freshwater > Lake > Lake biofilm | place: USA: Lake...
GGCGCGAAGAGCGCGCTGCGCGCGCCGACGACGACATCGGCGCCGCCTTCCGCGAGGAGCTGCCACTGCTGGTTGCGCTGCGCGTCGGTGAGGCCCGAATGCAGCACCGCGACCTTCGCGTGCGCGAGGCGCGCCGCGATGCGTCCGACCGTCTGCGGCGTGAGCGAGATCTCGGGGACGAGCAGGATCGCGCGCTTGCCGCGGCGCACGCATTCCTCGAGGAGACGGATGTAGATCTCCGTCTTGCCCGAGCCCGTGACGCCGAAGACGAGGTGCTGCGCGAACTGCCCGAAATCGCGGGAAATCCCGGCAATCGCGGCCGATTGCTCGGCGGTCGGCTCGGGCGCCGGCGCGATGTTCCCGGCGCGCGCGATGAAGCCGGCCTCGAACGATGTCTTCTTCGTGGCGACGAGATGGCCCGACGCGATCAGCCGCTTCAAGGGCTCGACCGACGAGTAGCCCGTGGCCTCGGCGAGGTCGGCGATCTCGATCGGCCGCGGCAGGGTCGCGAGCACATCGAGCGCCTGCTGCTGGCGCTTCGTGATCTTCACCGCGACGTTGTTTCCATCGGTTGGCGGCGTCGGCGCGAGGTCGACCAGCGTGCGCTCCACGCGCCCGATCGCCTTGCGCACGGCTGCGGGAAGGATCGACGCAAGCGTCATCCCTATCGGACACGCGTAGTACGCGCTGATCCAGCGCGCGAACTGCATGAGTTCGCCCGGCAGCACCACGCCCGAAGGATCGACGCCGAGGATCGGCTTGATCTTCTCGCGCGGGATGCCGGTGTCTTCGCCCGCCGCGATGCGCCGCACGATCCACCCCGCGGTCGGCGTCTCGCCGCGCCCGAGCGGCACCTCGACGCGCGCGCCGTCCGGCAGCTGCGCGAGTTCGCGCGGCAACGCATAGGTCAGCCCGTCCGGCGACCGGTCGACCGCCCGCTCGACCGCGACGACGACGAGCGGGAGCTCTTCCACGGGGGTTCTGGAGGCGAAGAGGGACAACTGCCACAGCCTATCCGCGCAAGCGGCGCGCTGACCGCCACGACCCTCGCCACCACGCTCACCATCACGGACGCGCGGCCTTCGGACTCGGGCAGCTACACCGTCGTCTTCACGAACACCTGCGGCGCCGCGACAAGCGTGGCCGCCACCGTGACGATCACGGCGCCGTGCCCCGCGGACCTCACCGGCGACGGGCTCGTCGACTCGGCCGACCTCTGCGCGCTCCTGAGCGCCTGGGGCGCGTGCGGGTGAGCGCGGGTCGCGGCCTGGGCCCGTGGTCCGGCCTCACGCCAGGATCGGTGCGACGATCTTGCCCGCGACGTCGGTGAGCCGGTAGTGGCGGCCTTGGTAGCGAAAGGTCAGTCGCTCATGGTCGATCCCCATGAGATGCAGGATCGTCGCGTGGAGATCATGTACGTCGACGGCGCCGTCGACGACGCTGTGGCCGAAGTCATCGGTCGCGCCGTGCACATGGCCCGCCTTCACGCCGCCGCCGGCCATCCACATCGAGAACGCGCGCGGATGGTGGTCGCGGCCGTAGTCGTCGGCGGTCATACGGCCTTGGCAGTACGCGGTGCGGCCGAACTCGCCGCCCCACACGACGAGGGTGTCCTCGAGGAGGCCGCGGCGCTTGAGGTCCATCACGAGCGCGGCCGACGCCTTGTCGGTCTGCGCGCACTGGCGCGAGATGCCGCCAGGCAGTCCGCCGTGCTGGTCCCACCCTTGGTGGAAGAGCTGCACGGAGCGCACCCCGCGCTCGACGAGGCGGCGCGCAAGCAGGCAGTTGGCGGCGAAGGTGCCGGGCTCGCGCGCGGCCGCGCCGTAGAGCTCGAAGGTCGCGTCGCTCTCGCCAGCGAGGTCGGTCGCCTCGGGCACGCTCGTCTGCATGCGGTAGGCAAGTTCGGCTTGCGCCAAGCGCGCATCGATCTCGCGGTCGCCTTCGTGGGCGAGCGCATCGCGCGACATCACGGCAAGCGCGTCGAGCATCGCGCGGCGGGCATGCGGCGAGACGCCCTCCGGGTTCGCGAGCGCAAGCATCGGTTCCTTGCCCGCACGGAACTGGACGCCTTGATGCTCGCTCGGCAGGAATCCCGCGCCCCAGAGCCGCGCGTAGAGCGGTTGGTCGCGCGCGGCGTCCTTCGACACGAGCACGATGAACGACGGAAGGTCCTTGTTCATCGAGCCAAGTCCGTAGCTCATCCACGCGCCCATCGAAGGGCGGCCCGCGATCTGATGACCCGAGCAGAAGAAGGTGATCGCAGGGTCGTGGTTGATCGCATCGGTGTGCATGCCGCGCACGACGCAGATGTCGTCCGCGATTTTCGCGGTGTGCGGCAACAGGTCGCTCAGCTCGATGCCGGCGCGGCCGTGCTTCTTGAAGCCAGTGAACGAGCCCGCGAGCGGCAGCACCGCCTGGTTTCCGCTCATGCCCGTGAGGCGCTGGCCCGCGCGCACGCTGTCGGGCAGCGGCTGGCCGTGCATGTCGCGCAGCCTCGGCTTCGGATCGAGCGTCTCGAACTGCGACGGGCCGCCGGATTGGAAGAGGTAGATGACGTGCTTCGCGCGCGGCGCGACGTGCGGCGCCTGGATCGTGTCGCTGCGCGCCACGCGCGCACCGAAGATGTCGCCGAGCGCGATCCCGCCGAGGCCGAGCGCGGACGCGCCGAGGAAATGGCGGCGCGATGGGCGCATCAGTTCGTCGTAGGTGGGCGTCGGGCGGTGCGTCGTCATCGTGGTCTGCCTATCGCGACATGAGGTAGGCGTCGCTCGCGAGGATCGTGCCGCACGCGAGCGAGAGCGTGGCGGTCTCGTCGGCGCCGGCCGCGCGCTGCGACGCGACGAGCGCGCGGAGCGGAGCGAGCTCGCCCTCGCGCGGCGCGCGTGCGCACACGAGGCGGAACGCGCGCGCGAGCCGCGCGTCTCCGTCGGCGGGGGCCTCGCGCATCGCGCGCTCGGCCAGCGCGCGCGCGCACTCGGTGAATATGGGGTCGTTCAGGAGCGCCAGCGCCTGGAGCGGCGTGTTCGTCGCGCCGCGCCGCGGGTGGCACGCTTCGCGCGAGCCCGCGTCAAAGGTGAGCATCGTGGGCGGCGGCACGGTGCGCTTCCGGTACGTGTAGAGGCTGCGGCGATGGGCGCATTCGCCGGTGTCTGCGTCGTAGCCGCCGCTTGCGCCCGTCTCACCGACGAGCCCAGGCTGCTGGTACGGCTTCACGCTCGGTCCGCCGAACCTCTCGATGAGGAGGCCCGATGCGAAGAGCGCGGAATCGCGCAGTTGCTCGGCCGTCAGGCGCACGCCTGGTCCGCGCGAGAGAAGATCGTTGTTCGGATCGCGCGCGCGTTTGTCGTCGCTCGTCGCAGAGCGCTGGCGGAACGCGGCGCTCGTCACGAGCCGCTTCAGGATCGCGCGCGTGTCCCACGCGTTCGGGCCCGTCGTGAAGTCGCGCGCGAGAAGATCGAGCACCTCGGGATGCGTCGGCCACGAGCCCTGCACGCCGAAGTTCTCGCTTGTCTCGACGAGCCCGCGGCCGAACGCCTGCGTCCACAGGCGGTTGATCTCGACGCGCGCGGCGAGCGGATTCTGCGGGTCGAACAGCCACTTCGCGAGGTCGAGGCGGTTCGACTGCACGCCGAACTCGTGCGGCAGCACGGCGGCGAGCGCGCCGGGCGCGACCGGCTGCGCGCGGTCGGGCTGGTCGTAGCGTCCGCGCGTCAGCACGTAGGTCGGCGCCGCATGGGGTGAATCGCGCATCGTCATGAACGCGGGAAGCGAGTCGAGATGCACGGCGAGCGCACGGTTCGCCGCGCGCTGCGCGTCGCGTTCGGCTGCGGTCGCGCGCATCACGGCGTGCGCGACCGCAGCCGCGCCATCCGGCACGACGCCCGCCGCCAGCGCAGCTTCCGCGGGCGAGAGTTCCGCGCGCCACACGGCGAGTTCGTCGATCGCGCCGCCGCGGAAACCGGCGTCGCGCGAACGCGATCCGACCTCCATCGTCGCGCCCGCGATCGGCCCCTCGAGCGCGTCGCGCAGCGTGTTCGTCTTCGCCTCGCGGCCGTTGACGAAGAGCCGGAGGCCCGTCGCCCACGAAAGCCCGTCGTAGGTCGCGACGATGTGCGTCCAGGCGCCGACCGGCAGCGCTTCCCTCATCTCGACGCTCGCCGCGCTGCCCGGCCAGAGGTGGATCACGCTCCAGCGCAGATGGCCGTCGGCGATGAGCAGCTCGAGCCCCGAGCCGTCGGCCTCGTTCGTGTAGAAGCCCGAAGTGTGCAGGATGGCCGCGCGCGCGTTCTTCTCGCCGGGCTTGATCCAGAACGCGATGCTGACTGGGTCGTGCCGCGTGAAGCCTGAGAGCCCCGCGAGCGAGACGCCGCCATCGCCGTCGAACGCAAGCGCCTCGCCCACCTTTCCCGCGCCAAGCGCGACCGCACCGAGCTGCTCGGGCCGCGAACGATCGGTCGTCGCGGGCTTCTCGGCGTCGACTGCGTTCGGCGTCCTGCCATCGGCGAGTTCGTCGAATGCGTAGCGCGCGGCGGGCGCAGGCAGCTCGCTCGGTGCGCGCGCGCCGCGCGCGTGCGCCATCGCAGCGACATCGGCGTTCATGCGGGCGTCGGTCGCGCGCATCCACGCGGACCGGAGCTCGCCCGAGCGCTTCGCCTGCCCGTCGTCCTCGAGCCGCATGAATGGCGGCGGCGCGCTGCAGGCGTGCGCGAAGCTCTTCATGCCGTTCTCGTCGATCCGTCCGAACATCGCCGCGAGCCCGTAGAACTCGCGCGTCGGGATGGGGTCGTACTTGTGGTCGTGGCAGCGCGCGCACTCGAGCGTGACGCCGAGGAACGCGGTGCCGAAGGTCGCGACGCGGTCGGCGATCCCTTCCTGACGGAACTCCTCGGCGATCGACCCGCCTTCCTCGGTCATGCGGTGCAGCCGGTTGAACGCGCTCGCGATCGCGCTCGCCTGCCGTTCGGCGCGGGACGCCGCCGGCACGAGATCGCCCGCGATCATCGCGGTCGCGAAGCGGTCGTACGGCATGTTCGATGCGAGTGCGTCGAGCAGCCAGTCGCGCCACGGGTGGGTGAACGAGTCGGCGTCGGACTGGTAGCCGAAGGTGTCCGCGAATCGGGCGAGGTCGAGCCACGCGGTCGCGCGGTGCTCGGCCGCGCGCGGGCTTGCGAGCATCGCGTCGACGCGGCGTTCGTAGGCCTCGTCGTCGGGCGCAGGATCGGCGATGAAGGCGTCGACGTCCTCGGGTGTCGGCGGAAGGCCCGTGAGCGCAAGCGAGGCGCGGCGCAGGAGCGTCGCGCGGTCGGCCTCGGGTTCGGGCGCGAGGCCGGCTGCGTCGAGCCGCGCAAGCACGAACGCGTCGATCGGATCGCGCACCCACGCCGGGTCGTGCACGGCGGGCGCCGCGGGCGGTTTCGGCGCGACGAACGACCAGTGCGGCTTGTACTCGGCGCCCTCTTCGATCCAGCGGAGGAGGATCGCCCGCTCCGCATCGGCGAGCGGCCGCTTCAGTTCGGGCGGCGGCATGACGTCGTCCGGATCGTCGGAGCGGATCCGTCGCGCCGCCTCGCTTGCGTCGAGGTCGCCTGGGACGACCGCGTGGCCGCCTCCGCGCAGCGCCGCGTACGCGCCTTCCGGCGTGTCGAGCCGCAGGCCTGCCTTTCGCGTTCCGGCGTCGGGCCCGTGACAGGCGAAGCAGCGGTCCGACAGGATCGGCCGGACATCGCGGTTGAAGTCGAGCGGCGCGACCGGCTGCGGCGATGCCGCGGGCCGGGGCGGCGCGGAGGACGCCGTCATCGCCAACGCGAGGAATGGAATCGCGGGCCCAAGCACGGTGTCGCCACTCTACCTTCGATGCCAACCGCGAGCGAGGGGCGGCTCACCCGCAGGCTTCGTCGGCCGATCGGAGAGATTCCTCTTCCGTGAAACAAGTCGCTTCTGTAGCATTCAGAAGAAGACCGATGATTTGAACGCCTTCGCTGCCGCTTCCCTTGCCTCGTTGCAGTGACGCGGAAGCAGCCCGTGTCGCTCGCAGCGTCGCCCCCGAATGGACATCTCTCGATGGAGAAAATCGCCATGCTGAAGCCTGTCCCCTTTCGTACTTCGATCCTGCGCGCCGCTGCGTGGGTGCTCGCGATCATCACGAGCTCTTTCGCGCCGAACGTCGCATCGGCCCAGTGCGGTGCGCAATGGCTCAGCCGTCCGGAGTTGGACGCCATCGGCGTGGACGCCTCCGTACATGCTCTCCTGACGATGCCAAACGGCGACCTCATTGTCGGGGGAAGTTTCACCCACGCGGGCTCCTTGGACGCGAAGCGCGTCGCGCGTTGGGACGGTAACGCATGGACTTCGCTTGGTTCCGGCTTCGACGGCCCCGTGTACGCACTCGCGAGAACACCGAACGGTGACATCATCGCTGGAGGATCCTTCACGCGTGCGGGGAATATCGTGGTCAATCGCATCGCGCGCTGGAACGGCAGTTCTTGGTCCCCGTTCGCCTCTGGCCTTGGAATGTCGACGGACGAAGTTCGCGCGATCGCGGTCCTGCCGACCGGTGACATCATCGCGGGCGGCACATTCCAGACCGCTGGTGGCGTACAGGCGCTTTACATCGCGCGTTGGAACGGCGGTTCCTGGTCCCCAATCGGGACGGGCATGAGTGGTGCAGTTCGCGCGCTTGTGGTTCGAGAGAGCCAGTCAGGCTGGGAGTTGATCGTCGGCGGCAGCTTCAGTAATGCTGATGGGGTCAAGGCCCGCAACATTGCGCGTTGGAATGGAGCCTCATGGTCTTCGCTCGCGTCGGGAGTCGATGAAGTCGTCAATGCGCTTGCTGTTCTGCAGAACGGTGATATTGCCGCAGGAGGCGACTTCAACTGGGCAGGGGGGGTGAATTCACCCGCCGTTGCGCGTTGGGACGGCAGCGCCTGGCGGGCGCTCGGCGCGGGACTTGAGGCCAAGGTGTTCGCACTCACGGTTGTTGCCAACGGGGACCTCATCGCCGGCGGCTTCTCTCAGCCCTACGGCAACGGCTGCGACATGGTGTTCACGGCACGCTGGGATGGTGTCGACTGGTGTGGGATTGGTCTCGAGTCGAACGTGAGGAGCACTGTGCGTGCGCTCGCCCCCATGCCAGACGGGGACTTTGTAGCGGGCGGCGACTTCGTTGACTTCAATTCGGCGGGGTTGCCAGCGAATCATGTCGCGCGTTGGAACGGGTATCGGTGGGCTCCGATTCGCGCGGGGATGCGTAGTCCCGTGCGTGCGATCGCTGCCATGCCGAACGGCGATATCGTCGCAGGCGCGACCCACAATCCGGTGATTGCGCGCTGGGATGGGGCGAACTGGACTCCGTTTGGCTCGATCGTGAACGGCGAGGTGAGTGCTCTTCTGGTGATGCCAAATGGCGATCTCATCGCAGGTGGCTCCTTCACGTCCATCGGCGGCGTGGTCGCGCCCCGGATCGCCCGCTGGGACGGCTACGTCTGGACTCCGCTCGGACTCGGCATGAACGGTCATGTTCGCGCTCTCGCACTGCACAATGGAAGCCTTATCGCCGCCGGCTCTTTCACCACGGCTGGTGGCGTCGCCGCGGCCCGGATCGCTCGTTGGGACGGCAATTACTGGGCACCCTTCGGCGCAGGGATGAACGGCGACGTGCACGCTCTCGCGGTGATGGAGGACGGCAGTGTGGTCGCGGGAGGTGCGTTCAGCATGGCGGGTAGCGTGCCTGCTCTCCGCGTTGCGCGATGGATGGGCAGCGCATGGGCGCCATTCGGCTCCGTTGATTGGAGCGCCGTTTACGCCCTCGCGGTGTTCAATGGGAAAGTCGTGGCAGGCGCTGCATACGATCAGGGTTGGGGGACGGCAGGGGTAGTGGGCCAGTGGAACGGAAGCTCGTGGGACGTGTTGGGATGCGTGAGTGCGGGCGAGGTCCGCGCGCTGATGGTCTCCAACGGCAGTTTGATTGTTGCCGGGTCGTTTACTGCTGTGAGCACTGGCCCGTCCATGCCCAGTGTCCCGGCAAACCGCATCGCGCGTTGGAACGGCAGCGCCTGGGCGTCGCTTCGATCCGGCATCGGTAGTTACGCCACGTCCCCTCCCGGTCCAGTCTCCGTCTACGCCTTGGCCCGTATGCCGAGCGGTGAGGTCATCGTTGGAGGAGCGTTCGACCTTGCCGGAAACGACCCTGTCGGTGACGTCGCCGCGCCCTACCTCGCCCGATGGACCGACACGGGCATTCCGTGGGTTGCACAGCAGCCACAGTCGAGGTCGGTGATTGCTGGCGCGACCGTCACGCTGTCGGCCGCCTGCGCGTCCGGCTACGGCTTCAACGGAGCGGTCACCTTCCAGTGGAAGCGGAACGGCGTGAATGTCGCGAACGGCGCTGGCGGTGCGTCAGCGGGCGGCGGCACCGTCAGTGGTGCGAGCGGCGCGCTTTCCGTGGGTGACCTCTCCACGACGCTCACGCTGGCGAACGCGCGCCCCTCCGACGCCGGCCAGTACACCGTCGTCTTCACGAACACCTGCGGGATTGCGTCGAGCGCTGCGGTCTCCGTCTCGGTAGGGTCGCCCTGCCCGGCCGACCTCAACGGGGACGGCATCGTCGGGGCGCAGGATCTCTCGGCGCTTCTCAGCGCCTGGGGCGGTCCGGCCGGAGACGTGAACGGCGATGGAACGACGAACGCCCAGGATCTCGCTGCGATGCTTGCGGTCTGGGGGCCCTGCGCGCCGTAACGCCCGCCCCTCATTCCAGCACAGTCTTGCACCCGGACCTCGGCTACACTCGGCGGCCATGCCTACGACGAAACTCGCGCGCCTCGCCCTTGAGGACGGGACGGTCTTCCACGGACGTGCCTTCGGCGGATCCCTCCGGGACCTTGAGGGCATGGGCGAAGTCGTCTTCAACACCGCGATGTGCGGCTACCAGGAGGCCCTGACGGATCTCTCCTACACGGGGCAGATCCTCACGATGACGGCCACCGAGATCGGCAACTACGGCGTCGCCCCCGAGGACATCGAGAGCGCCAGCCCGTGCGTCGCCGGCTTCGTGGTGCGCGAACTCTCGCAGATCGTCTCGAACCAGCGCGCCACCCGCGGGCTGTCCGACTGGCTCGAGGAAGCGGGAATTCCGGCGATTTCCGGCATCGACACCCGCGCGCTCGTCCGGCGTCTCCGCATCGGCGGCGCCATGCGCGGCGTGATCTCATCGGTCTCGACGCACGACGCGAGCGACCTCGACCTCGTGGCGCGGGCCCGCGCGATCCCCTCGATGGCGGGTGCCAACCTCGCCGCGAAGGTCTCGCCGCGCTGCGCCGGCACCTTCGAGGAATCGCTTGGCGAATGGGCGCAGACCACCGGCCTCTTCGCCGACCGGAAGCCCTCGCCGGCGGACGCCCCCAACGGCGCCTTCAAGGTCGTCGCCATCGACTGCGGCGCCAAGCGCAACATCTATCGCCACCTCGTCGAGCGGAACTGCGAGGTCCACTTCCTTCCGCACACGGCGACAGCGGCCGAGATCCGCGCCCTGAAGCCGCACGGGCTCTTCATCTCGAACGGCCCCGGCGACCCTGCCGTCGTCCAGACGGTGATCGACACCCTGCGCGAGATCGCGGGCGAAGTGCCGACCTTCGGCATCTGCCTCGGCCATCAACTGCTCGCCCTCGCCCTCGGCGCCACCACGTGGAAGCTGAAGTTCGGCCACCGCGGCGCCAACCAGCCCGTCCGCAACCTGCTGACCGGCCGGGTCGAGATCACCAGCCAGAACCACGGCTTCTGCGTCGACGAGATGAGTCTCCGCGCCGCCGGCGGCGAGCCGACCCACATCCATCTCAACGACGGCACCTTGGCCGGCTTCCGGCACACGAAGAAGCCGATCTTCAGCGTGCAGTACCACCCGGAGGCAAGCCCCGGACCGCACGACTCGGCCTACCTCTTCGACGTGTTCATCGAGATGATGAAGACGCGTAAGCCCATTGGCGCGCAGGAGATGGAGCGCGCCCAGGCCGCCTTGGCGGCGATCGTGCAGACGGTCT
>Ga0315900_10013302_pt1 | contig 10030 bp, 10 predicted proteins | sample LakEriMetagenome_FD_203521 | JGI IMG/M metagenome (GOLD analysis project Ga0315900, IMG submission 203521) | Freshwater fungal communities from buoy surface, Lake Erie, Ohio, United States - Buoy 12 MA114 | ecosystem: Environmental > Aquatic > Freshwater > Lake > Lake biofilm | place: USA: Lake...
TTTTTCTCGGGCATAGCTCACATCAATGTTGTCCATACCCACGCCGGCTCTTCCAATCAGCTGAAGTCGCGGACAGGCATCAATCAGTTCCCGACGCACGGTGGTTGCGCTGCGAACCAAAATGCCATCGAAGTCCTGCAGGATAACTGGCAGTGCCTCTTGGGGATGTTTATCGGTTACTACTTCGATGCCGGAAGCCTGCAGGATGGCTTTTCCAGCAGCGTCAATTCCATCGTTGGCAAGAATGCGTATGCTCATGCGGTTTTCAGTGCAAATTCTTTCATCAATCCGGTCAGTGACTGTACACTTTCAATGGGAAGGGCGTTGTACATCGATGCCCTGAATCCTCCAACTGAACGATGCCCCTTGATACCGATGATTCCGGCTTCTTTGGCCATGCGTAGAAAGGCTTCATCCTGAGAGGAGTCCTTCAGGAGGAAGCATGCATTCATGGACGAGCGGTCCTCAGTGGCACAAGTTCCCGTGAAGAGTGGGTTACTATCCACTTCACCGTAGAACAAATCCGCTTTGGCACGATTCATTGCTTCAATGGCCTTAAGCCCGCCAATCGATTTTAGCCACTCAAGGGTGAGCATGCAAACATAGATGGCGAAGACCGGTGGAGTATTGTACAGGGAATCGCCTTCGATGTGGGTCTTGTAGTTCAGCATGGTCGGAACAACACGGGATTGTTCCTTCAAAAAACCATCACGAACAATCACGAGTGTAACGCCTGCAGGACCCATGTTTTTCTGAGCGCCGGCGTAGATGAGGTCAAATTTGGAAACATCCACGGGGCGACTGAAAATATCACTCGACATGTCGCATACAACAGGTATCGGACTGTTTGGGAATTCCTTAATCTGCGTTCCGTATATGGTGTTGTTTGAGGTGATGTGCAGGTAGTCGCAGTCGTTCGGTATGCTGTACCCTTTGGGAACGTGGGAATAGTTCTGGTCTTTCGACGAGGCGATCACGTCGACTGGCCCGAAGAGTTTTGCTTCTTTAATGGCCTTATTGGCCCATACACCGGAGTCGACATAGGCCGCTTTGGTATGTAGACAATTCATCGGGACCATCGCGAATTGTGTGCTGGCACCACCCTGCAGGAACAGGATTGAATAGCCTTCGGGAACTCCGAGTAATTCGCGCACCAGGGATTTGGTTTTATCCATTACAGCATCAAAATCCTTGCTGCGGTGTGAAATCTCAAGAATTGACATGCCAGATCCGTTGAAATCGAGAACCGCCTGAGCGGCATGCTTCAGTGCGGATTCAGGAAGAATACCGGGGCCTGCGCCGAAATTGTGTTTTCTTGTCATTTAAATAGTTGATAATTAATTGTTTAAATGAAGGCCTTAGCCAAGACAAAGTAAGTTCGATTTTGTCAGAATGGCAAGCGAACGGCCCTGCTGTTTTGCATCTGGCCACCTATCGGTTACGCACATCAATGTTACGAATCAGCAACCAGGCTCCCTTATCCGGGCTGAGCGCATCGTAGCTCAAGTCAGGTCCGTACAATTGGTATTGGTCTTTGGCTTCCGGTCGTGGGTCAGATGGCGAAAGGTGATCCATGATGACCTTGTTCATGCGTTCATCAAAACGCAAGGTCATGCTGGCCTGCGCATTGAAATCGAACACCAGTCGGCTACGCATTTTACCTCCTGCTTTGATAGCCTGCACACCGAATACAGGCAAGCCGTTTCTCAATTGAAAGGTCTCTGCAATTTTTCTGCTGATGGTTTTCGACTGCGGACACCAATACAGCAGCAAGTAGGTAGTTGTGGCTTTGTGTCGGCTTTGGGCTATACCGTAACAAATTCCGCCTGTCCATTCCTCGGGGCCATTGCGAAGAAATGCCAGTGAGTCGCGGTCGCGAATTCCGGAATCCTGTAAAATGCGCACGTTCCAAGTCGTTTTCGGATCCTCGCGGTACAGGATGTATCCGAAATAGCGAAAGCGGGGATCGGTCTCCGCTCCTGCTCGTAGCATCCAACTCAGGATGCGGATTTTTCTATCGGGACTCTCTGCAACGGAAAGTGCCTTCACCTGATGGAAACTGAGCAGTGCTCCGGTTTGTGTCGATAAAATGCTGTCCATCAACAAGGCAAAGGCCTGTTGAGCAGAAGATCGTGTTTCAGTCGAACGCCCACGAAGCAATGAATCACCGAGCGTACAAAGCCGGTTTACCACGGGATTCAACGCAGTCGTGTCGCTTTGGTTTGCTTGTGCAAAAAAAGCATGCAATAGCAGCAGCACAAGAAAGCAGGTAGAACGAGGCATGGTCGTTCGGCAAAAGTACATGGTAAAAAATCAAAAGCCCGTCGGTGAGGACGGGCTTTTGTTTTGGTCGGATATGCAAATTAAGCGTGCATGCGGTCTTTTTTCCCCAGCAGATCATCTTTTGACTCGCGGAAATCGGGGTCATCTACGCAGCAGTCAACCGGACATACGGCAGCACACTGCGGCTCATCGTGGAAGCCCACACACTCCGTACACTTGTCGGTAACGATGTAGTAGATATCAGTCGACTTGGGTGCCTGTGGGGCATCCGCGTCAATGGAAGAACCATCCATTTTGGTGAACATGCCTTTTACGGAAGTTCCATCAGAAAAGCGCCACTCGGCTCCGCCTTCGTAAATGGCGTTATTGGGGCACTCGGGCTCGCAGGCTCCGCAGTTGATGCATTCGTCAGTAATCTTGATTGCCATAGATGATGTCGTGTTACAGTATTTTTGCGATCAGTTCAACACAAAAATAACGACAAAAGTTTCAATCCGGTTTAATTCCGGGCGAAATTGACGATGAACACGACCGAACGCCTGGAAAACCTGGTCAAATGGGGAAAAGCCGTGGAGGCTTTACGCTCCGGATATCGGGAAGGAGCCCTCCAAACTGATCACCCATTCGGCATGGCATTGGCCCGCGCCCGAGGGATTAATCCCTGGTTTACCGAGGAGCAGATCCTGTATGCGCTGAACGGGATTGCCCACATGCTGGATGAACAAGCCCTTCGCTCCTGGTTGGCTGCCTATCCTGAGCTTGGGAAATTCCCGCAGAAAAGGCTTGATATTGGTCTTGTGCTGGCCGGTAATATTCCAGCGGTTGGGTTTCACGATATCCTCTGCGTTCTTGTTTCGGGTCATACAGCGCAGGTGAAACGGTCCTCCGATGATCCAATCCTGCTGCCATTTTTACTTGATGTACTTGCTGAAATAGCTCCATCTATGGCCTCCGATATCCGGTTTGTCGATCGGATTTCAGATCCGGGTGCTGTGATTGCGACCGGAAGCGATAATTCGGCCCGCTACTTCGATTATTACTTTGGTAAATACCCACACATCATTCGCCGTAATCGGAACTCTGTTGCCGTGCTCGATGGCCGTGAGCGTATAGAGGATTTGCAGGCACTCGGCAGTGATATTTTTTCCTTTTACGGACTGGGCTGCCGGAATGTATCAAAGCTGCTCGTACCCATGGGGTACGCCATGGATGATTTTTTTATGGCGATGGAATCGTATGGAGGGGTTATTCGGCACAACAAGTACATGAACAATTACGATTACCACAAGGCGCTTTATCTCCTCAACCAGGAGCCGTTCCTGACCAATAATTTTTTGATTGTTCGTGAGCATGAATCCCTTGCGACTCCCGTATCGGTTCTGCACGTGGAGCGATACACGGATTCTGCCGATGCTACTTCAAGATTGAACCGCGATCGTGATCGGATTCAATGTGTTGTCGGTGTAGGACATCTTCCATTTGGCACTTCACAAAGTCCCGGTCCTGCTGACTATGCAGATGGTGTGGATACGCTGGCCTTTTTGACGGGTCTCGGTAATCCTGCGCAAAATACAAAGCCGCTTTAATTTCAATCGCGTTCGTAGGCTCCCAGGTCGGGGTTACTGCCTCCGGTCGGCCGTGGATTTCCATCCAGGTCGATGGTCATCGGAGGGAGGGCGGAGACATCAACAAACAGCAAATTCCCTTTGTTGCGTGAAAATGAAAGGGTATCAAGGTGCAAATCGTGTGTAAACACATCCTTGAATTGTGGGTCGTTGTTCCGGAAGATGTTGTCGAAATGAGCTGGATCGGAGGTCGGGGTGTTGTTGTCAGCCTTTAGGATGCAGTATTTGAAACTGTGTTCGGCCAGTGCCCCGGCGCGGAAGTCGAGCTCCAGTTCGTTATCGTTGTTTCCGAACACTATGCAGTTTCTGAAATCGGCACGGTCCAGGTCCTTCGGAACTGCGCTGCCAGCGGCATCAACACCATAGTTGTTCAGGTATAGTGCAGGAGTGCTTCGCTGACCGGATCGCCAGTAATTCCCAAACGTGCAGTGTGTAAACCGATAATCACCTCCTTCGGTCAGTGCTGCACCGTAATAACCGCAATTGGCCACGGTGGTGTTCCAGCATTGGATGGTGTATTTGCGCGACAGAATGCCAAGTCCGCTCATGTTTCGGATGCGGGTATTGGTCAGCTTGAGGTCGGTAGGTAGTGCGGGAGAGAACAGCGCTTCGCATTGCAGGCCAATGAAGCCGTTCTTGATTACGGCATAATCAATACGGTGGCTGCCTCCGTCGTTGAGCCAAATGCGGTCCCATTGTCCGGGTTCCTCCTGTAAATAATATTCGCGCCTAAGTCCTTGGAAGACGACCGGATCCTCTTTCGTTCCCTGAACCTCAAGTGTGCTGCCCTTGTATGCCCAAAGTCCGGCATTGTTACTGAAGTGGATTTGGGTGCCGGCTGTAATGCTGAGCGTTTGTGTGGAGTCAATGACTGCGTAGCCGCCATACACCACAATCGGCAAGGTATTGTCCCAGGTCACTTGGGCATTCAGAGCCGTATCGATTAACACATAGGCCGGAAGGTTGGCTTGTTGCTTGCGGGCCACAAAAAAGCGGGCATTCTGCCCCCAGGCCACCAGATCGATGTCTTGGATATTGCCATTCGTTTCAAATACGATGGAATCTTGCACTACATAGGGAAGTGCCTGACTGCCAGGGTTGATGGTTACTTCAACAAAAATCCAAAGGCTATCGCCGGCCCTGAGTTCAATGTCGCTGAAGGACTTCCCCGGACTTCCGTTCACGTTCAGACGGAATGTGGACGAGGCCCCGCCGGCCAGCCGGATGGAAGCGATTTTTAGGGGTTGGTCATAGGGATTGTATACCCGAAGATTCTTCGTGGCAGAGCCGATACTGGCAAATACGGTGTCGAACAGCAGGGTGTCGTCTGAAAAATTCAGCCTGGCTCCCGGATCATCCAGTAAATCCTCTCGCTGGCATGCAGACCAAAGGGTGCATATTAAAGCACTGAAAAACAGGAGTTTTGAGGTCTTTTTCATGCCGATCGGCAGCAAAGATAGGAGGGGGATGCTTATGCAACGCGAAAGCATGTCGGGAACTTGTTCGCAGGCAAACTTTTTTTATCTTTGCCGTCCCATTCTGATTGCATCCATGAAAAAAGACCTTCATCCCAAGAACTACCGTTTTGTCGTGTTCAAGGACATTTCCAATGATTACGCGTTTCTCAGCAAGTCAACTGTTGAGAGCAAAGAAACCATCAAGTGGGAAGATGGGAACGACTACCCATTGGTTAAACTCGACATCTCTCACATGAGCCATCCTTTTTACACCGGCAAGATGAAACTTGTCGATACTGCGGGTCGTGTTGATAAGTTCCGTACACGCTACGAAAAGGCCAAAAAGCCTGCTTCAAAATAATTGATTGTTAGATTGTTAAGGTGAGCCGCTCCCTCCAGAGCGGCTTTCTTTTTGCCCTATTTAGGCCCTTGGATTATCCGTTTGTAGTCGGATAAATTTGATTTTTTCCTAAAAAAAAGTGTTTATTTGTCAGTGCACATTTTGATCGCATTACAATCATTCGGACTAATCATAAAACAATCAAATAAAACGTAACCATGGCTACAGAAGCAACAGAAGCAAAAGAGAAATTGAAAGTATTACAACTTGCAATCGACAAGATTGAGAAGACCTACGGAAAGGGAACCATTATGCGTATGGGCGATGATGCCATTGAGGCAGTGGAGTCCATCCCAACCGGTTCCATTACATTGGATGTAGCACTCGGTATCGGTGGATATCCAAAGGGACGTATCGTCGAGATTTACGGACCTGAATCCTCCGGTAAGACCACACTCGCCATTCATGCTATTGCCAATGTACAGAAGGCTGGTGGTATCGCCGCATTCATCGATGCGGAACACGCGTTCGATCGTTTCTACGCACAAAAACTCGGTGTTGACATCGAGAATCTTCTTATTTCACAACCCGATAACGGAGAGCAGGCGCTGGAGATTGCGGATAACCTCATCCGTTCAGGTGCTATCGACATCATTGTCATTGACTCCGTTGCTGCACTCACGCCAAAGAGCGAAATCGAAGGTGAAATGGGCGAGAGCAAAATGGGTCTGCAGGCACGACTCATGTCGCAGGCCTTGCGCAAGCTCACTGCTACCATCAACCGCACAGGCTGCTGCTGCGTTTTCATCAACCAGCTGCGTGAGAAAATCGGTGTCATGTTCGGTAACCCTGAGACAACAACGGGTGGTAATGCACTCAAGTTCTATGCATCACTCCGTCTGGATATCCGCCGCATCGGTCAGATCAAGGATGGGGATGCTGTTGTTGGAAACCGCACCAAGGTGAAAATCGTTAAGAACAAGGTCGCGCCTCCCTTCCGCCTTGCCGAATTCGACATCATGTACGGCGAGGGTATCTCCAAGCTCGGTGAGATTGTCGATTTGGGTGTGGAGTACAATGTCCTGAAGAAATCCGGTTCCTGGTTCAGCTACGGCGACACCAAGATCGGGCAGGGTCGTGATGCAGTGAAGCAGACCATGGCCGATAATCCTGAACTCTGTGAGGAAGTGGAAACAAAGATTCGCGAAGCCATTTCTGCCAAAGCAGCAGGCTAACATATTCGGGGACATTTCCCCAAAAGGTTTGTTTTGAACGGGTAAAGGGTGGTGCTTCGGTGCCGCCCTTTTTATTTAGCGTATGACCAATCCTTGACGACCAACCGGCTTACCATCTACGAGTAAGATGGCCTGGTATCGGCCTGAGCTCAGATGCTGAAGTGAAACGGTATTGGTGCCGGCAATCAGGGCTTGACGTTTGAGTAGCCTTCCCGTGGCATCAATCAGCTGGAATTCGAGTTCCCCTGTTAGTTGATCGTTGAGCTTTACGGTCAATACATCTTTCGCCGGATTGGGCATCAGTTCAAATGAAATCCCATCTGTCTGCTCACTCAACCCACTGCATAGGATAAAGCTGACAGTGACGCTATCTGTTGCGGTACAACCGGTTGAATTGGTAACAGTCACAATGTAGGTGTTGCTGGTGGGCGTTGACCCTGTCGTGGAAGCGGTAATGGCAGAGGCGGTTGCGCCGGTGTTCCACTGGTAGAGTGAACCTCCTGTTGCCGATGCGGTGATATTGAGCGTTTGCCAGGTGCAAATACTGGTGTCGGCGGTATTGAGGCTGAGGGAAGGGGAGGTGCCGTTCAAAGCGATAACCGTGTCCACACGTTGTGGACAACCGGCATTGGTGCTGTAGGGGAAGCTGGTGTAGTAGTAATTGCCCGCCGTATTGGTACCAAGAGTGTATGTGCCCTGATAGCCTCCGCCAAGTTGGCTGGGTCCGGTCCAGGTGCCGGTCGAAACGGAGTTCAGGGGAAGTTTGGTATACAGGTTGAGCGTGTTTTGGTTCGGACAAATGGCCGTGACCTGAGTCGATCCGTTACGAACACAGCCTTCCAGGCGAAGGTTATCAACGGTCAGGTCGTTTCCTTGCCCACCATCTACGTTTGTGTACATGGAAAACACAATGCTTGAGGTGTTCGAGACTACGGTATCTGATATGTACTCGATCCAGCCACCTGCACTACGGAAGGGGCAAACCAGGCTGGGGACCGAATCAAGAAGCAATCCGTTTGCATCACGGATCACCAGCTTGAGGTCGGACTGAAGGTAATTTGCACCCGAGAACATGGTGGTCATCCAGGCCCGTATTCTTACCGGCATTCCGGGACAGACGGTATAGCTTCGTTCATACACTTTCGCTCCGGCACACGTTCCCAGACCTCCGTTGCAATCAACGAAGTTGAGGTACATGGCGTAGGTACCCGCATAAGCCACGTATCCACTTGCAAACCCAGTCGCCATGGGCGAACTGTGTACGCTGACGCCCGGCTGCAGATCTGGAATCGGGGTAGTGTATTCGAATCCATCCGAATTCAAGGTCTGAAAGGTGCACTGTGCGCGAGATACCTGGTGTGAGACGACCAGGCAAAGCAGGAAGCAAATGGTGATCTGGAGTTTGTTTTTCATTCGTGTTTTGGATTGCGTCACGAAAGTACAATTCTGATCCAATTAGGGATATGCATACTGATGCAGTAGACGAAAGCGTATTTTCGTGTTAATTATGTTTGGTTTGATGATTCAGAAAACAAAAGGCCTCGCATTTATCATCTGTGTGCTGGCTTTCCACATTTTTTCATGTACTGGTAAAAAAGGTACGGATGGTTCAGGCGCGGTGCGCGACACCACAGAAGTCGGCCGGAAAATCGCCGATTTGTCCCTTCGCATTGCTGATGACCCCGAAAATGCGGCTCTTTTTCATGAGCGTGCCCAGCTGAATTTGCAACGGAACGATGTCGCCAATGCCATGCTCGATATGGAGCAGGTGATGAAGCGTGATACCACAGTGCCAGCGTATTTCCTCACGTTGGCCGACGTCCATCTTGCTGCGACAAAACCCGGTCGTTCACGCGCGGCCTTGGAAAAGTGCCTCTCCCTCGATCCTAAGAACAAACTTGCCTACGAAAAACTAGCCGAGTTGTACTTTATAGCTCAGCAATACAAAGAGTCAATCGCCAACCTCGATGAGGTACTCAAGCTTGATATCACGAATCCCAAAGCGTATTTCATGAAGGGCATGTGCTTCCGCGATATGGGTGATACGAGCCGGGCGATCTCCAGTTTTCAAACCGCAGTAGAGCAAAAGCCCGACTATTACGAGGCCGAACTGCAATTGGCTATCCTGTTTCATGCTCAAAAAAATCCGCTTGCTCTGCAGTACTACAACGCGGCTCTGCGCATGAATCCCAAAGGAAAGGATGCGTTGTATAACCGTGGACTGTGGTACCAGGATGTGGAAGGAAACAACGACCAGGCCATTCAGGATTATACGTCTGCTGTGACGATTGATCCCGGGTTTGCCCTTGCCCATTTCGCACTGGGATTCCTGCATTACCAAAATTTGAAGGTGTACGATCAGGCCATTCGCCACTACAACGACGCCATCAAGATTCAGCCGGGCTGGGCGGAGGCTTATTACAACCGTGGTTTGTGTTTTGAAGCACAGGGTAACATTGCGGCAGCCGGCAACGACTACAGTAAGGCTTTGGAGATCTATCCCGAGTATTCGGCCGCACGCGACGGAAAAGCACGGGTCAGCCGTTGAGGGTCTGTAAAATTAACCAGAAACAAAAACGGGATCCCGAATGGAATCCCGTTTTGTGAGAAGGGTAAGGCTGCGCTTACTTGACCGAATTCAAGATGGCTTCGAAAGCCGTCGGGTTGTTCATGGCCAGTTCGGCGAGAACCTTGCGGTTCAGGTCGACATTGGAGGCATGAATTTTACCCATGAACTGGGAGTAAGACATTCCGTGGAGACGGGCTGCAGCGTTAATACGCTGAATCCACAAGGCACGGAAGCTACGCTTTTTGTTTTTACGGTCCCGGTAAGCATACTGGAGACCTTTTTCGACCGTGTTTTTGGCAACGGTCCATACATTTTTACGGGAACCGAAATTACCCTTGGCCAGCTTGAGTATTTTTTTCCTCTTGGCCTTCGAAGCGACGTGATTGACTGAACGTGGCATAGTGAGTTGTTTTTGGCGTTAGCGTCCCGCACAGCGGGCTCTTTGGGGCTAAGTACCGGGTTAGTGAATGGGTTCTTGGTGGGCGGAATCAGGCAGAGGCCAGCATGCGCTTCACCCTGTA
>Ga0315900_10013303_pt1 | contig 10029 bp, 15 predicted proteins | sample LakEriMetagenome_FD_203521 | JGI IMG/M metagenome (GOLD analysis project Ga0315900, IMG submission 203521) | Freshwater fungal communities from buoy surface, Lake Erie, Ohio, United States - Buoy 12 MA114 | ecosystem: Environmental > Aquatic > Freshwater > Lake > Lake biofilm | place: USA: Lake...
CCTTATGAATACTCTCGGGGTGTCAGCAAGTTCAGCCGCGGTTTATATTAAACCAAGCCAAAAAGGGAGACTCATTTGTGAGCTCTTACAGGCCAAAATGATCGAAGCTTTCGAGCATGGATGGGTCGTTGTTGATCCCACTATGGCCAGCGCCATGATGATGGGGGTCGGAACGGAACAATGAACAATGTGCGGGAACAAGGGAACAAATAGGGAACATTTCCGTCTGTTCCCTTTGTGGGAAAAGCAACAAAGATGGGAACAGAACGGAACAACAACCTATAGGGTTGTTCCCTTGTTCCCTTTTGTTCCGGTCGCTGTTCCGCGAACAATGTGCAAGATGCGGCAAGATGCGAACAATGTGCTAACATGAGGGCTTGAAGTGATGAAAGACCAGATCGGCGGGCAGCACTACCAGAAAGACATTCAGCCAGTCCATGCTATGGAGTGCTGGATGAGTCGGGAAGAGCTGCAGGGGTTTTATTGGGGTAATGTTATCAAGTACGTCGCACGGTGGAAGGATAAGGGCGGGCTGGATGATTTAAAAAAAGCCCATGACTATCTGGAGCGACTAATAAGCATTCAAGGGGAATAATATGGTCGAAATACTCACGGGGTTTCTTGCAGTGGTTATTATCGGGGCAATCCTTTTTTTGGATTAAATATGTATATTGAAATCTGGCAGCTCTTTCTGATTATTGGGGTTGCTTGGTATTTTTACGAGGTAAAGTAATGCCTAAACCAGCTCGATCTCATGAAGAAAGAACCGTTATTGCTCAACAAGTGTTCAGCGAAATGAGACAAGGTTTGAGCGCATACAAAGCTTGTTTAAAAGTCGGCGTTCCTCAAGGCACGTTTAACGGATGGCTGAATGAGGATCGCGCACTGGCCGAAGATTACGCGCGAGCGCGGGAAGAATTGCACGAGTTTATCGCCGCTGAAATCATCGCAATCGCTGATGCGCCTGTGCCTTCGAACGAAAAGGGAGGGCTTGACCCTGGCGCGATTCAGAAACAGCGATTACAGGTCGATACGCGCAAATGGCTGTTAAGCAAGCTCGCGCCAAAGAAGTACGGCGACAAGATCGAGGTCTCAGGCGATGCCGCAAACCCGCTCAAGATCGAGCGCATTGAGCGCGTGGTGGTGGGCGAAGTGATTGAGCAGCGCGCACTGTTAAAAAAAGTTGAAGATGATGCTTGACATAGGCGCACGATGTGCGTATAGTTCAGTTCATCAGCAGCACATCACAACAACAGGAGATTGCCGTGATTTTCGCAACCGAAACCGAACACAAGACTCGCAAAAACGTTGCCGCCGCCTATCCTTCGGCGGCAAAAATTGTAAAAGTTTGTGGCGGTTGGCAGGTTTTTGAGAATGTCGTTGATTACAACATTTGGGCCGCCCAAAAATGAGCCACTACATTACAGCCCAACAAGGAAAGCGATCCGTTATTCTGGCGGGGCCTTACGCCAGCGAGTCCATAGCATGGGACGACATCGCCAAGGCTTACGAACACGCCCGGACGTTTTACGATGCCAAGGACTTGACTTTGTATGGCGTTGAACTGCTGCCAGGGTTCAAAGTGCCCGGCAGGCTCAACCTAAGGGGCTTTAATGCGTCATCCTAACCCAACCCCTCAACTGATACGCGAAACCCGCTCCAAGGCGGGTTTAAGCGCGTCCAAAGCTGCCTCGTTGATCTATCGAAGCACTCGCAACTGGCAACAGTGGGAGTTGGGCGAGCGCAAGATGTGCCCGGCTTTGTTTGAACTGTTTTGTATGAAAGTCAAAAATAATGAATGAAAACCTGACCGCAGACCTCATCATCCTGAAAAAAATCTGCATTGCTCTTGAAAGGGTGATGGCGCACACGTCATCAATAGACCTTGACGAGGTGGCAAGATTGGCAGACGAAGCGCGGTATCTGGCTGACAGCATCGAGACATGGGCGAGGAAGCAATGAGCGAAATGAGCAGGCACACGCCGGGGCCGTGGTTTCTTGCCGAAAAAGTTGAAGGCAAGCACACCGTCACCAACCTGCGCCGCATTCGCAGCGAGCGCGAAAGAATCGAACACGGGGCGGTGTGCGAGGTGTATGGGATTGCCGACGGGTCGGAGGCACACGCCAATGCCCGCCTGATCGCCGCTGCGCCGGAGTTGCTGGAGGCGCTGGAGTGGTGCGCTGAGACGCTGGCGGTATTCGTTGCAGACGGAAGCGCCGCGCCGGAATCGGTGATCGGAAAGAACTTGACGACCGCCCGCGCCGCCATCGCAAAAGCTACGGGGGGAAGGAATTGATCTACCAAGGAGACTGCTTTGAAGTGTTGCGAACTCTTCCTGATTGCAGCGTTGATGCGGTGGTGACGGACCCGCCCTATGGCCTGTCCTTCATGGGAAAAAAGTGGGACTACGACGTGCCAAGCGTGGAGGTCTGGGCCGAGTGCCTGCGCGTGCTCAAGCCAGGTGGCCACCTGCTGGCGTTCGCTGGCACACGCACCCAGCACCGCATGGCCGTGCGGATTGAGGATGCGGGCTTCGAGATTCGAGACCTCATCGCTTGGGTCTATGGCTCCGGGTTCCCTAAATCGTTGGACGTGAGCAAGGCGATTGATAAAGCGGCTGGGGTGGAGCGGGAGGTTATTGGCGTCAATGCTGAGCTGGCAAAAAAACAGACCGCTAAAACTGACACGGCCGCATACGGAAATTATGGGGCGGCAGGCGGTGTAATCACCGCCCCCGCCACCGACGCCGCCCGCCAGTGGGCAGGCTGGGGCACTGCGCTGAAACCCGCGCTGGAGCCGATCACCGTCGCCCGCAAGCCGCTGTCAGGGACCGTGGCCGAGAACGTGCTGCGGCATGGCACCGGGGCTCTGAATGTGGATGGGTGTCGGGTGGGTGGTAGCACCGGCCGCTGGCCGGCGAACCTGATCCACGACGGGAGCGAGGAGGTTGTGGGGTTGTTTCCGCACACGCACGCATCACACAACCAGACCCGCACGGAATCCGACAACCAACGCGGCGTCTATGGCGGCGGTTACCACCATGAGCCTGGGAGCCGAAAGACAGGCTACGGCGACCCCGGCTCCGCCGCGCGTTTCTTCTACTGCGCCAAGGCCAGCAAGTCTGACCGAAACGAGGGGCTGGACGGCTTCACACCGGCCACGACGAGCGACGGGCGAGCGGTTGCCGCGGACAACGCCTACCAGCGGGGCAAGACCGAGCGCGCCAACACTCATCCGACAGTTAAGCCCACCGACCTGATGCGCTACCTGTGCCGCCTTGTCACCCCGCCCGGTGGTGTGGTGCTTGACCCGTTCATGGGCAGCGGCAGCACTGGCAAGGCTGCGATTCTTGAAGGGTTCCAGTTCATCGGCATTGAGCGCGAGGCTGAATATGTGGAGATCGCCAAGGCAAGGATTGCGGCGGTTCAGTCTCAACCAAAGCAGGAGAGCTTGTTTTGACCACCCTAAAAATACAAACCCCACGCTGGGCCGTCCCGCTGCTCAAACCGGCGCGCTATAAGGGCGCGTTCGGTGGCCGTGGATCGGGCAAGTCTCACTGTTTTGCGGAAATGCTCATCGAGGCGCATATCATGGACCAAAGCCAGTCCTCCGTATGCGTGCGTGAAATTCAGAAGTCGTTGAATCAGTCAGTCAAGCGATTGATCGAGCACAAGATCAGCACCATGAACGCTGGCGCTTATTTTGAGGTGCAGGATGCCGTCATCAAATGCAAGCACGGGCCGGGTCTGATTATCTTTCAAGGCATGCAGAATCACACGGCTGACAGCATCAAGTCGCTGGAAGGCTATGACCGGGCATGGGTCGAAGAGGCGCAGAGCCTGTCGCAACGCTCGCTTGACCTGCTGCGTCCGACCATCCGAAAGCCGGGCAGCGAGCTGTGGTTCACGTGGAACCCTCACAGTGCTGAAGACCCGGTGGATGTCTTGCTACGCGGTGACAAGCCCCCACCTGATGCCGTGGTCATCCCGGTAAATTACGAGGATAACCCGTGGTTTCCGGACGTTCTGCGGGCGGAAATGGAATATGACAGGCGTCGTGACCCAGACAAGTTCCACCATGTGTGGCGCGGGGAATACCTTAAGAATTCCGAAGCTCGGGTGTTTAAAAATTGGACGGTGGAAGAGTTTGAGCGTCCCGAGGGCACGATATACAGGCTTGGGGCTGACTGGGGATTCAGCGTCGATCCTTCAGTACTGGTGCGGTGTTCGATTGAAGGCAACCGGCTATACGTTGATTACGAAGCGTATATGATCGGGTGCGAGATTGTGAATCTGCCAGACTTGTTTGACCGGGTGCCAGAGTCGCGAAAGTGGTTTATTCGTGCTGACTCGGCCAGACCTGAAACCATTAACTACATGCAAAAACATGGTTATCCTAAAATTCAAGCTGCGGCAAAGGGCAAAGGCTCGGTTGAGGAAGGTATTGCGTTTTTGCAATCGCACGACATTGTTGTTCATCCTCGGTGTGTGCATCTTATTGATGAGCTCAATTCTTATAGTTACAAGATAGACCCGCAAACCAACGAGGTTTTGCCTATAATTGAGGACAAGAACAACCATGTAATCGACGCTTTGCGGTATGCTTGCGAGGGAATACGCAAGGCAAAGCCCGTAAAACGCGAGATTGTTGATGCAAAGCCCCGGCCTTACATGGGGCCAACTGGCTGGATGGGGGCGTGATGGCAAAAAAAAGTGTGTCTCTCAGCGTGGGGCGGGGCGAAAAACTGCCGACCAAACAGGGCGCGGGCCTGACCGCCAAGGGCCGAGATAAATATAATCGCGAGACTGGCTCGAATCTGAAAGCCCCGGCGCCGAATCCCAAAACCGAAGCTGACAAAGGTAGAAAGGCTTCTTTTTGCGCGCGTATGGGCGGCGTAGCGGCTAAAGCTAAAGACGGCGAACGGGCAAGAGCCGCACTGAAAAGGTGGAATTGTGGCAAATAAACCGGGGTTATACGCTAACATCGCAGCTAAACGCGCCCGCATAAAAGCAGGATCCGGCGAGAAAATGCGAAAACCGGGGGCGCCTGGAGCGCCTACCAAACAAGCATTTATCGATTCTGAAAAGACCGCCAAAAAGGGGAAAAAATAATGCCTCTGAAAAAATCGGCCAGCAAAAAAGCATTTTCGTCAAATGTCAAAACTGAAATGGCGCACGGCAAACCTCAAAAACAGGCTGTGGCAATCGCTTATTCGGTGCAGCGCAAAGCTGGCGGCAAAGCTGCTACGCCAAAAAAGGGCAAGTAATGGCTGCAATTGTGTCTAGAAAATTTGCTTTGGCACACAATTTGCCTCGATATTTCACTGGCAAACCATGTGTTAACGGGCATGTTTCTGACAGGTACACAAAAAACAAAACTTGTTGCAAGTGTTCCAATCAATCAGCCAACAAAACAAAGGCTAAAGACAGAAAGAAATACACTGTTTCTTCTGTTGAATGGGGACGTAAAAACCCCGGTCGGCTTGCTCAATATCAGCGAAATAAAAACGCTAAAGACAAAGGGCGCAGAAATATTTTGACGGCAAATTATCGTCAAGCAAAAATAGATAGAATGCCTGTCTGGCTGTCTGATGCTGACAAAGCGGAAATGGAAAGCGTTTACAAATATTGTGCTGGATTGCGGCAATCTGGGCTTGATTACCATGTTGACCACATTGTTCCGCTTCGGGGGACAGCAGTATCTGGATTGCATGTGCCATGGAATTTGCAAGTGATTTATGGCCCCGACAATATGAGCAAGGGCAATAGGCATGTCTAAAAAAGAGCTTTTAGAAACCGCACGATCTAGACTTAATCTTGCAATCTCTGCTTATTCTGAGAGTAGAGAAGATGAGTTGGATGATTTGCGGTTTTATTGTGGATCGCCAGACAATCATTTCCAGTGGCCAGCAGACGTGCTGGCAACCCGTGGTGCCGTTCAGGGGCAGACAATCAATGCTCGGCCCTGCCTCACCATCAACAAGCTGCCCCAGCACGTCCGCCAGATCACTAATGACCAGCGGCAGAATCGTCCTTCTGGAAAAGTTATTCCGGCGGACGATATGGCCGATCCTGAAGTGGCCGAGATTTTCGACGGAATCGTCAGGCACATTGAGTACATATCAGATGCCGATGTGGCATATGACACGGCCTGCGAAAATCAGGTGGCGTTTGGTGAAGGGTATATCCGCCTGCTGACCGAGTATTGCGACGATACAAGCTTTGATCAAGACATCAAGATCGGGCGCATTCGTAACGCTTTCAGCGTTTATATGGACCCGATGATTCAGGACCCATGCGGCGCAGATGCCAAATGGTGTTTCATCACCGAAGACATAACGCGGGAAGATTATGAACGCATGTTCCCCGATGCTTCGCCTGTTTCTACCTTGCAACAACTTGGTGTTGGAGATCAAAGCGTTTCTCAGTGGATCAACGAAAATACGGTGCGAATTGCCGAGTATTTTTACATTGAGCACGAGCCAGCCAAGCTGAATTTGTACTATGGGGGCGCAACTGCGTTTGAAGGATCGCCGGAAGACAAGCAGATGAAGTCTGCTGGCATGAAGCCCATTCGATCACGCCAAGTTGATCGTCAAAAGGTCAAGTGGTGCAAAATCAACGGCTACGAAGTGCTGGAGGAGCGCGAGTGGGCAGGGAAGTATATTCCTGTTGTGCGCGTTGTCGGCAACGAGTTTGAAGTAGATGGCCGCGTGTATCTGTCCGGTCTTGTGCGCAATGCCAAGGACGCGCAGCGTATGTATAACTATTGGGTAAGCCAAGAGGCTGAAATGCTGGCGCTCGCCCCTAAAGCGCCTTTTATTGGCTACGGCGGGCAGTTTGAGGGTTACGAGACCCAGTGGAAAACTGCTAACACGCAGAACTGGCCATACCTTGAGGTCAACCCTGACGCTACTGATGGCTTGGGCAATCCATTGCCGTTGCCTCAGCGTGCCATGCCTCCGATGGCCCAAGCTGGCCTTATTCAGGCCAAAGTTGGCGCGTCTGACGATATCAAGAGCACGACCGGTCAGTATGATGCCAGTCTTGGTTTGGCGGGCAATGAGAAGTCAGGCCGCGCGATTATGGCGCGCGAGCGCCAATCAGACACTGGCACTTATCACTATGTCGATAATCTGGCGCGGGCTGTGCGGCATCTGACTCGGCAGATCGTGGATCTCATTCCCAAAATCTACGACACTCAGCGCATCGCCCGGATCATCGGGCTGGATGGCGAAGCTGATATGGCGATGATTGATCCGACGCAGGCTGAACCAGTGCGCAAGATTGTCGACCAGCAAACCGGCGCGGTTATCAAGAAGATTTACAACCCCTCGGTGGGCAAGTATGACGTGTGTGTGACCACTGGACCGAGCTACATGACCAAGCGCCAAGAAGCGGCTGAAAGCATGGCGCAGGTGTTGCAGGCTAACCCGGCATTGTGGCAGGTCGCTGGCGATCTGTTGGTCAAGAACTTTGACTGGCCGGGCGCCGATGACCTTGCCAAACGGCTTCGCAAGATGATTGACCCGAAACTGTTGGAAGATAACGCGGAAGCCTCGCCGGAGCTCATGGCAGCGCAACAACAGATGCAAGCCATGCAAGCTGAAATGCAGCAAATGGCGGCAATGCTTCAAAACGTAAATCAAAGCATCGAAAACCGCGATGTGGAGATTAAAGAGTTTGAAGCTAAAGTCAAAGCATATGAAGCTGAAACCCGACGTTTGTCTGCCGTTCAAAACAGCATGCAACCAGAGCAGATTCAGGATATCGTCATGGGGACCATTCACGGCATGATTACTTCAGGCGATCTGATCGGCGAAATGCCGGGGCAAGAACTGCCCGAAGAATCTATTCAAGAACCTATTCAAGAACCTATTCAACCGGGGGCCATGCAATGAAGGCAGCCGATTTTGTCGGATTGATGTTTCTAGGGCGGGATGTTGCCCATTCGGTGCATCTGAACACACGAAGTTATGCCAAGCATGTGGCGCTGCAAGGGTTTTACGAAGGCATCATTGATCTTGCAGACAAGTTTGCCGAGGCCTATCAAGGAAAATATGGTTTAATCGGCGGGATTGCTCTTCAGCCCGCTAAAAAAACTGCCAATATCGTAGAGTTCTTGCAAGAACAAGCAGACGAAATTGAAGCAAACCGATATAAAGTAGTGGATAAAGAATGCACGCCCTTGCAAAACATTATTGATGAAATCATGGGCTTGTATTACAGCACACTGTATAAACTTCGCTTTTTAGCGTAAGAGGTAAAAAATGGAATTGCTTAGACCCTGCAATGACGCGGCATTCACGGCGCGCAGTGTTTCTTATACGGGCACCGCGGGCAGCACTGCCACATGGCCAGCTGGGCCGCAAGGCGTTCTGGTGTGGTGCACCACGGATGCCTATATCAGGGTAGGCGAAGGAGTTACGGCTACCACTGCCGACACACCCATTCCTGCAAACGTGCCTGTGCCGGTGTTTATTCCAGCCGGGACCGGGGCGCCTTGGAGAGTCAGCGCAATCCAAGTTGCTGCAGGGGGCACTCTGTATGCCAAACCTATAAACATTCGCTGATTATGGGATTCGGCATTCCTCTCAGGAACGGGGCCGCTATAGGGCTTGGGGCAATCCCAAGCCTAAAAAGCGGGGGCGGAAATGTCACCGTGGCATTTCAATTCGTCAATCAAGCCGCACTTGATCCTAGAATCACATTTACCCGAGCGTCTTCAGGGACTTATTTTGATAGTGCAGGGCTTGTTCAAATTGCTGCGACGAACGTCCCGAGGTTTGATTATGACCCCTTGACTCTTGTTTCCAGAGGGCTCTTGATCGAGGAATCTCGAACCAATTTGTTAAACTGGAGTCAGACGTTTGCCACTGCTGGCGGAGCTCAGAATAACTGGGTTGATAGTGCAAGCCTGCAACGGGTCAGCACAACACGCACCTCGCCAGACGGCACGGGGAACGCACTGGAAATTAAGGCAAACGGCGCGGCAGATCAGACCATTGTATCCTCGGCGGCGGCGGGTAGTTCAGCGCAGCGAGTGTTCAGTGTTTTCCTGAAGCGTGTCACAGGCACTGGTGACATTCAGTACACGCTTGATAACGGGGCAACGTGGACAACTCAAGCAATTACGACGGCATGGGTGCGTTATACGTTTCCCGCTACAACGGCGAACCAGCAAGTCGGCATCCGAATCCGAACCAATGGCGATGTGATACAGATATGGGGCGCGCAACTAGAGGCGGGCGCGTGCCCAAGCAGTTACATACCGACCACTTCTGCATCGGTTCAAAGACAAGCAGATGTTGCAACAGTAACAACACTGTCTCCTTGGTATAAAAACTCCGCAGGAACATTGTTTGCCCAATTTATTGAGCCATGCCCTGACGGGGCAAACAATCGAGGAATTGCGGCGTTGGATGACGGATCAAACAACAATCGTTTTTCAATGTTCGTTCCTCTTGGCACACCAATGGCGGTAGCCGCTCGTGTGGTGGCGGGAGGAGCAGCAACAAACCCGGCCAACTCCGCATCATTTTCTGCGGGAGCAATAGTAAAAGCTGCTCTTGCTTATGCTGTGGGAACCAATCAAGCCGCGTTATCTGTAAATGGAGCGGCGCCCTCTACCGCTAGCCCTGCCGCAAGCCCCACAGGGGTTAATACGCTTCGAATCGGCGCGATATTTGGTGTAACTCAGTTAGGCGGATGGATACAAGAAATAAGGTATTATCCAAGACGTTTAAGTGATGCAGAATTGCAAACTTTAACAACTTGAATACAATTTAAAACGTACTGGCCCGAATGACCAGGGATTCCAAGGAATCAAAATGATTGACGAAGCAGTGCCAGCGGAAGTAACCGCGCCGGAACAGGTCGAAACGGCATCGCCTGAATCCGAAGTTTTATCGCCGGAAGTGACCGAAGAATCGCAAGAAGCCAAACCTGCAAAAGTATTTTCGCAGGAGGAAGTGGATGCGCTAATCGGTAAAAGGCTTGCAAGAGAGCAGCGCAAGTGGGAAAGGGAGC
>Ga0315900_10013304_pt1 | contig 10029 bp, 8 predicted proteins | sample LakEriMetagenome_FD_203521 | JGI IMG/M metagenome (GOLD analysis project Ga0315900, IMG submission 203521) | Freshwater fungal communities from buoy surface, Lake Erie, Ohio, United States - Buoy 12 MA114 | ecosystem: Environmental > Aquatic > Freshwater > Lake > Lake biofilm | place: USA: Lake...
AGCAACTTTGACGCTGGTGCCCCGCCACCTTGGGCTGCTGCTTCAATGCGAAATGCCACTGCTCAGCTTGCTGCCCGTGGACTAGGGGCATCTAGCCTTGCTGGTCAAGCCATCGTTCAAGCAACACTGGAAGCTGCTACACCTATTGCTGCTGCTGATGCTAAAGTGTTTGAGCAGATGGGATTGCAGAACTTGTCCAACCGTCAACAGATTGCTGTGTTGACTGGACAGCAACGTGCTCAGTTTCTTGGTCAAGAATTTGATCAGGCGTTTCAGACTCGTGTATTGAACGCTGCTCGTGTAGCCGACATTGCTGATAAGAACTTTGATGCACAGACTACTATTGCAATTGAGAATGCGCGACTGACTAACACAATGGATGTTGCGAATTTGTCAGCACGTAACGCTGTGGTGTTAGCTAAGGCTGCACAGATGTCGCAGCTTGAGACAACCAACTTGAATAATCGTCAACAAGCCGCTGTCGATAATGCCAAATCTTTTTTGATGATGGATGTTAAGAACTTGGAGTTGCGTCAACAAACTTCTCTGTTCAAGGCACAGGAAGTTGCTGATGCTTTACTGAGTGACGCTGCCCTTTCCAATGCTGTACGTATCACTAACGCTAACAATACTTTGGAGGCAGCTAAGATTTCAGAAACATTGGCTCTTACGGCTAGTCAGTTCAATGCCAGTGAACGCAACAAAGTAAATCTTGCGAACATGGATGCAGCTAATGCGTTGATAAAGTTTAACGCTCAAGAAGCTAATGACCGTCAAGAGTTTAACACTCGTATGGCTGCAGAAATCAATGTCGTTAATGCTAAAATCTTGGCTGATGTTTCTACAGCTAACACTGCTGCTGTCAATGCCGCTAACGCTGTTAACGCAAAGAACGCTACAGAATTGTCTGCCTCAGTTTACGCACAACAAAGTCAGACCTATCGTGACCTGTTGTCGTATTCTTGGAAGACTGGTGAAAGTGGTAAAGATCGAATCACTAACTTGGCTATTGCTTCTATTCAGAAAGATGTAGCAAACATTAAAGCTGATGCTGAAAGTAGTAGTGCTCTCGGAAGCTTCTTCGGTGAAGTGGTTAAGAACATTACTATTGCTGATATTAAAAGCATCTTTGACTAAGGAACAATAACATGCAGCATATTAAAAATTACATGAAAAAGATTGAAAGTATTGTTGCTTCACGTAACAGTACATCGGCAAAAACCAAAGACGCTAAAGGCTTGTTGTCACCATCCAAGACCTTACCGTCTAAGGAACAACCGAAGACTGACATAGATGTTATTGCCAGCTTTGTTCAAAATATTCGTAAGTCACGAGAGGAAATGAAGAATGGCTAATTTGAGCACAATTGATTTTATCAAATCTGTACCACCCGGTATTTCATTTACGGATGCACCACGCAGTACACCTTGGAACACTCCACCTAAGTATGTTAAAGTGAGTGATGTTGCCAATGTTTACATTGACACATTGTCTCAACCTACAGTTATCAATCGAGCTATTGATTTGATTGAAACTGGTTTGCCTCTTGCCGCTGTTGCCAATGCTTTGATGCTGGCTGGTGTAGCTAGTAATGTACACACTATTGATGCTGGTATCTTGGTGATCCCTGTCATTATTGAGATGCTTGTAACGTTGGCTGAGATACATGGTGTTGAATATCAAGTGTTTGAAAAAGATCCTGATGAGGATGTTATTCCTGATCGCGTCATCAAGAATGCTTTGAAGAAAGCCTCTGCTCCCACAACAGATGTTGAAGAAGAATCGGTGGTGGAGCTTTCTGGTTTGATGGCCCGTAAGCCTAACAAGATGGAGAATATGTAATGGGATTTAGATTTAGTTCATTCATTGCAGGCGCTGCAGAAAATATTACAGCAACTCTAAAGGAAGACGAAAAACAAGCTGCGGCTTCTGCTACGTTCGGCATCAAAGCGTTGAAAGAAAACTACGATAAGGTGCAGGCCGATAACCGTAAGCTGGAAAATGAAGTGTCTGAGAATATCAAGACACTGCGTACATTTGACAAGACAGCTACTGAAGCTGAATTGTTTGCTGCTGCTACAAACAAAGCGTACATGTCTATGGCTGTTGAAGCTGCTAAGGCTAATCCCGGTACTTTCAAAGTTGGAGATGTTGTAAAGATTAAAGAAGACAATGCCTCATCTTTGACAGCTATGGAACGGTTGAAGAAGTATACAGAGGTGCCTGCAGTTTCACAAGCAGCCCGTCAAGCTGAAGGAGAAACAACTGCAGCTAAACCAGATAGTTTGTTTGGTATTGGTACACTGCGTAGCCGTGCTGCTACCCGTGCAGGCTCTAAAGCTGAAGAGCAAACTGCTAAAGCTATGGGTGTTTCTATTGATCAGCTTCGTGCTGCCAGTGGTTATAAGCGTCCAGAGTTTGAAACAGGTGCTGAGTTTGACTTTACTTCAATGCAGCCACCAAAGAGCTTCGATAAACAAGAACAAGAAGCTAAAGCTAAATTACTTGATGCTACACGTAAAGGTACTCCTGAAGATGTTGCCTTGGCTAAAGCTGACTTGTATATTTTCAAGACGATCAAAGACACACTTACAACAGAACAATCACAATTCTCTAACAAAGTTGCTGACATCAAGAATCGTTACATGTTCGGTGATGCTGAAACACGTAAAGCAGCTAAGCCTGAATACGATAAGCTCATGGCTGACATTCGTGCTGAAGCATTGGCTAAGAAGGTTACTAAAGACGGTGAGGGTGAAGGTAAGATTCCTGCACTTGGTACACTGAATACATTCACATCCGCTTCTGTTGCTCGTGCTGTTGCAGCTAAGCATGGTGACTTGATTAAGTCTAAGCAGCTTGCTATTGTTGAGAAGGCTGATGGTAGTGTTGGTATTGATTACATCGGTGACAACGACACTCTTCGCCGTCAGATCTTGGAGACACAAGCTAATGCAGCCAAGAACGCTTTGTCGCTCTACACAGACGCTGAAGGTAAACCATTCAACCGTGATGTTGCATCGGTGCTGAACTCATTCACCTCTGTCGTTCCTTCTGTCATGCGTGACAGCGGTGCTGCTACACCTACGACACAGACACCTGCTGCCACACCAGTTAAAAACTTCAAGAGTGTGGCAGAAGCTGAAGCGGCTAAACTTCCCAAAGGCACTAAGATTACAATCAATGGACGACCAGCAGAGGTTCAATAACAATGGCTATTAAATTCTTAGATGAGGAAGAGCAATCTTCTTCGTCAACAATTAAGTTCACCGACACTCCGACTAAACCGTCTATTGTCTTTACAGACACAGCACCTTCACTGACTGCTGCTAGACCAACACCACAACAAATCGAACGCATGGCTGCAAAGCCTGAAGTCGATCTGACTAAGCCTGCCTTTGCTGCTCCACGTCAACGTGCTACAGAGCTAAAGAAAGTGCAGGCTGCTGCCGTTGAAGAACGTGCTAAACCTGAACCACCTAAGTTTGACTACAAAGAACTCTACACCAATCCTGAGTTGTTCAAGATTGTTCAAGACTACAACAAAGTGGCAACAGGTACAGAGTACAAAGAAGGCCAGAACAAAGAACAGTTTGTTGCAGGCTTCATGTCCAATTTGCGTGGTCAAGAATGGAACACCTTCTCTAACATCGCTGCTCTGAATAAGCTGAAGAACTCTCCAATGTCTGACAGGGAGAAGCTTGCTGCTGGTACACGTTTGTTTGATCAGGTTAAGAGCGCAACAGAAGAAGGCGGTCAACCCGGCATGACACCGTATGTAGACATTGCTAAGTCTGCATTGACTGACTTGACCAACTACATTGGTTTCGGTGTTGCCACTGCTGGTAAGAAGATGATTGCTAAGGAAGCAACAAAGGCTGCAACAGCTTCGTTGTTGAAGGCTACACCTGCTGCTGTCACTGCTGCCACTATGGGTACTGAGGCAATCATCGGTGCTGGTCAGAACGTTGTCGAACAAAAGAAACAACAAGCTGTATCTACAGAGCTTGGTCAGACACCTAAAGACTTGGACGCTACACAGATTGGTCTTGCTGCTTTGATTGGTGCTGTTGGTGGCTTCTTTGAAGCTAAGGGTACTATGGCTGTCCCTGCTGGTAAGACTGGTGCTGACCAACTCACTGACATCTTGAAGAAGAAACAAGCAGTACCTAAAGACCCCAACGCACCTATCACATCTACTGAGCGCATCTTGATTGATCCTGTCACTGAGAACATGGACAAGGTTGTTGAAGACTTCATTAAGATTGAAGGTAGACGTATCTTGGACGAGGTCAATCCTGCTACAGCTTTGACAGATGCGAAGGTTCAGAAGGACATGTCTGCTCGTGCTGTTCGTGTGGCGATGCACGTCATTGAACAAGATCCTACATTCCGACTTAAACCGGGTCAGCAAACTAGCTCTGCCATCAACGAAGTGTTCTCCAACTTGGACAACGTCAACGATGCTGTGCTGGAACAAGCCATTCGTAAAGAAGGACTGACACCAGACGACTTCGCCAAAGCAAACAAGATGACTGTGTCAGAGGCTGCTCAGGTAATGCAGCAATACTCTGCAGCATCAAAGGTGCTCAAGCGCATGACAGAGATTGACCCTGTCATTAAGCAGCAGGTCGATGAGTTGTTTGCTAAACCAGACAGTCAAGTGTCAGCACTTGGTCGTGTTGGTCAAGCTATTCGTTTTGCTGAGCGTGAATCTAAGGCGTTCATTGTGTCCGGTATCGGCACCACAGTTCGTAACGTCTTGGGCACCACTGTTGGTCTGACATACAACTCTGCTGCTTCGCTGGTCGAAGGTGCTTTGTACACTGTTGGTCGTACACTGGATGGTGCTGCTAAGGGTCAACGACTCACCACAGCTATGCGTAGTCTTGGTGACACAATGAGTGATGCATTCAGCGTCTATGGCTACATGGCAAAGGGTGGGTTGTCCACTGAAGTGACAGACACTTTGTTGCAACACAACCCTGCGTTGCGCAACAACATCTTGAGTGCTACACAGGAAAGCTCCACCACTGAGTTGTCTAAGGCTGCACAGGTCTTCAACACCTTGAACGTGGCACAAGACGCTTTCTTCCGTAAAGCCATCTTCAACGCTTCTGTTGAGAAGCACATGCGCCGTGCTGGTTTGGACATGTATGAAGTGATTGGTCAAGGCAAGACCATCCCAGCATCCATCTTGCAACAAGCTACAGACGAAACTCTGAAGGCTACATTCTCGTACACACCAAAGGTTCAGAAGCAAGGCATTCAAACCTTTGAAGCTGGTGCAGAAGCTGCAGGTAACTTGTTTGTTAAGGCTGCTGAATTTCCCGGTGGTAGTTTGATCGCTACATTCCCGCGCTTCATGTCTAACGCCATTGCTTTCCAGTATCGCTATAGCGTCTTTGGTGCAGCGTCAGGTATGGAAGACTTGTTGCAGGGTTCTTTGTTGAAAGCTGCAGGCTCTTCCGGTGGTGAAGCTCTCATCCGTAAAGGCCAAGAGAACATTGCTAAGGGTGTTGTTGGTACAGCAGCATTGGCTGCAGCGTATGACTACCGTCTGAACAACCAAGACACTGAATGGTTCAACATTAAACAAGATGATGGTTCCACTGTTGACACTCGTGCTGTGTTCCCTCTTGGTCCAACATTGGCTGTTGCCGACTTCATGGCTAAGCGTAAGATGGGGTTGGAGCCAAAGACTGCTGAGATGGTTGAGTCCATCGTTGGTATGAAGATGCCAGCAGGTACACAGAACCAATTCCTTGATCAAGTGTTTGCCGCTATGTCGTCTGAGAAAGAAGCAGACAAGCTTGAGATTGCTTTGGGTAAAGTGTTGGGTGACTTCGTTGCTCGTTTCTCACAACCATTTGTGTTCAAGAGCGCTTACGAATTCTTCGACTTGTTCCGCGAAGAAGGTGCTGTTCAGCGTGACCCTAACGTCATCACTGCTGAAGGAAGTGGTGATCGTTTCTTGGAAGCTGCTACCAATCGTGTGCAGGGTAAGTTGCCTGTTCTCAAAGAAGAACTTCCAGAAGCTGTTCCACGTTTGCGCGAAGGCCCAGTGTACAAGGAAGGTGAATTCTTCTACAGCTTGGTTGGTGTACGTGAAGCACCACCAAAAACTGTTGCTGAGAAAGAGATTGTTCGACTCGGTATCGATCCATTCAAACTGTATGGTCCATCGTCTGGTGACCGTTTGTATGATCGTGCCTTTGTTGAAGCTGCTAACCCAATGGTCATTAGCGCCATTGAGCGCACCATAGCAAACAAGCGCTACCAAGCACTGTCTCCCACTGAGCAGAAGCTGGCGCTGACAAACGTTGTTCGTGATGTGACAAGTATTGCTCGTGACAAAACAGACGGTAAGTTTATGTCTGAGGATTTGTTGCGTGTGAAGAAGATGCGTTTCGACAAGCTGTCACAAGATCAGCGCAAGGTTATCAACGAACGTTATGCTCGTGATAATAATGGTGTAACTCTGGAAGAAGCCAAAGACTACAAAGCTGTCGATAAGTATGAGGCAATGCTGGGTAATCTTGCATTCGCCAAAGGTGGTGTTGTTGGTAAAGTGTTGGGTAAGAAAGCTGTCGGTGAAGCTGCTGAACCAATCTTGGAAACACTCAAGAAGAAAGCTGCCACTGTTACACCAACAGACGATGCAGCCATCGACACCATCATCAACAAACAATTGTCCAGCCCTGCACCGTCTGCAGCAATGGATCAAACCGCCAACATGTTGATGGGTAAGAAGCCTGTGCTGCCTAAACCTGCAGCAAAGCCTACGCCTACGCTTCCTGAAGCGGCAGCAAAGCCACCAGAAGCGCCTGCGTTGAGCCAAACAGAGCAAGCCCTATCTACCCCACCAGCACAGACGATAGAGGCTCCTGCGCCCTCTAAAGCCTTTTCTGATGAAGACTACATCATGGGTGAAGAGGCTATGTTGGAATCGTATACGCCTGCTCAGTTGAAGAGTATGAAAGTATCCAGTCCTGAAGAGTATGAAAATACTCTGCATAGTTTCACTGCTCAAGCTAAAGGGTTGAAGTTTTCTGAGACACCACCACCGCCTTTTGCTAAGAAGGCTGATGATTCTTTGGTAGACAATATTGAGTATGACATTGATGGCAACGAAGTGTCTGTGAACGGTATTGCTGTTAAACCAAGCAAGGGTGCTGACTCAATGTTGGATGATGAGTTGGCCTCATTTGAAGCCGATGTTGTGACAGAACCTCTTGGTAAGAAGACAAACGGTTTCGACTCTGGTGATCTTAATTTTAAAATTCCAGAATTGGACATGGACGATGCTACCATGTCAGAGCAAAAGAACTACGTCAAACAACGCAATGATTTGTTGGATTCAATTAGACAGTACAGGACTAAAGAGTTCAGTAACATTCGGAAAGATGAATCGTTTGATATGTTTGACGATGAAGTTTTGGGTGTATTGCAAGGAGAATTCAGGGCTAAGTTCAATCGTGAATTTAGTGTAGCGTCTGATAAAGATGTTGGTATGAAAATGGCAACTAGCTATCAGAATAAACTTGATACTCTTCGTGAACAATACAAAGATATTCCCGATAAGAAACTATGGCATGGGAATAAACCAGCCAAGATCGCACCAGTAAAAGCAAAAGGATTCATGAGTCCTCAAAAAACATCTAGTTACCATGAAGAGTTTATGGTAGGTGCTCCTTCTTTTACTAGCGATCTAAACCTGAACGCAGTTAACGAAGGTTTTGGTGGTACAAATCCCAATAATATCTTGTATACAAAAATGCCATATGCAGATTATGTGTTCACAAGAATTAACATGTCACCGGGTGCTTATGAAAATAAAGACCTGAACACTGTTGCAAGATCAATCAATGGGTCATCAACAGTTGTTCGTCCAATAGCTTTACCACGTGCTGGTTATTTTGAAAAAGAAAACATGATGGTTGAGGCTGACAAGCTTAGACTACGCAGTGCTGCTAGTGATATGGAAGCGTTGACTGCCCCATCTAAGAGGGACGCATCGCCTGAGATGTATAACGAGACAGCCAAACGGTTTGAGGCTACATTGAAGAATGCGGTTAATAACAAGAGTGTTGCTGATGCATACACAACATATGGTGGTGTTCGTGATCTGATGAGCGTCATCAACAATATGGCATCAAATGTTTCAGTGAAGGGTGGTCGTGGTCATCAAGCTGCTACAAAATTAAACTCGTTATCTGACAAGGCTAAGGAAATAAATAAAGTCGCTAACATTCTTGATGCTGCTGGTGCAAAACAAAAAGCACAGACGCTTAGAGATTTTACCAAAGCATTGTCTAACTACGGGTCAAACTTTGGCGGTGACGCTTATGAGGAAGCTGGTCGTATTAAAGAGCTTAATGCTGTATTCAATGCAGCAGAAAAGCTGGCGAAGGGTGGACTAGCAAGTCGTCGGTGATAAGTACAGACGAAAAAAAGGGCAGCCGATGAAGCTGCCCTTTTTATTTGGGATACCGGGTGTGAGTCGAACACACAACCTACGGATTTGGAATCCGTTGCTCTGCCAGTTGAGCTACCGATATACATAAATGGAAGCGGGGGAAGTACTCGAAACTTCTGCGTAGAGCTTATGAGACTTACGGATGCCCTGAATCCCCGCTGTCAATGTTATATCACAACTTGAAAGCTTCTTTCAACTGTGCTGTCGCAGCCTCTACAAGCTTCGGATGACGATACTCATAGATGTCAGGAATCTTCAACACGTGATGTTCCATATTATCAATCAATTCCTTGTGGTCGTAGCAGGCTGCTTGGTAGTTGCCATCGTCAACAAAGACAACAGCATCCGCCCATTGAAGCTGCACCTCATCCAACACAATCAAAGCATATTCGCTGGACGTACCAACTGCTCTGGTGTTGAAGTTGAACGGCTCGTTAGACAAGATCCAAGCTAACGTAGGACTACGCAACAACCCAGCAGAACAGACACACAACACTTTCTTGTTGCTGCCTTGGTGAGGGTTGCGCATATTATGTAGACGATTGAATGTCATTTACTAATCCGTGCAAGGTTGTCAAAGTATGCAGCATTAAAGCCACGCTCCCATTCCATGCCAGCCAAGCTAGATGGATCGTAGCTGTTGGTGAGCCAGCCACGGCTGAAGGCATAGTAGCCCTTCTCAAACTGGATACGCAGCAAATGCTGTGGTCGTTTAAACTGTTGCATGATTGTCTCCATAAAGTTCGTTGCTAAGCAGATAACCTTCTAGCTCCCACATCTTGTTGATGGCATCTTCGTATGCATACTTCTCACCAAGGGCTACGTTGAACTTGGCAGGGTCTACACAAGCGCTCTTACCGAGGATGAGAAAGCCACAATGCAGATGTAGAAAACACAACGTTGTTGTTGTATCAGCAACGCGATAGTACTCCACCTTCTTTGTCTTTGCCTGCATGTCTGTGGTGGTGACAGACGTGCGCTTCACAGGTTCATTCGGCTGATTCATCGATGTAAGCCTCATCAACTTTCTTGACGATGTACTGGTGAGCCAACACAGCAGCGATGTGTGCGTTGCTTTCCTTGTTAGGCTGCTCAGGTTCAAATGTAATCTGAATAGAGAGGCTGCCATCGTTGTCGTCAGTGAAGACAATAGTTGCTTTATTGGTTGACATATTCATGTCCTTTCAGTTGGTTGATTTTGAGGTTGTAGCAATCAGACTTCACAGTGTAGCCATTGCTGGAATCAATTGTACCCTTTTTCATGAACACGCTGTCAAGCATATACTGTTGTTTTTCGTACACACCCAAGAACCAACCTACAGATAGGTCATTCTTAACTCGCACGAAAGCATAGTAGTCACACTCTTGAGTTGTATTCAGTCCAGCAATAGAGCACTCATAGGTGTCTAATGGTTTGACAGAGGTCTGTTTAGTCTTCACATCCACTGTCTTACCGTTGCACAGGATGAGGTCATACTCGTATGTGTTGGCTAACACACCGCCCATAACCTGTTGAGCGATAGCTTCACCTATGAAGCCAGCAATGTTGC
>Ga0315900_10013306_pt1 | contig 10029 bp, 11 predicted proteins | sample LakEriMetagenome_FD_203521 | JGI IMG/M metagenome (GOLD analysis project Ga0315900, IMG submission 203521) | Freshwater fungal communities from buoy surface, Lake Erie, Ohio, United States - Buoy 12 MA114 | ecosystem: Environmental > Aquatic > Freshwater > Lake > Lake biofilm | place: USA: Lake...
GGGTCTTATGACGATTTCTTGAGCCATCATAGAGCCCTGCCATAACGATATACCTTAAACTTTCATTTAAGGACTAGACTATACCTTAAGCCTTCATCGAGAACGTGACTTCTCTCAGACCGATTCCCTTTACTTAATATATTTTATATACCAAGCGCTTTCGCAGTCGTTGAACTTTATCCATAGACAGTCACGTTTTATCTTTAGGATTTAAGCTGCGGATTACCCAATTCTTGATGTTTTTACCATCCGTGAGGTCATTACCCTACTGCTGCGATTATAGTTTCCTATAATCCGCGGTAATCAAGACTTAAGGGAGTCCCCGCAATTGAGGAATCTTGCCAAACACCCTTGTTTGACTAGGTAGTTATATTATAGAGTAAGTTACACTGTTTATCTTTATGGTATCTTACTCAACCATAAAGCAGCTACCTGTTCCAACCCTATTAATTTTGAGTTGGCTGTCTGTTAAGCAACACTATATCACCATTTTGCAGCTTCCGTTCCACTATATCTCCGATATTTAATGTATACCGTCGCTGTTCAGGGTACTTAATATCTTTTACGATTTCGCCATTTCGTTTCAACAAATCGCCGCGTTTTAGCATAGTATTACCATCATTCACAACAATTTCTTTCTCATCCCGAATAATGATATCACCATGTGTCAAGCGCGTTCCTCTAAAAAACAATGCATTATCAAGGTTTATTCGAGTATTGCCATTATCTTTTAAAACATAATTTGCTCTCCCATTGTTCACCAGCTTTGTCAACATATCATAATTATAATTTGTAACTTGCACCGGAACAGTTAAGTTATCAGCTATCTCTGGAGGCACAGCTAATTGCCCCATCTTCAGCGTGGGATCAGGTCCAATAACTGTTCTCGCAGTTTGTTCACAGCGCTTACCCATGATGTTCGTACGCATTAATCCATTCTTTCCTGTCAGTCTTTCTTTCAGCCCTTTTATTGCGCGTCCACTCGTGGTATGTTTAGCTTTAGACGAAGAATTATTATAAAAGGTAGCTATACGGAACTTCAAACTTTGTATATGTTTTTGCCGCTTGGTATCGCACACGACAGCAGTACCTTCTTCAACTTTCAGATGATTATTTGCCTTGATAATTTCAATCAGTTGAATAGTCAAGTCATCATCACAAATATTCCCATCTGTGATAACATAAGGCCTACAGCAAGGAGGGATGACAGGAAATACTTGCAAAATGAGATTCCGTGGATGAATAAGCACTGGATCAAATCCAATAAGAGTCACATCGTCATCCACAATATTATCAAATATCTTCTTGATCTCGTCAACCGAAAGACCTATACTTACTTTAATATTATCCTTCTTCTTGTAAACTAGGGACACGGAGTTATCAGTCACATTGTATTTAATAGCCGGTTGAGGTTGTGAACAATGAGAACATATATCAATCTTTTCCAGTTTCTCCAGAATCTTCGTAAAGCGCTTAGGACCTTTAATCTTGTTGAAACCGTTCAAGTAAATCTGGTCACGTGTCATAAGCAACTTATAACACTTAATACAAAAACTTTTCAAAAAATTTATGACTTCTTTGTAGTATAAAGGATGAATGATGCATTCGTTAAGCTCAATATAGCCTTGATGTCCACTACAGTGCCAAATATCTAAATTGCAAGTTTCGCACAGCTTATCGTTATCAAGCGTGCCCATACGAGGGTCGTAAACTGTCCCCAAACTTCCAATCTTGTCTGAGCTACAAATTTTCGAACTATCGACCTTGCATACAGCAATCTTTTTAATCTCTTCGGCTGAGTAAACACCGAAGGTTATTCTTTCAATTTCTTTTATGTCTTCGTTCATGGTATTGCTAAAAATCAATTGTTTTTGAATTTAAATTATCAATTTTATTTTTTGAAAACTGAGTCTAGACTGAAAATAAAGGGTGTCAACCCTGAAAATAATATAAAAAAATATTCCTACTATAATATAAAAATGAGTACAACTCAAATTGTAAAAATACTTACAAAATGGTCTGTTGAAAATAAAGAATATGAACTTCTTTATAACTTGTATTCAATGTTCAATATTGGAATCCCTAATATATATATTTATAAATTTCCACAGGCTTCTTATTTTACGTCTTTAAGCGCGGTCAACGATAATTTAAAAACTTCCGATATACATCTTCAAAAATTATTAAATAGTTTTCGCAAATCGAAATACAAACAACTACCTGCTTGGGATAGTGTACACGGTTATTGTTTAGAATAATTATATTCATTACAAAGTAATCCAACATATATATTACCCCCAAATATATTCCCTCTTACTACCGGATCAACATCATAATTAACAACATACTCAGTTATTGACTCTCCCTCATCACCTAAGTTATAAGTGCGTGTAATCAAATCTTTATCTCCCCAAAATAAATTCCATGCCTTTGTCAAACCTACACCCACGTCATCATTCCTTCTTTTCCCCAAAATTTTAAGTTCTCTTGCACCTTTTGAGTACCAAGCATGTAATATTTCAACAGAAACAACACTTGGGCTTATATGATTTATCCCTGCTAGATAGGTAAAAAATGGATGATGTTTTACGCACATTATTTTAAATTTATCGGTGTATCTGGTAAATGCGTCAGTATTTATATCTTCACCAATGTAATCATAATCAAAATAATCCGCTACATTACCCCCTATATTTTTCATTTTATCACAGTCACACATTTATTATTTAAAAAAACATCTTTAAATAATAAAATGAATATAGTACTTGTAACATCGGTTATAAATATATGCAACAAAAAATTAGACTATTCCAATGTTAGAAGTTTTTGTGATAAAGAAAAAAGACTGAGTGATACTTTAAAAACTATTGAAAGTATAAGAAAATATATTCCAGATTCAAAAATACTTTTAGTAGAATGTTCAGATATCGAAGAAACATTTTTAAGATCGGTCGTCGACTATTTTATAAATTTAAAGGACGACGAAGATGTTTTATCAAAAGTAAATTCCGAAAGTAAATCCAAAGGTGAAACAATACTTACAATTAAAGGTATTGAATATCTTCAAAAAAATAATATTCAGTACAACAATTTTTTCAAAATAAGCGGTAGATATTGGCTTAATGACAAGTTTAATTATTCTTTATTCGACAACAAGAGCGCATGCGTGCGGTATATTAATAATAATTATAATATTATCACGACAGTAGTTTACAAATTACCAAAGGATGCAATAAATGATTTTTTAAATTTTCTTAAAAATACAGAAAATACAGATTTAATTTATAATGGATATGAGTTGATTTTCGCACTATTTGTTAATAACTCGACAATGGATAAAGTGATTATTCATCGATTGGGAGTTAATGGTTTTGTGTCGGTTGATGGAAGATATATAGATATTTAAAAACGTTTTATCTTAAGATAAAATGTTTGAACGAGTTGTATGGCAGTATTGGGAAACGTCTGATGAGTATCCTAATGGTATCGCATATATAGATTTATGTCACCAAAGTGTAGATAACAATGCTAATAATGGTATTGGATATAAAGTAATACGTCTTAACGAAAAAACAGTTTTTGATTATATTGATATAAATCCACTTTTACTAAATATAAAAGGATCACCGAATCAGCTTGCTCAAAAAGCAGATTATATAAGAGCTAAATTACTTTGTAAGTACGGTGGTATATGGATTGATTCTGATTCTATAGTTTTAAATTCGATGGATCCTATTTTTGATAAGTTAGAAAAATTGGAATTTTACGGATACAAGATTATAGTACCTTGTGTGTGGGGGTTTGCGTGTCACAAAGATGCAGAAATAATGAAAAAATGGTGTGCAAATAATGAAAGAATACTGGAGGAGACGAAAGGTAACAATATATTTTACGGGGAACTAGGACATAAATCACTTCAAAATTTTATGGATGAACCGAATTCATTTTTTGATAACGCGAACGAGACAGTGCAACAAATAGATCATCGATATGCATGGAAATATATGGAGATGAACAATTTAGAACCGGAGGAGTTTATAAAACCAGATCAGCCATTCATTATGCTAAACAACACAATGATATATGATGAGATAAAAAGAATGAGTAAAGAGGAACTCAAAGAACAAAAAATATTATTAACAAAATTTTTTAAAAAAGCAAAAGTTTTGTAATTTTTTTTATTAGGTTATTTTAGAGATGAATGCTGGGCAAATCCAAATAGAGTAGATCCAGTAGCAGATATTTTATCTTTAAGTGGTTATGCTCATTGGTCTCCTGAAAAACCTGTTAGACGTTTTAAATATGCAAAATGGGAAGTAAATACTGACAGTATAGGAGATTTTTTTGCAGGTATTGCTGGATGTGCACCAAATGGTGGAAGATATGATACAGACAGTGCGCGTATAATACCTGTTCTAGGACAGGCATTGGGTGTGTTAGAGCATTCAATGGATGAATATATTTCAAAAATTAATGGAATATACTGTCAAGGTGGAAGAGCGCCATAATTTATAAAACGCCTTGTGGCACAAATCCAAAATTACGAGGAGCCTGATAATTTTCACAACCACATACTCCACAATCATTTGGACCTGCATCATTTGGGTTTGGGTAAGTAATCCAGTAATTATTTTTATCAAGCCATACACTCTTTGCTTCAGAGTTAGTTGGATTATTATCAAGCGCAAGAGTATTATTATAATATACTCTAATTCTTTTTATTTTCCAATCATTTGAATATCGAATACCAATTGGAATAGGGACATATTTTCCTCTAAATATTTTTCCATAAAAATTGAAACCTTTCTCGAGAGTAAATTGTTTAACATATGATATATCTTTGAATCTAGAATCTTTAAGTTTATATACATTCGAACTTCCAGTATTAATCACTGTGCCTTTTTTATTAAGTATCAACGGAATTTCAATAATATCTATTTTAAAATCTGGACTTTCACGTTTACCACTACATATATATTTTCTAAAAATTATTTTCACTTCGTTATCAGTTCCGGAAAAGAAGGATGTGGATGTATCAATAATTATTTTTATTTCTGGTATACTCATTTATTAAAAAATAAAAATAAAAATAAAAAATTTATTCTTCTGTGCTTACAGATGTCTCTATAAGCTGTAGTAAATAATTGTAGACCTCCTGAGTCTCCGCGTCTCCATGATAATAATTTTTCAACTTCAATGTTGCTTTGTTTATATTATCAAAAGAAGAATAACATAATCCATTTATTAATTAATTTATTTTTTTTTAACTTTAAAATAAATGGCAAATTGCGAAGAAAATTCTAAAAATATTATTATGCAATTCATTACTAGAGTTACAATTGACTCTTTCAATGCTAATTTGAAAGATATATTATCGGGATCAAAATTTTCTATAAAAGGCAAAACGTCTTTTCTAAATAATATAGATTTGACAAATGTAATACTAAGTACAGGTTTAGTATCTTGTGCAAATGGTTGCGTTGGCGATACAACCAACTCATTTACTAGAGGTGGTATGGAACCGCCTTATAAAGAAACTTGTGAACGTAAACTATTTGGTTTGTTTTGCACTAAATATAAATATCATTGTAATAATAATAAGGGTGATTGCGATGGCAAATGTTACGAAAATTGCAGTCCAGGTTATATGCCTTTACAAACAGATTGTACAAAATGCGGAAGAATTATTAATAATTGTTTCGGAACACCTATTTCAATTAGTTTAGGATTTTTGAAAGGATTTGAAAATGTACAAATAGTAGAAGATACGGTAAAATTATCTTTATCAGATAAAAAAATAAATATACAGGGGAAAATACATATTAATTCTTTAACATTATCAGAAATCAAAGCATGGAGTCATATAGGTTCATTTAGTATACCATGTCGTTCAGATTGGAAGACAAATGTCCCTAAAACTTTTTTAAAAAGCGTTGATGATATACGTATTTATAATATTTTTGGCGATGTAAATTTCGTAATTCCACTTATCACTAGCAATAAAAAAACAATAGTTGATTTTTCAAAATCTCAAAGTAAAGTTGATAATTTTTCTTTTAGTTTGAGTAATACAACAGATTTTTTAACACCTTTATTAACCTTAATATCAGAATTTATAGGAAAAATTTTAAATGAATATATAAAGCTCCCGCCAACAATGTTACAAAATAATAAAAATATGTCAGTTCCATTTGATACTTCAAAATATTTTAGTTTACGAAAAAATAATTTTATTAAATATAGTTTATAAATTAAAATTTATTCTTCTGTGCTTACAGATGTCTCTATAAGCTGTAGTAAATAATTGTAGACCTCCTCAGTCTCCGCGTCGCGATTGATTTCGTAATAACCAAATACAATATCCAAAATGTTTTTGAAGTATGGTTTTCTTGATAGGTCGACGAATTTCGTTTTTTCATTTTTTATACTTACTCGAATATTCTCAACTTGGTCAGTGTTTTCGCATTTTGATAAAACGTTTAGAAGTGTTTTGATTTTCTTTTTTCCAGTGCTCATTTTTTTATTTTAAGAAGAATAATTTATTTATTTAATTAACTACAGAATCTGTGATAACGTTCAAAATCCCGGGTGTCGGGTAGCGCGTGCTTGTAGCAGTAGGTGAAACTGTAGTCTTCTACCGGGTGTATGCAATCTTGACAAGACTTGTGAGACATTCGAGTCAGTGTAGGGTATTGGAAGATATGCCCGTCAATAATGAAAAACTTGTTGAAACGGCAACGAACTCCACAAGTAGGATCGAAGCTATCCTTGAGGTAGGCGATAACAGCGTCGTAGTTGGTCTTGGGGCTGGTGGCCAATTCATAACGAATACTTTGAACAGTTTCGAGAGGTAACCTGGCGAGATTTATAGCGAGTTGTTCCATAATAAACAGGGTGAATTTGAGGTATAAGTTATTGAAAAAAATCAATTTTTTCGGCTTAAAACCAAGATTTCTATAAATAAAAATGAGTAAATATACAACTTTTCTGTCTTCGATAAAAGATGAAACTATAAGATCACTTTTTAAAGAAGCAACCATCTCTAATTATAATACATTTAATAATCGAAACTATACAATTTTTAAGATTATAAACAATGCTCCTTATTCTCAAATCACAAAAAGCGATTCTCTAAAGGTTGATATGTTTGGTTCCTTGTATGCAATGATATTGAAGTTCAAGGATGAAGATTTCCTGAAAGAGATGGATGACAAATGGGAACTATTTCTTGATACTTATAAAACACAAAATGAAGAGATTTTAAGAAGAGAGAATGAGTATACCGACAAATTGGAATATGATCACGAATTCGCAGATAAGAAAGAGGATGAAGAAATGGATGATGATATTAATGTAGAGATAGAGCAAATCGAGGCGTTAAAAGAGCGACAGGCGATGATTTTAAATGTTCTTCTAAAAAATTTGAATGCTATGTATCCAGAAAGATATAAAATATAAAAAATTTATTAATAAATATATTTATTAATAAATGAAAATATCAGCTTTTCAAATCGGAGTAATTTGCGTGATAATTCTAATTTCTGTTATCAGTTATTTTTTAACAAAGCCCGGTAGTTCTACACCACCACCACCACCTACAATCGATTCAACATCAGCGGCCAAAAAAATATTTTTTGACGATACTACTAAAAATATATTAGCGATGAGTAATGGATATAGAGTTAATAAAGAAAATATTTTTAACGCGATCGATACTGCATTTAAAGAAGATGCTTTGAAAATATGTAAATGTTACGTTGATTTTATTAAACAGTATTCAGATAAAAAGGATTCAGATATTATCTTATTTAACCAACAAGACTATCTGAACGCTTTTATGTCTATAGTGTTTAAAAACCCCGGGGTTTCCCCTCCGCTTTGTAATTCTTCAACTAGACAATTAGATTTTTTGCAGCGATTTTTAGTGGAAGGTAGATGCTACCCGAATATTAATGAACTTATTAGTTGGATAAAAAATAATATTAGTAACAATTATGATACTACAAGAGAAAATAATAATCAAATTGTTTTATCACCCTTAGAGTCAGATAAATATACTGTATTTTTAACATCTCATTCTTGTTGTAAGGATGTTTCATTATCACTTCAATGCGGTACACAGTGTTTTAATCCTAATACTGATGTGGCTAATTGCGGATTTTGTGGAAATGCTTGTCCAACAGGCAAGATTTGTGATAATGGAAAATGTAAATAAAAAATATTAATTTATTTTAAGAACCCGTGCACTTGGATCTTTTGTTTCGCTACTCCATTTTGGCATCCAATATCTTAGAAAATTATTTGATACTGGATAATACATTCTATATACTTTCTTATACCAATATGCTTCTTTTGTTGGAAAATCAATTACATGTTTCCCGAATTCTTCGTCTTCAACTTGTGTTTCAATATACTCCTGAATGTACTCAAACCATGACTTTTTAAAATCGGATACACCATCACTAAATGCCTCCTTCTTACGCCATAAAACTTCCGAAGGAATTAAATTTTCATCCGCAAATGCTTTCCTAACCAAATGTTTTTCTATTCTACCAGACTCTCCTTTTAGTGGATATCTCAAATTTTTATCAATTGATAAATAAAGATCAACGAAATCTTTTGAAAGGAATGGTACACGTGCCTCGAGTCCCCAAGCACTTATACCTCTATCTACTCTCAGAACATCATAGTAATGTATATTTTCAAGAAGTCTCAAGTTTTCGTTATGCGCACCGGTTGCACCTGGTGTATTATAAAAATACAAATATCCACTTTCTAATTCATCTGCGCCGTCGCCGTTTAATAAGACTTTGATATCTGTATTTTCGGAAATCCATTTTGCTAAAAGGTATTGTCCAGTTGATGCTCTTATTGTTGTAATATCATAAGTTTCAATTTGTCTTATAACATTTTTTAAATTCTCAATCCATATCTCTACCGGTATTATAACTTCATGATGAATGCTATTGATATGATCCGCGACTTTTCTTGCATACTTAATATCTGGAGAATCAGCATCCATACCAATACTAAATGTCGTTAATCTTTTATTTTGTTCAGAAAGCAACTTAGCTGCGATCCCAGCTACTAAAGAACTATCTAAACCACCAGAAAGTAATGCTCCCAAAGGTCTCTCACTTTGCATTCTATCTCTCACAGATTTTATTAAAGTATCACGAATTTGTTGATCAATATTATCGCTGACTTCAACTTTATCTGAGCCGATAGTATAATAATGTTTGTAAAAATAAGATGTATTATTCTGTATAATATGAATTTTTCTAGGTTCAACTTGTCGACCGATTTTGGACGGTAAACCCTTTAGTTCTGAACTAAAATAATATCCTGTAGGGTCTGAATGAGAGAATAAAGGTCTTATACCAAATCTATCACGTGCATAATAAATATCCATCGAATCACCCTGAATATCTAATAGAACAAAGGCAAACTCTCCATCTAGTTGCTTTACAGTTTCATCTATACCTATTTTAAGGTACATATCAAGAATTGTATGACAATCTGATTTTGTTCTTAATTCGTATTTCTCGATCAGCTGTTTGTAGTTATAAATCTCGCCATTACAAACAAGGTACACTTGTCTATTACCTTGCTTATGAACAAAAGGTTGATTTCCGTGATCTACATCAATAATAGCAAGACGATGAAAGGTAAGAATTACTTTATATTTTCTAGTATCAAAAGAATAAATTATAGTAGTATCCGGACCACGATGAGCTATGTTATCATTTAACAATTCCTTGTGGTCTTTAGTAGTTATAAAAACTGATATCCCGCACATATTTTTATAACTATGATTTATATTTTTAAATTTTATTATCCTTTAGGAATATTTAAATATTCTACACAATTTGTACTTACACATTGATTAATTACTGGATATTCAGGATCTTTTCCTCCTTTATCAGGATGATTTTTAATCCTCCAATCTCTAATTTCTTTAGCAGTTTTTAATCCTTTATCCTTAAATAATTTTTCGCAATCAGCGCAATTTTTAGATAATAATTTTTT
>Ga0315900_10013308_pt1 | contig 10028 bp, 8 predicted proteins | sample LakEriMetagenome_FD_203521 | JGI IMG/M metagenome (GOLD analysis project Ga0315900, IMG submission 203521) | Freshwater fungal communities from buoy surface, Lake Erie, Ohio, United States - Buoy 12 MA114 | ecosystem: Environmental > Aquatic > Freshwater > Lake > Lake biofilm | place: USA: Lake...
CGGCGGTACCGACGACCACGACCAGCCGCTCCTGCGGATCGGCCCAGAACAGCGTGCCGTTCGCGCCGTTCCACGTGAAGTCGCCGCGCGTGCCGGGCGTGGCGGCCTGGCCGTCCTGCAGGCGCACGGCCACCCCCAGCCCCCAGCCGTAACCGTCGCGGTGCGGCTCGATGTCGGGCAACTGGTTGCGGATGTTCGGACCGAGATGATCGGATGTCATCCACGCCACGGTCTGCGGACTGAGCACGCGACGCCCGTCGATCGTCCCGCCATTGACCAGCATCTGCCCGAAACGCAGGTAGTCGCCGACGGTGCCGAAGGCGCAGGCCCCCGCGCAATCGAACCGGTTCATCGCGTCCAGCGCCGCGATGCGCTGGGGCTTGCCCGTGATCGGATCGATCGGCAGCGGCCGGGCGATCCGCGCGCGACGATCGGCCGGCACCTCGAAGTGCGTGTCGGTCATGCGAACCTTCTCGAACACCGTCTCGCGCAGGTACTCGCCGAGGCGCCGACCGGCCACCTTCTCGATCACCAGTCCCAGGACGTCGGTGGAGAAGCTGTAGTCCCACACCGTGCCGGGCGGGTGGAGCAGCGGCAGGCCCGCGAGCGTGGCGATGAGTTCGTCGCCCGTGTACTTGGTGGCCACCGCCGAGGAACTGGCCGGATAGAGCTTGTGGACCGGCGTGCTGCCGCGTCCCCCGTAGGTGATGCCGGAGGTATGGCGGAACAGGTCGTGGATGTAGATCGGGCGCGCGGGCTGCAGCGTGATCTCGCCCTTCGGCGACACGACCCCGACGTTCATCTTCGAGAAGGCCGGGAAGTACTCGTCGAGCCGGGATTTCAGCGGCAGGCGCCCCTCCTCGTTGAGTACCAGCCCCCCGACCGAGGCGAGGATCTTGGTCATCGAGGCCAACTGGAAGATCGCGTCCAGCGGCATCGGCGTACCGGCCTCGCGATCGAGGTGCCCGTAGGCCTTGTAGTGCACCAGGCGCCCGTCGCGGGCGATGGCCACGACCGCACCCGGTACCCGGTTGGCCTCCATCTCGCGCGCGAAGAAGCGGTCGATGCGCGCGAGTCCGTCCCGCGAGAACCCGGCCTGCTCGGGGTTGATCGGCGGCAGCGGCTGGGCCGACGCGGGCAACGCCGCCAGCAGCGCCAGCGTGGCTCCGGCCGCGAGGCCGGACAAAGAACGGCGATTCATCGGCATGCTCCTCCTTGTGTGCGCCAGGCGCACTATAGGCGAATGCCGGACGACGGGTGTGCTCGCCACGGGACGCGTCCGCCAGGGGGCCGGCACGCCCGCCTGTGCGCCCCCTCCGGCCCGACCGCAGCGCGCCCGGCCGGGGTTGCAGCCACGCGGGCTCGACCCCATCTGCCCCCGTGGATGGCGGGGAGTTGCACGCCACCCCACCTTCAAGGAGTTCAGGATGCCTGTCGAACCCACGCCTGCCGCCCGGACTGCGTCGGCAGCCGCCCACGCCACCCCGGCCGTGCACGAATCGACGCCGCAATCGCCGATCGCGTCATCGCCCGCTTCCTCACCCGGTCTGCTTCGCCCACGTCGCATCGAGCGGCTGATCGCCGGCCGTGCCACCTCCGATGGCGCGGGCGTGAAGCTCACCCGCGTGCTCACGCAGGACCTCCAGCAGCGACTCGATCCCTTCCTGATGCTCGATGCCTTCGGCAGCGACAACCCGGACGAGTACATCGCGGGATTTCCGGATCACCCGCATCGCGGCTTCGAGACGGTGACCTACATGATCGCCGGACGGATGCGCCACCGCGACAGCGCGGGCAACGAGGGCCTGCTGGAGAACGGGGGCGTGCAGTGGATGACCGCGGGCCGCGGCGTGATCCACTCCGAGATCCCGGAGCAGGAGCACGGGCGGATGGAAGGCTTCCAGCTCTGGCTCAACCTGCCCGCCCAAGACAAGATGGCGGCCCCCTGGTATCGCGACTTCACCGCTGCGCAATTACCGCGCCTCCTCACCCCGGCAGGCGTGCAGGTGACGGTGATCGCAGGCGAGAGCCAGGGCGTGGCGGGCGCGGTGCGGCGCGATGCCACGGCACCGCTCTACCTCGACCTCCGCCTGCCCGCGGGAGCGCGCTTCGAGCAGGCCCTGCCGGCCGACCACAACGCGTTCGTGTACGTGTACCGCGGCCAGCTGTCGATCGACGGGCAGGCCGTGCCCGCGCAGCGCATGGCGATCCTCGGCAACGATCCGCAGGCCGATGGCGTGCGCCTGGACGCAGGCGATGCCGACGCCCTCGCCCTGCTCATCGCCGGGCGCCCGCTGCGCGAGCCGATCGTGCAGTACGGACCCTTCGTCATGAACAGCGAGCAGCAGATCCACGCGGCGATCGCCGACTACAGGGCGGGACGGCTCGCCTGATCCGTCTCGCGCGCTCGTGGCGCCCCTGCCGCCTGCAGGAACCGGGCAAAGCGCTCCGCGAGCGCGCCGTCGCCGTCCCCCGCGCGCCGCACGAGCTGCAATGTCTTGACGAGCGGCTCGCCTTCCAGCTCCCTCCAGACCAGCGCACCGCGGTCCAGTTCGGCCTGCACCGCCACGCGCATCACGATCGATACCCCCAGACCCGCCATCACCGCGCGCTTGACGCCCTCGGTACTCCCGAACGCCTGCCGCACCGGCAACCGCCTTGCAGCCTCGCCGAACCGCTCGCGCAGCAGCGTGGCCGTGCCCGACCCGGGCTCGCCCCCGATCATCGGCTCGGCCGCCAGCTGATCGATCGACAGCGGGCCCCCGCACGCCAGCCGATGGCCCGGAGGAACGATCACTCCGAGGGGCTCGCGGTGCCAGGCCGTCGCCCGAAGGGCGGGGTCCGCCGGCACCCACTCGGTGAGCGCGAGGTCGAGCAGTCGATGCCCCAGGCGACGCAGCACGTCGGGATTGGATCCGGTGGACAGATCCACCGCCACTGCGCACCCTGCGGGAGTCTCGCCAAACCGGCGCACCAGCTCGGGCAGCAGATAGGTCGCGATGTTGCCCGAGGCGCCGAGCGCCAGCCGCGACGGCGCGACCGATTCACGGGCCCGCGCCTCGAGCGCGAGCAGTTCGCGCGCGTAGGGCAGCAGCCGGCTGCCGGCCTCGCTGGGCAGGCTCGCCCGGCGCCCGCGCACGAGCAGTCGCTCGCCCAGCGCCGCTTCGATGCGCGCCACATGCTGGCTCACGCCGGACTGCGACAGCCCCCTGTGGGCGGCAGCCGCACCGAAGCTTCCGGTGTCGACCACCGCCACGAACGAGGCCAGGCAGTCGAGATCGATCACGCTCGGCGCGCGGCAGGCTGATTGACGGCCCCGTGCGGTCGCCCGCCCGCAAGCGCTTCGAGCAGGTTCTCGGCGGCGTCGCGCTCGATCGCCATGCGCACCCCGAGCACCGCGGACCCGATGTGGGTCGTGAACAGCGTGCGCTCGGGCAGGGCCAGCAGGCGCGGCTCGATGCCGGCGGGCCGATCGACCCGGGCCCAGTCCTCGCACTCGTAGACGTCGGCCGCGTAGCCGGCCAGCCGTCCCTCGACCAGCGCTCGCGCGACCGCCGCCTCGGACACCACCGACCCGCGCGCCGGGTTGACCAGCAGCGCGCCAGGACGCATCCGCTCGAGCCAGCCCTCGTCGACCATGTGCAGCGTGCCCGCATCGAGCGGGACCGCGAGGATCACGAAGTGCGCGCGTGCGAGCGCCTCGTCGAGCTCGACGAGGCGCGCGTGGGCCGGTGCCGCCGCCTGCGCGTGCACGTCGGTCATCAGCACCTCGCAGGCGAAGCCCGACAGCTTGCGCGCGATCGCGCGACCCACCCGGCCGGCCCCGATGATCGCCACCGTGCTGCCGTCGAGCGACTGGCCGTAGAAGGTCGGCCGCCAGCCCGCGAAGCGGCCGGTTCGAACGAAACGGTCGGATCCGCCGATATGCCGCCCCAGGCCGATCGCGAGCCCGATCGCCAGCTCGGCCGTGGGCTCGGTGAGCAGATCGGGCACGATGCTCACCCACACGCCGCGCCGGGTACAGGCCTCGATGTCGAAATTGTCATAGCCCTTGAGCGCACAGGCCACCACGCGCAGCCGGGGGCAGCGCTCGAGGAAGGCCTCGTCGATGCAGTCGGGCATGAAGGCCACCAGTCCCTGCGCGTCGGTCGCCATCGCGAGCAGCGCTTCGCGTGGCAGGGGTTCATCGGCATCGTTCGATCGCACTTCGCAGGTGCCCGCGAGCAAGGCCAGCGTTTCGGGAAAGGCGCGGTTGGTGACCACGGCAACAGGACGAGACATGGGGTGTTCCTCGGTGAGTACGGCAGGCGATCCTTCGCACCGATCGCGGTGACGGGCATCGGGAGCGGGAGGGTTTGACGCGGCATCCGCGCGTCCCGGCCGGGACGCACGCGGGCATCGAAGGTCACGACCCGTGGAGCGCACACCGACGACGACCGATTATGTTTCGTGATGTGTTGCACTTTCGTTTCGTGTTTCGTCATGGCCGTGTAACGCGCAGCACCTAGGGTTCGGACTTCCCGCCTCGAAGCGAGATGCCGATGACCCTCACGCCGCCCCCCTCGCCCCCCCGCAGTCTCCTTCTGGAGGCCCGCGGCCTCGGGGTCACCTACCCGAACGGATACCGCGCACTGCACCCCACCCACCTGCACGTGGCGCCGGGGGAGTTCCTCGTGCTGCTGGGCCCCTCGGGCGCGGGAAAGTCGACGCTGATGCGCGCGCTCAACGGCCTGGTTCCGCCCACCGACGGCTCGGTGTGGTTCGACGGCATCGGCGAGGCGCGCGGCCGCGCGGCGCTTCGACAGCTGCGCACACGCGCCGCGATGGTGTTCCAGCAGCACCAGCTGATCGGTCGCCTGAGCGCGCTCGACAACGTGCTCACCGGACGCCTCGGCATGTACCCGAGCCTGCGCACCCTGCTCCCGCTGCCGCGAGCAGACCGGCTGATTGCCCTGCAGGCGCTCGAGAACGTCGGGCTCATCGATCATGCCCTGCAGCGCTGCGACCAGCTCTCCGGTGGCCAGCAGCAACGCGTGGGCATCGCCCGCGCGCTGGCCCAGCAGCCCCGGCTGGTCCTGGCCGACGAGCCGGTCGCCAGCCTTGATCCAGCGACCGCGCAGCGGGTGCTGGCGCTGATCCACGAGGTCTGCCAGTCGGCCGGCATCGCGGCCGTGGTGAGCCTGCACCAGGTCGAACTCGCGCGCCGCTTCGCAGACCGCGTCGTCGCGCTGGCTGCCGGCCGCGTGGTGTTCGACGACTCGCCGTCGCGACTCGACGCCGACGCGCTCGCGCGCATCTACGGCCAGGGTGCCGTGCTGGCGCCACGGGCGGGGGGTGCCATCGACTCGGACGGCTTCGATCCTCCGCTCGCCGCCGAGGCTGCCTGAACCATCGGCACGCGCCGACGCCCTCTTCTCCCCTGCCCATGAGGTCCACGATGAACCGCCGTTCGTTCCTTCCGCTGCTGGCGTTGTCCCTGTCCCTGCCGCTGTCGCTGCCCGTTTCCGCACAGACGCGCGATCCGTCCCGCCTGCGCGTGGCCCTGTTGCCCGACGAGAACGCATCCACGCTGATCCAGAACGCGCAACCGCTGAAGACCCACCTCGAGAAAGCGCTGAAGAAGGACATCGAACTGGTGGTCACCACCGACTACTCCTCGATGATCGAGGCGATGCGCTTCGGCCGTATCGAGGTCGCCTACTTCGGGCCGTTCTCCTACGTGCTCGCCAAGTCGCGAGCGCCGGAGATCGAGGCCTTCGCCGTCGGCGTCGAGCGCGGGTCGGCGAGCTACCAGTCGATCCTGATCGCCACGGCCGGCGGCCCGGTGAAGACACTCGCCGACGTTCGCGGGCGTCCGTTCGGCTTCGGCGACCAGGCCTCCACCTCCAGCCACCTCGCGCCGCGCGCGCACCTGCTGCGCAAGGCGAACCTCGAGGGCGACAAGGACTACAAGGTGGTCCACCTCGGCACCCACGATGCGGTCGCGCGCGCGGTACAGGCGGGCCAGATCCCGGCCGGCGCGCTGTCGGAGCCGATCTTCCGCACGCTGATCGAGCGCAAGGTGATCGACCCGGCGAAGGTCGTGCGCCTGGACGTGACCGCCGACATCCCGAACTACCCGATCACGATGCAGGGCAACCTCGCGCCGCAGCTCAAGCAGGCGATCCGCGACGCCTTCCTCAACATGAAGGACAAGGAGGTCCTGCGAGCGTTCCGGGTCGAGGCCTTCGCCGCAGCCTCCGACAAGTCCTACGACGTCCTGCGCGAGACCGCGCAGATCCTGAAGATGGACCTGGCCAAGGTGAAATGATGACGGTCGCCAGCACCACTCGCCACGAGGCCCTCCTGGCCGAGGCCCGCCGCACGGGGCTCGGGCATGCCCGGCTGGTGGTGGTCATCGCGGCCGTCTGCATCGCCGCGCTGACCATCACCGGCTTCTTCGACGCGCGGCGCTTCATCGAGGGCGGACCTGCCGTGGCGCAGCTCGCCTCGGAAATGGTGCCGCCGGACTTCAGCCGCTGGCAGGCCTGGCTGCGTCCTCTGCTCGACACGCTGGCGATGTCGATCGCCGGCACCGCGCTGGCGGTCGTGCTGTCGCTACCCTTCGCGCTGCTCGCCGCACCCAACACGTCGCCCAATCCCGTGGTCTACCGCGTCTCGCGCACGGCGCTGGCCGCCCTGCGATCGGTGCCGGAGATCATCTTCGGCGTGCTGCTGGTCGCGGCGGTCGGCTTCGGCGCACTGCCGGGTGTGCTCGCGCTTGCGCTGCACTCCACCGGCATGGTGGCGAAGTTCTACGCGGAGGCGATCGAACACGTCGATCCCAAGCCGCTGGAGGCGGCGACCGCGGCAGGCGCGAGCCGCTTCCAGGTCATCACGCACGCGGTGCTGCCCCAGGTGCTGCCTCAACTGGCCGACATCACCATCTACCGCTGGGAGTATCACTTCCGGGCCTCGGCGGTGCTGGGCATCGTGGGCGCGGGCGGCATCGGCTTCGAGCTGATGGCCGCACTGCGCCTGATCCGCTACGACCAGGTCTCCGCGATCCTGCTCACCATCCTCGCCTGCGTGGTGGTGGTCGACTCGCTGGGGGCATGGCTGCGACGCAAGCTCAAGTAGCGACGCGGGGCGGCGCGCCCGCCTCGCCACGCGGTTCGCCGGCATGGCATGCGGACTCCGGCCGTCCACACGCACCGCGGTCCGCACGGGCTCGCGCGAGAGCGGCCCGGATCGGGCCGTCGGGCGGATCGCAGCGCCGTGCGCTGCCGTTCGGAGCGAGGTGGGTGGCGCCGGTCAGCCGATGCAGTCGATGCGGCTCCAGTCCCCGTCCACCGACTGCAGCAGCCGTGCCAGCGCACGACTGCGCGTGCGGTAGCCGTCGGTGTCGGCCTCCCAGCGATCGCGCACCGAGCGGTGCACCGGGCCGGACAGGGCTCTCACTTCCTCGCCGCGCAGCCGGTAGATGCCGCTGCGGCTCTCGTGCAACGGCGCGAACGGGTCGGGCACCAGGGTTTCGAGCAGATGGCGCTCGAAGTGCAGGCCACACGTTGCCGCCTCGTCGGCCATCCAGCGGATGGCCACGTGTCCGAGTCCCGGCTCCGCGTAACCGCCGCCCACGTCTGCGTGCACGCCTGCGAACCACACCTGCTGCAGGTCCAGTCCCGGCTTGTCGTTCCACAGCGTGGGCAGAAAGTCCTCCCGCTCCTCGTCGATGGCCAGCGCGTGGCGCGCGTGCCGGATGATGCGACTGGGTTCGGTATCGTGGAACAGGAACTCGCGCTCGCCCAGCGTGCCCCAGAAGGGGACCGGGATGCCCAGGGTGCCGACGGTATCGAACACCCCCACGAACTCGATGGGCGTGAGGTCGGCCACCGCGTAACGCTCGCGAAACGACTGCGCCCGCGGACCCCACGGCGCCTTCGTGCGGGTCCGGCTCCGGTAGAGCGCATAGGCCTCGGCGATACGATCGGCATGCTCGCGACGAAGCAATCCGCAGTTGCGGATGAACCCGGCGAGCGAGCGCACCGTATAGGCCCCGCGGCTGAAGCCGAAGAAATGGAGGAGGTCACCCGGCTCGTAGTTGTGCACCACGAACCGGTAGCAGTCCATGATGTTCTTGTCGATGCCCGCGCCGGAGACCCCGCCCGAGATACGCTGGCCCTCGGTACCCACGCCCCAGTCGTAGAACACGACCTGATCGGGCTGGCAGGCGGCCTGCGCCATCTGCAGCACGTGCGTGGGCCGACCCTCCTCGGGCGAGTTCCAGGTGCCATCGGCGAAGACGACGATCTTTTTCATGCAAAGGCCTCCCGCGGGTGCAGCGCGAGCGAGCGGCGACAACCCGCCCGGGACGCCGACACCGCGCGCACCGGCGTGACTATCGGTCAGGAGGCGCCGGATGTCGATGGGCGAGCCGGACAGTGCCACCGCCTTCGAGTCCCGGCACGGTCGACACGCCCGAGGTCGGCGGGTCGCTCGGGAACCGACCGGTCAGGGCCGGCCGCGCGTACCCTCCTGGATGCTGCACGCCGTCCGCGGCAGGCCGAGCGTTGACGGCGGCGACACGCCGCGGGTAGTGTCCTCCCGGGGAGGCGACGGCTGCAGGCGCAGGCGGCCAGTGCGCACGGCGCCAGGCGAGCGCCACAGACCACATCCTGCGCAGGGGGAACACGATGGTCCATGCACGCCTCGGGCTCAAGGCCCTTGCTGCCCTGCTTCTGTTCGCCATGTCCGCCGCGTCGGTACTCGCGCAGATCGCCGCGCCGCGCACCCTGCCTGAACTCAAGGCCGAGATCCAGGAACGCGCCAACCGACGAGCCTACCCGGTGTCGCAGCTCGACCCGGCGGAGGTCCGCGAGGCGCTTGCCCTGATCCGCACGCCCGCGCGCGACGACTGGGCGGCAGCGTGGAGCACGATCGGCGATCGTCATCTGGCGCGCGCCCGCGGCCTGGAGTCGAGCGACAAGGCTGCAGCGGCGAGGGCCTTCGAGCACGCGATGGAGTACTACCTGTTCGCGCGCTTTCCGCTCGAGGATTCGCCCGGCACCCGGCGCGCGTACGACAAGGCCCTGGAGGCCTTCGCCGGTTACGCCCGCTCGATCGATCCGCCGATCGAGGCCGTGAAGTTCACCTACGGCGGCCAGGAGATCACCGGCTACCTGCGCAAGCCGGCCGGGGTGAAGCGTCCGCCCGTGGTGATGACCATCGGCGGGCTGGATGGCCGGAAGGAGAATGCCGCGATCCGCAACGCGGGCTACCTCGCGCAGGGCATCGCCTTCTTCGCGCTGGACATGCCCGGCACCGGGCAGACGCGCATCCTCATCGAACCCGGGGCCGAGAAGGTGTTCAGTGCAGCCATCGATCGCCTTCTGCAGCGCGAGGACATCGACGCGCGGCGACTGGTCGTCTACGGAGGCAGCTGGGGCGGCCACTGGTCGGCGCGCGTGGCCTACACCGAGCGCGAGCGTCTGCGCGGGGCCGTGGTACAGGGCGGTCCGGTGCACGGCTACTTCCAGCCCGAGTGGCAGCGCAAGGCGCTGGGCACGCGGGAGTACCTGTTCGGCCTGTTCGAGGCGCGCGCCGCGGTCTACGGCGTGAAGACCCTGGAGGATTTCCTCGCCTACGGGCCGCGCATGTCGCTGCGGGACGCAGGCTGGCTCAACCGGCCCTCGGCGCCGATGTTCCTCATCAACGGCGCGCGCGACACGCAGGTGCCGATCGAGGACCTCTACCTGCTGATGAGCGCGGGCGACCCCAAGGAATCGTGGGTCAATCCCGAGGGCGGACACATGGGGCGCACCCGCACGTTGTCCGACCAGCAGATCTTCGAGACGGTCACCGTGCCGTGGGTGGTACGCAGGCTCGCGGCAGGGCGCTGAGGGCCCGGTACGAGGACCTGCAGGTCCGACCGCGCGGACCCGGCAGGCCTCGCGCCCTGTCGGCGCGCTGCGGTCAGCGCAGGCACGCCTCGCGCGCGGCGGCGAGCACTTCGAGGTCGCGCGCACGCCCCCCGGGGTTGGTGGTCCGGC
>Ga0315900_10013312_pt1 | contig 10027 bp, 14 predicted proteins | sample LakEriMetagenome_FD_203521 | JGI IMG/M metagenome (GOLD analysis project Ga0315900, IMG submission 203521) | Freshwater fungal communities from buoy surface, Lake Erie, Ohio, United States - Buoy 12 MA114 | ecosystem: Environmental > Aquatic > Freshwater > Lake > Lake biofilm | place: USA: Lake...
TTCATACTCAGCCTGGTCACGAATACGCCGAAGGTACTTGGTGGCAGCCTTTCAACGCTGTTACCTTCATGACCGATCATCTTGTTGGTCGTTCGGCCGATACTCGCCTTACCTCTTCTTGGTACGGCAACAATAAGAATGTTAAGACCAAGGCTCTTGAGCTTGCGGTCGAGATGGCGGAGGCTGCATGAGCAGCCTCCTTTAATGGAGGCATAATGAACAAAGAAGAAGATCACATTAATCTAATCAAATCATTGGTAGTAGATACGCTAGATTGGCAACAATTGACTACATTTGAGTCAAGAAATTCTAAGAAGGTGTTAGATAATAAAACCAAGTATGGTTCTTGCGGTGTTTATTTAATAACAACAAAAGATCACTTGACTAATGAAATAATAAACGCTAATATAGGGTACGTTGGTAAAAGTTCTAACGTATTTGGTAGAGTCTACGATGTTAGGGGCGGAGAGCACGGCGCGAGAAAATACATCAACTCAAAGGGCATCAATCCTGAAGATGTATATGTGAAAATTTTGTTTACCGAAGAAGAGGGTGAGTCTTTGTTGGAAAGACTAATTCAAGAAGAGAACTTTAAACAATTTGGTTATAAGTTCTCTTGGAAAGAAGCTTCTGGTGGTAATGATGGAGCGATGGTTCGTATACTGTCGGATATTGAAAAGATAGATAATGAAGCCGATCTAAAAAAGATCGTAGATTATATTGAAGAAAAAGTTGTCAACTTATACAGAGCAAACTGGAGAAATAGATAACAATGGCTCGTCGTCAGCTTATTGCTAGGACTAAGAAAAAGTCTCGAGTAACCCGTAGCGAAACTTATCTTGTTAATCACAAGTATCTTGGCGACGAGCCAGTATTTCCTAAGAATGCAAATACAAGTATCTCTCGCGCATTTAATTGGTATAATGCGATGTGTGATGTGAACGATGCGCGAGAGTATTGTATTCAATTTTTTAACGACAACAATAAGCCCGAATTGGTAAAAATTGTTAAGGCAATTCCTGAAAAGCTTTTTCCTCTTACCAGTGCTTGGACTCTTCGCATGCGCTCACGTGGAGCACCAGTCGATATTGAAATGCTCAAGCGCGCAGTAAGCAGGTTGAAAAATGTCAAGTCTTCTGAAGAAACAGAAGATAACTCTGTTGCGAATACTAACGTCAACAAAGTTAGCATTCAAGATAGAGTTAATGATAAGACAAACGACATCATTGGTTCTGTTGAAGAACAGATCGACAAGAACGAAGAGTTTTCGCTTTATGATTGGATGAAGTCGAATAATATTCCTGCAATTTATGCCCCGCGCATTGCAGCTTATTATTTGCCGGTGCTTTCCGAGCTTTTGGAGGCGCTCGAGGGCGGTGACGAGCAACTTAATGAGGCTTATAGTCACTATAGTAAAAAGCAGCTCGAGGACCGTGTCCTATTTTTCAATACCATTATTGAAGACGCTGAACGTTATGCGGATACAACTAAGAAGGTTCGTAAACCTCGCAAGCCTCGTGCTATCTCTGTTGAAAAGAAACTGAAGAACTTCAAGTATCAAAAGGAAGATAATTCCTATAAGATCGCTTCGATCAATCCTGAAAAGATTATTGGGGCGCAGGAGCTTTGGACTTTCAATACCAAGTACAAGCTTCTTACGGTGTTCCGCGCAATTGATCGTGGCGGGCTGCAGGTGAAGGGTACTAGCATTATTAATTACGATGAGAACAACTCTGTGACTAAACGCACAGGGCGAAAGCCAGAGGTGTATGTTGATAAGGTTCTCAACGGCGGTAAAATTGTATTGCGTAAGCTGATGGACGAACTGAAGGGTGATGCATCTCTGGCGCATCGTATTAACGAAAATACTATTTTATTGAAGGTGGTGATATGAAACGTTATGTGATTGGTGATATTCACGGTTGTTATGACGAACTTTTTAAGTTGTTGGTGAAGATTACAGAACACGCAAATGGAGAAAAGTTCAAACTTATCTTCGTTGGCGATTATGTAGATCGCGGACCAAACTCAAAGGCAGTAATTGGTCACGTTATGGACCTACAAAGGCGCGGTCACGTTGCACTGATGGGCAACCACGAGGATATGTTGATCAACGGCGAACTGATGTATGCGAAAGAAACTTTACAAAGTTTCCAGGCAAATTATCTTCCAGAACATATTTCTAATTGGATGCGAGCTTTACCTAAGTATTATGAAGATGATACTATGGTTGTTTCTCATGCTGGTGTTAATCCGGAATTTCCTATGAACGAACAGACCGATACTTGGCTGCTTTGGTATAGGTACAATCGAGGTCAACCAGCTGACTATGGTAGACATTTTTATCATGGGCATACTCCAACAATTGACTGGATCGAGCGTTCTATTGATAGAACGAATGTTGATACTGGTTGTGTTTTCGGAGGTCATTTGACGGCTGCTGTCGTTGGCGATGATGGATCTCCTGTAGATTTTATTCAGGTCAAGGCAAACAAAAACCATTATCACTAAGGAATTAAAATGAACAAGGTTATCACCACACTATTTGCAGTAGCTCTTCTAATCGGAATTTCTACACCCTCTTATGCTGACAATTCAGAAGAAGTTGCTATCGGTATTTTGGGTGGCGTGATTGGAGGACTGGTCCTTGGTGAAGTGCTCGAGCGCCCGCGCGAGTATCATAATCCTGTTCGAGTTTATGAATACGACGATTACGAGCCTTATATGGTTCAACGTTGTCGTACTAAGTTTGTTAGATACTACGATTCAATGGGTAATTTGACGCGCCGAGCAGTAAAGAAGTGTTACTGGGTGGAACGCTACTGAATATAAATATTTAAAATATTCTAGGCGGAGACAACATTGTTAAATTTCAAGGGCTATCTGAAAGAAACCGACCAGCGTTTTGGTTATAGAGATCTTCTTCTAAACGAAGAACTTACCGAAAGACAGAAACAATTGGTAGATACTTGGGGCGATGGTTCTGCCGCTAGATCTCTTTCTAACCATGTGTTCCCAAAGGGACAGGATAGAATGGAGATTCCATTAAAGATGGACGAGGCTCCAGTCGTTCCACACCCAGATGTCCAGAAACACCTTGAAGATAATGGATATACTATTCATGATTATAAGGGTGGCTATGCTAAGGATAAGTATGGCCGCTCTATGAGTATCGGTAAAATCCTTAACAAGACCAAAGCACCACAAGATGTTGCTAGTGCGTTCTTAAACGATCCGCAAAGAGCAGCTTCTTCGGTTGGTCAGCCTAAAATCATTATTTCACGCCATCCACACGACGTTGCAGGTATGTCTACAGATCGCGGCTGGCGTTCTTGTATGACTATGGACGAAGGATGTAATGAACATTATCTTGAACATGATATTAAGAACGGTACTCACGTAGCCTATTTGGTTCGTCCAGAAGATAATGATATCAAGAAGCCTATGGCTAGAATTTCATTAAAGCCATTTCATTCAGAAGAAGAAGATGATTGGACTTCTAGACTCGGTAGTAGTCAAGATAATTGGATGAAACCAGCATCTCAGCCAGCAGTTCCACACACTATTCTTCGTCCAGAAACTAGTGTTTATGGTATTGGCGGAAAAGAAAGAGAAGATTTCTACGACAACAAACCTACAGGTGTTGATGAAGGTATAGTTGGCGCTTTCAAAAAGTCTGTCCAAAATTGGGCAAACGAAAGCTTCCCAATGAAAGAAGATCGTTCCTACAGAAAGAACGACAGCGTCTATAATGACGATGGTAAAACCGTTCTAATGTCGTTTGAGAAACAGATAAAAAGCGATGATCCACATCACGTTGCTAATGCGTTTTCAGATCACCCAGAAAAAATTACTCCGGAACATATGGAGTTCGGTATCAACCATAAAGATTCTTTTGTTAGAGCAGAAGCTGTAAAGCATCCACTTGCTACACCAGAACAGGTTTTGAAAATTTCACATGAATCTTTTGGTAGAGCTAAAAAGAACGCCTTGCAAAACCCTAAGCTTCCTCAGTCAAGATTGGAAGATGTTCTCTTTAATAAGGGTTCAAATTTGGATGAACATGATTTAAGATATACAGCTTTAAAGAATCCAAGTGTAACTCCAGATATGTTGCATAGAATTATTATGGACAGAGATGACGAATTAAGAGATGATGCTATACTTCATCCTAAAGTGCCAACCACAACTTTAGGCGAAATATCAAGAAGCACCAATTATAGAGATTCAATGTTGATGAATAAGGTTCTTAAGCACAAGAACTTTACAGCTGAACATATCAGCGATTATTTGGATAATCCTAGCATTTCAGCGTATATGAAGATGAAGATTTTCGAAAACCCAAACGTCACAGCTGATCACGTTAGTAAAGTTTTTGCTGATAAAAATTCTACACGCGATTTAGTCACAGCTGCAATGCAACATCCCAAGGCAGGATCTAAAAACCTAGAAACGTATTTCGGTAATGATCAGATCGACCCTTACGATAAACGGGCTGTTTTGGAAAGACAACCTAAAATCAACTCAAAGCATATTGATCTTATTTTAAACTCGAAAACCGATGATCCTTCTAAATATACTGGTGAAGCCGAGTTGAAAATAAGGGCTACAGGCCACTCAGCTATTTCTCCAGAAACTCTAGATCACGTTATCAACAATTATCCAAAAGATGACGAAATTAGAGCTACAGCTCTTACAAATAAAAAGGTAAAGGGAGAAACTATAGATAAGATCTTAAATGATCCTACAGAAAATGAATATACAAAAAGATCAGCACTAAGAAATCCCAACGTGTCTTCTGATTCTTTGATGAGCGTTATCAAGAGTGATAATGTTCCTATGGTTAAAACGGCCATGCAGCATCCTAATAAGATTACCAAGGAACATGTCGAGGCTGCTATGTCTCACCCTAACGAAGATGTTAGATCGTATATGTTTAGTACGCATCCTGAACATATTTCGAAAGAACACATTATTAACTCTTTTATGGATCCAAGCGAAAAGGTTAGAAAGTCTGCTAGTCATTACACTTACAGATTAGATAACAATGATATGATCTATGCTATGTCTCACCCTAATCCAGAAGTGAGAAGAAAAACGATGTTTCTAGATCAGTTGTCAAAAGAAGCTCATTCTATGGGCACTAAAGATGAAGATCCACAGGTTAGAGCATATTCGGTGTTGCATAGACACGTTACTCCGGCTCATGTTGAAAAGTTCGTTGACGATCCAGATCATACAGTTAGAGCTTTGGCGACGATGACTAACAAGATAAAGCCAGAACATCTTACACAATTGGCTAATGATGACCATCATGTTGTTCGTTTGGGTGTTGCAATGAATAAAGACACCCCCAAAGAAGTTTTACAACACTTGGCGGCAAATGATCCTCATGAACAAGTTAGAAATGAAGCCACACAAAACTTGACTCCTAAATAAATATAAGGTATAATACAAGGTATTATCGTTGAAAGAAAACGAAAAACACTGAGGACCGGGGGGCAGTACCCCGCCGCTCCACCATAAACACACCGATCCTTCTAGATATACTAGTCACTTGTCTAGTGAAGGGTAATATGTGGAATCGGTTTTACCCGGTGTGTTTATGATGGGGCGGAACTAGGATCGACTGAGTGTAGAATAGTTGACTGGAGATAATCGTAGGCGACTACGTACAAGCGCAAAACTCTAAATGCAAACGATAACTTTGCACCTCGCATGGCTCTTGCTGCCTAATAGCGGGTTTCCCGTTTTAGGATCAACATAGCTAATGCATGCGCTTAAGGAGTTGAGCGTGGAAACAGAATCAACTCCTCCTACTTTGGATATAATATGAGCAAGAAGAAATCTAGACAAGAATTGGCGTATCAATTTATGAAGGCTGCTGTTGATATAGCAACTTCTGATAAACCTGTTACAAAAGATAAACTAATTGTTGGAGAGTATTTCGTTGACTTTGCTTTGGTATTATCACATATAGATAAAAAGTAACTTGACTTCTTACTAAAATAGTAGTATATTAGATAAATAATGTACTACTTTAATGGCCTCGTAACCGATGACGGCTTCTACCCGTTTAACCGTAACTGGAGTTGAAAATGGGGGTTCGAATCCCTCCGAGGTCGCCATCTTTTAAGGATATATCATGAGCGGTTTATATAATATGTTGTTTGGTGAGAACAATCAGAAGAGCGTGTTGCTCTCTATGATTGGTATGGAAAATTTCGACTTTGGTCGTTTCCGCGATATTTACGTAACAGAGGAACATATCGTTGTTCATACTCGTTGCGGTGGTGGTAATAGGGAAGATTACGAATATGTGTTCGAAAATGCATCAGAAAACCCTTATTACTCACATGACGAAGACGATGACTTTGACTGCACTTATGCAGATATATTTTTCCGTCATCCTGAGGAATATAAGGAAGTCCTTCAGGAAATGGCAAAAGGAACTATTACACCTTCCGAAAAGTGGAAGTTGATGTTTGAAGCTCTTAACAATGGAGAAGTGAAGTGAGCCAGCCTAAGACTAAGACCAAGTACGTTTCTAAGGGCGAGCGCAAGGCCGATCGTCAGCTTTCAAAGGCTGTGAAGCGTGATCGTACTCCTATCGAAAAGTGGCAGATCAAGCAGAAGGCTTGGTTGAAGGGATTGAACCCTTGGATCGTTGTTCCTAACGAGAACACTGCCGATACTAAGGCTCGTTACGTTCGCGTGCGCGCGGAGTCTGAGTGGGGTGATCCGCGCAAGGGGTTCATGTTTGGTTCATCTAAGGATTGATCATGGAATCGGTGGTTGATAACAAAGCTTTATTCTATGAATTTTTAGATTCGTATTTTACATCCGAATATGGTTGTAAATATGGCACACTAATCTCTAAATTTGAAAAAGAAGGAAAGCTGGAATTAGTTCCCGGAGATATTCAATTCAACAATAAAAATGAACAATGGTGTGGAACTCTTAATCTTAAGATTAACGAATCAAAGATGAAGTTGGAAGATATTATCAACGATTTGATTCATTACCCAGACGAAATGCATTACGAAAATGGTGTTCTTCGTCTTTGGTGGGACTAAACATTTGGGCGTGGGTGTTGGTACACAAGAGCGGCTTATACTCGCTTTAGCACTAGATTGGTGTTCTCGACAGGGTTCGAATCCTTGCACGCCTACCATTTTAACCTGGGACTTGGAATGAAAACGAAAATTATTAGAGATGTTCCAATCGGTGTCCTGTTATGTGTACTCTTCCTTTGGTGTGTCGCTCTAGTTCAGTATTTGTCTGGTTGGCCGAATTTTCTTACACTAATAGGAATTTTCTTTCTTTCTGTTATTGGTCATAAGCTTTTACTGGTAGGGTTCGATGTAATCGTAGGAATACAAGTAGAAGATAAGAATGATAAAAAATAATTTTGTAGAAGAAATAGAAACTATTTGTAGAGAAAAGAATATCGAATACATTGATGCCGTTGTCATGTGGTGCGAGAAGAATAATCTCGAAGTAGAAACAGCGGCTTACTGGATTAAGAAAGATTCTTCTATGAAGATGAAAATCCAGGCAGAAGCAGAAAATCTCAATATTCTTAAAAGAGGTGCTCGGCTACCTATCTAAATATCTCCAGCATACGGAGGTAGCCGATGAAGATAGTCACCAGAGGAATACCTGATAATGTTACTAGATCTTTGTGTAAAGAAGCAGTAAAATACTACAGCAAAGAACTACTTGGAACTAGACTGGCCAAAAATATCAAAGTGTACTTGATATTTGAAAAAATGCCAACACCAATAAATGCAATGTGTTATTGGAATGACGATAATCATAAGTGTCGTGAATTTGTAATCGTCGTACACAAAAAACTGAATAAGAAACAGACACTAATTTCTCTGGCCCATGAAATGGTGCATGTTAAACAGTACGCCAGAGGCGAACTGAAAGACTATCTTCGTTCAGAAGAAGTAAAGTGGCAAAACAGGGTATACAACTTGAATAAGGTTGAGTACTGGTCTTCACCCTGGGAAAAAGAAGCCTATAAGAAAGACCGTGTTTTATACGAGGCATTCAAACAAAGAAATAGATGATGTCAGCTTTTGATACTTACAAAGAATATCTGGCTCTTAAAAATCATTTTAGCAGCCCAAGCTACGATTATTTCAAATACAATGGCAAGCTAAAAGTAAACGCTACTTCTTTCAATTCAAGAAAAGACAAGCTTTTCTTTCAAAAGCTTTCCAAACATCCTGATGTTCACAACTTTCTCGTAGCTAATCTAAGCAAGAATGAGAAAGCTTGGATTAAAGATCTAGCTTACAGTGAAGAAGCCGAAAACATTTATAAAAATTGGTTAAAGGTCAATCAGTCTTTAACCTATGTTATCAAGAACGAATTAGGAGAATTGGAATTGCCATTTGATTCCAATTTCAAAACGAACGGCGATCACCCTTATCTCCTAAAAAGATATTTGGGTGGCGACATAAGTTTAGAAACTCTTTGTGTTCTTTTAGACCTTACGAGGGCAAAGAAGCATTGGGATTCTAAAATGGAGTATGATCCGATCTATCAAGAAGTTAAATTGAAGATTGAGAAGTATACACCATTCATTAAGTACGACAAAGAAAAAGTGAAAAATATCATCTTGAACTATTTCAATTGATGATATTTGACTAAATAATGTTGCGGCTGATAAAAGCCAACACTAAACATACACTGCTATACAAACATACGGAGAATACATATGGTAGATTTTTCAAAGCTCAAGGCAAATTCTGGTAAGAACGCTCTTGAAGCACTAAACAAGAAGCTGGCTACTATTGCTGGCAATGAAAGCAAGGGTGGCGCTGACGATCGTTTCTGGTCGCCTACTGTCGATAAGGCAGGTAACGGTTATGCCGTTATTCGTTTCCTTCCGCCTCCTGCTAACGAAGACGTTCCTTTCATCCGCATCTTTGATCATGGTTTCCAGGGTCCAGGCGGATGGTATATCGAAAATTCCCTAACAACTCTTGGCAAGCCCGATCCAGTTTCTGAGTATAACTCAAAGCTGTGGAACAGTGGTGTCGAAGCCAATAAGGAAATTGCTCGTAAGCAGAAGCGTCGTCTTCACTTTATCTCTAACATCTACGTTGTTCAGGATTCCGGTAATCCCGACAACGAAGGTAAGGTTTTCCTTTACAAGTACGGTAAGAAGATTTTTGATAAGCTGAATGAGGCCATGAATCCTCAGTTTGCTGATGAAGAAGCCGTAAATCCGTTTGATCTTTGGGCTGGTGCAAACTTCAAGCTCAAGATTCGTAATGTTGAAGGTTACCGCAACTACGACAAGTCTGAGTTTGATAAGGTTGGACCTTTGTCTACTGATGATGCTGAACTTGAGTCTATTTGGAAGAAAGAGCATTCGCTTCAAGCATTCCTTGATCCTAGCAATTTTAAGAGCTATGATGAACTCAATGCGAAGCTTATGAAGGCTCTTGCCGAAAACCTTACTTCGGTTCGTACTTCAGCTGGTAAAAAGGCGGAAGACACTGAACTTCCTTGGAATGAAGAGGAAGCGCCTAAGCAAAAGTCTGCTCCTGCACCTAAGCAGGCAGCTGTTGAAGATGATGACGACGATGAGTCGTTGGAATTTTTCAAGAACTTGGCTAACGCACGCTAAATATATTTGATTCCAGTCGGTCGTTATGAAGGGAGAGCTTTGGCTCTCCCTTTTTTTGTTATGCAGAATAAACACCGTTTATATTGAAACTTTTTGGAAACTTATTTCTTCCACCAAGCCTATCAACCCAACCGATAGAAGAGCTTGGTGTTGGTGAAAATGATGGCCCTCTAACTCCTTCAACAGGTCTGTTTTGCGTTGCGGTTTCTACAACAGGCGGAACCTTTATTTCTTGTTTAGTTAATTCGGCAACAGTTTTTTCTACAGTTAAGTTGTTTGACATTTCTGACAAAGGTGAAGTTTTGTCATTTTGAAGAATTGGTTGTGCGTCCGATTTGTTTTCTAAACCTGATAGTTTACCAACATTACCCAAACTAG
>Ga0315900_10013313_pt1 | contig 10026 bp, 11 predicted proteins | sample LakEriMetagenome_FD_203521 | JGI IMG/M metagenome (GOLD analysis project Ga0315900, IMG submission 203521) | Freshwater fungal communities from buoy surface, Lake Erie, Ohio, United States - Buoy 12 MA114 | ecosystem: Environmental > Aquatic > Freshwater > Lake > Lake biofilm | place: USA: Lake...
GGCGGCCATGTGAACCACCGATGTTGATGGGCTTGCCGGTAACGACTGCTGGCGACGTATGGCCGATGTGCATTGAATAGGTGTCCATGATCCACGCCATGATTTGGGCGTTGGTGCCGATATCCGGGGCAGGGATGTCTTTGTCGGGGCCAATCAAGAAGCTAATCTCGGTGGCGTAGCGACGGGTCAAGCGCTCGACCTCACCCATTGATAACTTGGCTGGGTCGACAACAACCGCACCTTTGGCACCACCGTATGGGATATTGACGACAGCACACTTCCACGACATGAGCATGGCCAAGGCGCGCACCTCGTCGATGTCGGTGTCAGGATGGTAGCGGATACCACCCTTGGCGGGACCGCGGGTCAAATTATGTTGAATTCGATAGCCGGTGAACATCTCAACGCGGCCATCATCCATTTTGACGGGAAAGTTGACGGTGAACTCACGGTGGGGGACGCGCAATAATTTGCGGTAGCCGTGGTCAAGATTGAGAATGTCCGCAGCGATGTCAAATTGACGTTGCGCGTTGCGGTAGGCATTCTCAGCGTGAACGGAACTCATAAGTAACTCCTCTTTGAGCGACTGTGTCAACACTAACACCATCGCTAGTATAGCACTGTGTGGCACATTCTGCTATGAAATCCGCCCTCTGATTTGGTTAAGCAGTGTATAAATTGCTCGATCTAGTGTCCCCAAAAGGTGCGCACTCATGGCAATACCACCGACCGCAACGATTGCCAGCAGAATGGTAGGGATGCCGAGTGTGCTTAACCACCAGCTAATTGCCGTAATGATGATTGTGATAATTCCACTTTGCAGAATAGGAACGACGGGAATCGTCAGTTGAATGCGCGTAAGCGTTGGCCACAACGCGGCAATTAAGGCAATCTCGGTGATGATGGTCATACCGGCAGCCGCATACCCGCCAAATATTGGGATGAGCGCTGTGTTGCCGGCTAAATTGACCACAGTACCGACTGCAAACGCCCACGTAATTGCTCGTTGTTGCTTGGTGGCAATCAATGCGTATTGCACGACGCCCGTGGCATATGAGAGCGGGAGATACCAGATGAGTACACGCAACAGATTGGCAGCCTCGGGTAGGTACTGCGTGCCACCGAGGAGCCAAATCAGGTCGTTTGCCATGATTGTGACGGTCGCGACACCCATCCAGGCAACTAATTGCAATACCAAGATGGCACGACGGACGAGTGGGGCAAGTGACTCGGGTTGATGGACGGCGCGTTGGGCCAGTAAGGGGAATAACGCACCAACCACGTATGGTGGGATGATTTGGGTGAGTGAGATGACCTTGTATGCGGCATCATACAGACCAAGCACGGTATCGCCGGCAATTGCGCGCAATAAGATGGCATCAAAGCGGAAAAAGACGGTGAGGAGCAGACTATTCAGCAGGAGCGGAAACGCTTCGCGCCAGAGGCGTTGCATTGATTGCCAATCCCAGACAGGCCTGGCTACAAATAGGTATTTGCGCTGGAGCCACCACAGCAACGCTGCATTGAGCAGGGTCGCCCCGAGTGCAACGGCGCCCATGGCGATGATGCGTGACTCGTTATCAGTTAGCGTCCATACCAACAGGACGCCAATGATGGTGCGGATAAGACTCGTAAACACCACAACAAGCGCGGGAATCTCCATGCGTTGTGCGGCTTGAAACGAGGCACTCGCCGCTGCCGCGGTACCAGCCGGCCACAAATGGAGCAAGAGCAAGATGAGCGCCACAAATGTACCACTACTGAGTGGTGGCATGACGTCCTGCAACAGCCATAGGCCGATGAGCGTGAGGGGAGTAACGACGGCTGCCATCAACCAGCGCATGGTAAGACCGATGCCGAATAGGCGACTAGCTTGTTGTGGATTGGCGGCAGCCTCGCGCACAGCCAAATCATTGAGTCCCCAGTTGATGATGGTCACAAGGTACATGCTCGTAATCAACGCCACAAAACTCCATGCCCCACTTGCGGTTGGCCCGAGGGCACGCAACGTGACAGCGGCAAAGCCGAGGTCAAGCACCCGACCGAATAAGTTGGCCGCGATGGGGATGCTACTGTTTTTGATGAAGCGCGTCATTGTTGAGGCTTCGTGGTCTTGCCACCAGCGTTGCCACCACCAAATGATGACGCCGAGGATGGGGATGCTAATCACGACAGCGACCACAAACAGATTGGTGTTACTCACGGGCCATGATCCTTTTGTGATGGGTTCAAGGTGCAACAATGCGTTCAATGCGCAGTGGATTGGTCAGCGTCAGATAGATGTCGCCATCGATGTGTTCATGTAACAGGCGTTCAGTGCTGATACGGCGTTGCGCCATACTGCGCCGGGCAGCGTGTTTGGGATGCATACCATCACTATAAAGCACAAACGAGAGTTGTGCATACCGATGAAAGTCAAGTGGCGGCTCGATGCGCCACGGATAAATGGCACCGGTCATGGGCTGGGTGGTGGGCACAATGGGCGATTCGAGGCCACCATGGGCCACGAGCAATTGCCCGGATGACCAGAGTATCCAGAGTGAGTGGGTGCCGACCACCTGGAACGTGATGTCGTCGATGCGCCATTGGTCGTGTGTTGTGGCAAAGGTACAGGTGATGGCGTGGGTAGCACAGAGTGTCGTGCCATCGGCATGGCTGACTGGGAGCCAGATGATGTGGCTGGCGCCGCGCATCATCAGGGCCTGGAGCGCACCCTGCCAAGCCTCACCGGATTGCGTGATGATGACGGTGTCGACGACGCCGGTATGAATACGCCGACGATAGGTGCCGATGAATTCGAGTAATTTGGGGGCATTATTCCCCGTGTCAATCAGGACGACTCGGCCACTGGTGGTACGGACGATTACACTATCACCTGCGAGTGCCGGAACGACGATTTGACTGTGTTGTTGTTGACCATAGAGATTTGCGCCTAATGCCAGAACGATGATAATGATGATGCCGAACTGCCATCCATAATGCGTCATGCTTGCCTCCATCACAACGTTATCGTGATGGGACAAGCATGACAGACGTGCATGTCTGGCGCATTACCAGATTGTACGGTGCTTAGCGCAGGGCAGTGACTTCGATTTCGACCTTGGCATCACGGGGCAAGCGGGCCACCTGGACGGTTGAACGTGCTGGTGGGTTGCTGGTGAAATACTTGCCGTAAACGGCGTTCATGGCCGCAAAGTCGTTCATGTCTTGCAAGAAGACCGTCACCTTGACCACCTTCTCGAGTGAGCTACCGGCAGCAGCCAACACGGCCGTGACGTTTGAGAGGACTTGCTCGGTCTGGGCGGTGACATCGCCGTCGACCATTTGGCCGGCTGGGGTCAATGGAATCTGGCCCGAGCAGTAGACCATGGTATCGGTCATGACGGCCTGTGAGTATGGCCCAATGGCTGGTGCAGCTTGGTCGGTTGACACAATAGTACGTGACATGATGCAATCCCTTTGTGCTTGATTGTACGAAACCGTATTTATTGTACTCCACTCTGTTTGGTTGTGGCTATTTTTGTCATAAAAGCCTTGACCTCGGCAGGTTTATTCAACACGACAGCATGTGTATTGGGCAGGGTAATGCGCCTCGTTTTGAGTGTAGGAATGCGCTTGGGGTAGTGCCAAATAGACGTCAAAAACTCCCACGTCAGCTGTTCGGGGCAATCGATGCCCATGTCAAGGCGTTTGTCCATGGTAGGTGATTCGACGTGACACGACGCGATACACACAGTGCCAGCGTGGCATATTGAGCAGAATCACGGTATCGGCGTGGGCGATGGTGTTGGCGTCGTTGTCGCCCTTGATTCACTGTGGTTGTGTGACGATGGCATGTTGACGGGCAATCAGCATCTCACGATCGACGGGAGTCCAATTTGGTCGCCAAAAGAGTTGATCGAGGTGGGTGACTGGGATGGTGAGGGCGTGACCAATGTGGCGGGCCCATGTCGACTTACCGGCGTCGCCGCATCCGAGCATCATGATGCGTTGCATGGGGCCGACCTTTCCGCTGATGCAGATATGCATGATACCAAAGCAGATAGGGTATAATCGAACAAGATAGATGGTGTGTACACGTGTGTGAGAGAGGTGTGGCATGACGTTGTCCAATCGCGTGGTCGTAATTACCGGTGCCTCCAGTGGATTTGGCGCGGATATTGCCCGCAAAGCTGTCGTCCAAGGTGCCAAAGTCGTGTTGGCGGCGCGCTCCACTGACAAACTCCAGGCCATGGTGAACGAGTTGGGCGGCGCCTCACGGGCGTTGGCCGTCACTGCCGATGTAACCAGCGATAGCGACGTGGCGCATCTGGTGGCCGAGGCGCAGCGTTTTGGCGAGGTCGACACGATTGTGAACAACGCCGGATTTGGCTACTTTGATGCACTTGTCGATGCGCCACTCAGCGATTTGCAACGCATGATGGATGTGAACGTATATGGTGCTGTGCGCTGTACGCGGGCGTTCTTGCCAACGATGCTCGCCAACAAGCGTGGGCATGTGGTGATGATGGCCTCGATGGCGGGCCTGGTGGCGGCACGCAACATGGCCTATTACAGTGCCAGCAAGTTCGCCTTGGTAGCGATTGGACGTACGTTGCAACAAGAGTTGAACAACACGGGTGTGACGTGTACGATTCTGTGTCCAGGCGTGGCCCAAACCGGCTTCCAGCAACATGCTCCCAACGAGAAGTACCCACGTGCCGCAGCCCTCAGTACCTGTACCAGCGATCAAGTGGCCGATGCGGTGGTGCGTTCGATTGCGCGACGCACGCACGGCGAGGTGATTGTCCCTGGGTCGAGTGCCTTACTCGCGCGGTTTAGTGCGGCGTTCCCAGGGGTGTCACGCGCCATCATGAACTTGATTGGCTAGTGTGGTAGGATGTGTTTTTGGGTAATGTGTGAGGAGAATGAGCGGGATGAAGAATCGGTTGGCGCAACGTATCCACGATGTCCCCCCATCGGGAATTCGGCGTTTTTTTGATATTGCGGCGCAAATGCACGATGTGGTGTCATTGGGGATTGGCGAGCCTGATTTTGTGACGCCCGACCATATCCGCCAAGCGGCGATTGACTCAATTACGGCCGGTAAAACGGCCTATACATCGAACTCGGGGTTGATTGAACTGCGCCAGGCGGTGGCCGATCACCTGCACGCCAAGTATGGCGTGCAGTATGACCCCGAAGAAGAAATTCTCATTACCGTAGGCGTCAGCGAAGCGTTGCAACAGGCGATGCTGTCGCTGATTAATCCGGGTGACGAGGTGATTGTGCCCGAGCCGTGCTTTGTGGCCTATACGGCATGTGTCATCTTTGCAGGCGGTGTGCCAGTGACGGTGCCTACCTATGTGGCTGATGAGTTCATGGTGGATCCGAAAGCCATCGAAGCCGCGATTACTCCACGCACCAAGGCGATTTTGATCGGCTACCCCAACAACCCGACGGGTGCCGTGATTGATGCCGCGCGCATGCAGGCGATTGTGGACATCGCTCGTGCGCACAATCTGGTGTTGCTCTCGGATGAGATTTATGACCGACTGGTGTATGGCGTCGAACACGTTTGTGCGGCAGCCTGTGAGGGTGCACGCGACTTGACGGTCTTGATGGGCGGCTTCTCCAAGGCTTATGCCATGACCGGCTGGCGTTTGGGTTGGCTCGCCGCCCCGGCTGACATCTGTGGGGCCGTGCGTAAGGTACACCAATATGGCATCATGTCGGCTCCAACGGCCGCCCAATATGCCGGATTGGCGGCGCTTTTGCATGGTGAGCCGGATGTGCAACACATGGTCAACGAGTACGATCAGCGCCGACAGGTGTTGGTGGCTGGACTGCGTCGGATTGGCTTGCCGACATTTGAGCCGCGCGGGGCGTTCTACGTCTTTCCTGATATTCGGAGTACCGGGTTGAGCAGCGCCGAATTCTGCGAGCGGCTGTTGACCGAGGAGCATGTGGCAGTTATTCCCGGTGATGTCTTTGGCCCGAGTGGGGCTGGGTTCGTGCGCTTGTGTTATGCCTCATCGATGCATAATATCGAGACGGCACTTGAGCGGATTGAGCGTTTTGTGGGGCGTATCGCCTAAAAGAGGAATGGTATGTTGTTGTCTGTGATTATGCCCTGCTATAACGAAGCAGAGTCGTTGCCGCTCATTCTAGCGAAGGTGCGTGCCGTGCCCATCGCCAAAGAAATCATCGTGGTCGATGACTGCTCGTCCGATAATACGCCCGCAGTATTGGCGGCTGAACTCCTCAATGATCCGCACATGCGCGTGGTGCGCCATGATCGCAATCGCGGTAAAGGGGCAGCCGTGCGTACGGGTATCGCCCAAGCTAGCGGTGATATTGTCATTATTCAAGATGCCGACCTCGAGTACGACCCGAACGACTATCACGAAGTAGTGGGGCCAATCATGGACGGACGCGTGGATGTCGTGTTCGGCTCACGCTTTATGGGGCGCCACACGGGCATGTACTTTTGGAATGCGCTGGGCAATAAGTTTTTGACCTTTTTGACCAACTTCTTGTTTAACTGCTGGATCTCCGACATGGAGACGTGCTACAAGGCGTTCCGTGCCGACATCATCAAAAACATCCCCCTCGAGAGCAATGACTTTCGCATTGAGCCGGAGATAACCGCCAAAATCCTGTTGCGCAAGCACCGGATTTATGAGGTACCGGTCAGCTATATTGGGCGCACCTATGAGGAGGGCAAAAAGATGAAGCCCTCGCAGGGGTTCTGGGCGATTTGGGCGCTGTTCAAATATCGCTTCTTTGCGTAAACATCGCAAACGAGAGAATCAGGGAAGGTCGCCGACCTTCCCTTTTGTATCACATACACAGACGGAGGAGTGCAATGATGCAGGAGTATTTTGCCAATCTGGCCAAGGTATTAGCCCAAGTGCCCCACGACCGGAGCGAGGCGATTCTTGAGGCGTTGTGGCAGACGTATCAACGTGACGGCAGCGTGATTGTGTGTGGTAACGGTGGATCGGCTGCATCGGCCTCGCACTTTGTCTGTGATTTGGGCAAATGGACGGTCGTGCCCGGCCAACGCCGATTTCGGGCTATTGCCCTGACCGACAACATGCCGCTCGTCACCGCCTGGGGCAACGATACAGCCTACGAACAGGTATTTGTCGAGCAGTTGCCCATGTTCTACCGCCCGGGCGACACACTGGTGGCCATCTCGGGTAGTGGTAATTCGCCGAATGTACTCAACGCCGCCGCCTGGGTTCACGCCAACGGCGGGAATGTGATCGGCATGAGTGGCTTTGGTGGCGGCAAATTGGCCGATGTGGCCGACATCGCCTTTGTGGCGCCGAGCTCATTCATGCCCGAGGTCGAGGATGTGCATATTGCCTTGTGTCATGCCTTGGCGGTCAATCTCTCCAACCGGATTCGTGGCCTATGACGTACGTACTTGGACTTGACTTTGGCGGTACCAAACTCGCCGCTGGCATCGTTGATACCAGCACCGGCCGGGTGGTGCATGCACTCCGCGCCGCTACGCCTGCCGGCGGTGCCGAGACGGGTTGGGCGGCGATGCGCGCGCTCGGCGATCAACTCATCAGTCAGAGCGAACGCCCTATCAGCGCCGTGGGCGTCTCATTTGGCGGCCCAGTCGAGGCCGACGGCCGCACGGTGCGCTTGTCGATGCACATTCCTGGATGGGAGGGCATGCCCCTCGCCGAGCGCTGTGAACAGGCCTTTGGCGTGCCAGGCGTGATTGCCAACGACGCCGATGCCGCTGGCCTAGCCGAATACCGCTTTGGCGCGGGGCAAGGGTGTCGCCACATGCTCTATTTGACGGTCAGTACGGGTATCGGCGGCGGCGTGATTATCAACGGCACCTTACACCGTGGCGAACACGCTTGGGCTGGTGAGGTGGGACACATGATCCTCAAGCCGGATGGACCTGCCTGTGCCTGTGGCGGCAATGGTTGTCTTGAGTCGCTGTCTTCGGGGTTGTCGATTGCCCGCGAGGCGAGAGCCAATATCCCACCGAGTTTGCAGGGGCGCGATCCTGCCACGATTACCGCCCGCGATGTGGCCGAGGCGGCCGTTGCTGGTGACGTGGTCGCCCAACAAATTTGGGGTACGGCGATGGAGTGGCTGGGCGTCGGTATCTCCTCGGCCAGTAATCTGCTCAACCCGGGTGTGATTGTCATCGGCGGCGGTTTGACCGGTGCCGGTGAGCAGTTGTTTGCGCCGGTGCGCCGCGTGATGGCCTACCGTGCCTTGAGCAAACAGGTCGCGCTCCGTCAGGCCGCGTTGGGTGACGTGATTGGCATTATGGGCGGGGCGGCGTTGTGTATGTAGGTGGCTGATTTTGGCCGATAATCGCCTCGACCTCGTTAGTGACCATCCCTTGGCTGCGCAAAATCTCGGCGAGGAATTGGCTTTTGCCGGCCACATAGGCATCGATATCATCGCCACAGGTGTGCGCGAGGTGCTGCTTGAGCCGGGCATACGCCTCAATCGCAGATGGATGCTGACGCAAATAGTCGCGCACGAGCAGGTGGTTGCGGATGCTCGCTGCATCACGATGACCGAGATAGAGATGATGTGCCGGGAGGGTCTTGGGCGCATAAAACGCTTCGCGCCCTGTGATCCCCAAGTCACCTCGATGCTGATAGCCGATGTGTGCCAACTCGGCGATGATGGCAGAGATATCAGCGCCGTGCTGCACGACGATGTCCATGTCAATCACCGGCTTGGCCACAAGTCCTGGTACTGACGTACTGCCGACATGTTCAATCGTGACCGCATATGCCTGGAGCTGTTGGGCGATTGGGGTGGCAATCTGGGCAAAAACGTCGGGCCAGCGTGGGTCATAGGCCACAACCTGAATGGGCATGAATGTCTCTCTCCCTCAAAAAAGACCCGATGCAGGCTAGCCTGCATCGGGTTTGTACATGTAGTGGATTAGCCGAGTTTGGCGTTGACGACAGCCTCGAACTGGGCGACTTCGTCGGCGACGACGGCCAAGCTCCCCTCCCAGAAGGCGCGTTGGGTGATGTCAATGCCCATCGTGCGCGCCAACGTGGCGGCATCGCCTTTGCCGGTGCTACTCAACAAGGTGTCGTAGCGTGCCGTAAAGTTCGCTGCATCGTTGCGGTAGATGGCGTATAAGCCCATGCCGAAGAGTTGACCGAACATGTATGGATAATTGTAGAACGAGCGCCCGGTGCTGTAGTAGTGTCCCTTGACCGCCCACATGTAGGGGTGCAATGTGGCATCCTGCAGGCCATCGCCGTATGTCTCGCGCTGGGCCTGGGTCATCAGGCCTGACAACTCATCGGCCGAGAGCTCGCGCTGGCGGCGCTGTTCGAACAAGCGCGACTCGAACAAATAGCGACTAGTGATGTCGACTACAATCTGACACGAACGTTGTAGCGACGACTCGAGGATCTCGAGTTTGCCGGCCTCGTCGGCCTGCTCAAGGGCTGCGGCTTGGGTCAACGTCTCGCAGAAGATGCTGGCCGTCTCGGCGAGCGTCATCGGCGTGTCACGGTTGAGTGGCGTCTGACCGGCCAAGTTGAGATTGTGGTAGGCATGACCGAGCTCGTGGGCTAGGGTCATGATGCTGCCAATTGATGGCTTGTAGTTCATCAATACGCGTGACTCATCGCCTTGGAGTCCCATACAAAACGCGCCGTCGACTTTGCCCATGCGCGGCTCGGCGTCGATCCAGCCTTCGGCGAAGGCGCGCTCGGCAAAGGCCCCCATGCGCGGTGAATAGGCGTGGAACTGCTCAGCCACAAACTTGGTGGCATCGGCGTAGCTCCAGCTTTGATTGCTGTTGATGACCGGGGCAAACAGGTCGTACCACGGCAATTGCGTGCCTGCGCCGAGGAGGCGCGCTTTGGCCTGCAAATAGCGGCGGAAGATGGGAAAGCTATCATGCGCCGCGCCCATCATGGCGTCGAGTGTCGCCCGATCCATGCGATTGTCGAGGAGCGAGATATCGACCGGGTTGGCGAACCCGCGGCGTGTTGCCAGCGTGTTGACCTCGCCTTTGATGGCGTTGAT
>Ga0315900_10013320_pt1 | contig 10024 bp, 5 predicted proteins | sample LakEriMetagenome_FD_203521 | JGI IMG/M metagenome (GOLD analysis project Ga0315900, IMG submission 203521) | Freshwater fungal communities from buoy surface, Lake Erie, Ohio, United States - Buoy 12 MA114 | ecosystem: Environmental > Aquatic > Freshwater > Lake > Lake biofilm | place: USA: Lake...
CGGTGCTCTCGTTCTCAAGGCAGATGTAGCCCTTGCGCGGACTCGCCTCGGTCGCGCTCGAGACTTCGGTGTTGTTCACTTTGAGCTTGATGACGCCGTTGTTGCAGGTGACCTTGTAGTGGTTCCACTCGCCCTTTCCCTTCGTGGTGCGTGCGCTCGGAAGGCAGCGCTCCCAGCCACCCGGGTGCGGGCGATCCGGCTTCATGCGCGCCCCCCAGATCGAGAAGATGTCGCCGTGCCCCGTGTACATCGTGCGTCCCTGCGCATCGACGTTGTCGGGAGTCAGCATGATCTGCACCTCGATCGAGCGCGAGAAGGGAACGCCCTTCGCGCAGTAGGGGTCGCTCCACACGAAGAGCCCGGCGTTGCCGGTCTCCGAGAGGTGCTTCCACTCGAACTCGAGGATGAAGTTCTCGTAGGCCTTCTCGGTTCGGAGAAGGCCGATGGGAACGCCCGTGCACTTGATGATCGGCGTGCCGGTCTCGTCCTTCGCGACCGTCCAGGTCGACGCGGAGGTGTTCACGTCGATCCAGCCTGAAAGGTCCTTTCCGTTGAACAGGGGAACGGCGTCGGAGGCGACGGCGGAGGCGACCGCCGCGAACGGGGCGAGCATGGCGCACGCGAGGAAGGGGAGCAGTTGCATCGCAGCACGGTACCGCGACGGCGCCGATTGGAAGTGCCTTCATTTTCGGCATTTCCACACGGGACCCTCACCGACAAAGCACGCTGCGCACACGCGGCCTGCACACGGGCGGTGCATTGTTCCCGCGTCGGGAATCGCATCCGCGAGCGCAGGACCGCTTCACACGATCCAAATGGAACGCTGTTGGAAGTCAAAGAGGCTCTTAGCGGGGCGGACCGGCTGGAGAAGTAGTTTCTGCGTGCCGAAGCCGCGACGTGCGGCGAAGGCCTCGTCTGCCCGTCCCACCAACGAAGAGAAGGACCACCATGAAGAGCTCCGTCAGCAAGATGCTCGCCACCGCCGGACTCGGCTTGGCCGCCGCGACCTCGGCCAATGCGCAGTTCGTGAACGTCACCTCCGACATCACCACCTCCACCACGTGGACCAGCAACAACGTCTACGTCCTCAAGGCGGATGTGTTCATCGCGCCGGGCGCCACGCTGACCATCCAGCCGGGCACCGTGATCGCGAGCGAGATCGTCTCGAGCGGCAAGAACCAGAACACCCGCGCGGCGCTCATCGCACAGCGCGGCGCGCGTCTTGTGGCCGCGGGCACGCAGAGCCAGCCGATCATCTTCACCTCGAAGACGGACTACAACACCTGGTCCGCTGCGAATCCGCGCGGCGCCTACCGCCAGACCGCCAGCGCCGAGTGGGGCAACCTCACGCTCCTCGGCCGCGGCTACATCTCCGAGAACGACATCACCACCAACGCCGCGTCTCCCAACGCCAACAACGTCGCCGTGATGGAAGGCCTCGTCGCTGCGTTCCCGGGCGATCCGCGCGTCCTCTACGGCGGCGGGCAGGATGACGACAACAGCGGAACCCTTTCGTACGTCTCGATCCGCTACGGCGGCCAGATCCTCAGCGCGAACGTCGAGCTGAACGGCCTCGCCCTCGGCGGCGTCGGCCGCGAGACGGTCATCAACAACATCGACGTCATCAACGGCGTCGACGACGGCATCGAGATCTGGGGCGGCACCGTCAACCTCAAGTACGTCAGCATCTGGAACATCGGCGACGACAGCCTCGACATCGACCAGGGCTGGCGCGGCAAGATCCAGTTCGGCCTCATCGTGAAGGGCTACTGCCGCGCGAGCGGAGCGCAGGGCTCGGGCTTCGGCGACAACGCGATCGAGCTCGACGGCGCCGAGGCGGCGTCCTACCAGCCGGTCACCACGGGCGTTCTCTACAACCTCACCGTCGTCGGCAACCCGGGAACGGGCACGGGTGCGAACGGAAGCGACGAGGCGACCGCATGGCGCGACAACTGCAACATGCAGATCCGTCAGTCGGTGTTCACCGGCCACGGCCAGGCCTTCGTCCGCAGCGAGAATCCCAGCGACGGCTCCGGCGGATACGGCCAGGGCGGCACGCTCGGATTCGCCGCGCGCTGGTCGACTCCCTTCAACTACATGCTTGGATCGTCGGGTGGTCCCGGCGCGAACGCTCCGGCGAACCCGGCCGCGTTCTACACCGCGCAGACCAACGGCAACCTCTGCGAGATCAAGGACTCGGTCGTCCACAACTTCCCGAACGCCACAGGCACGTTCAATCCGCCGTCGGGCTTCTACGCGGCCGGAACGACGTTCGTCGGGCCGTTCGCCGAGGCGAACGCGCTCGGCGTGTTCGCCGCTGCGAACGCGAACGTGCAGGCGACCTCGCTTCCCATGGTGCAGTTGACGCGCGGCACGGCCATCCAGGTCACGCCGACGCAGTTCGTCTCGCCGGTCGCCGCGATCGATCCGCGCGCCGCCAACGACGCGGTGAACGCCGCCCTCGTCGCTCCGGCGCCGAACGACGGCTTCTTCACTCCCACGACCTACCGCGGCGGCTTCAGCGCGACCGAGGTCTGGACCTGCAACTGGACGGCTGCGGACAACTACGGATTCATCGTCACCCCGGACCAGAACTGCGCCACCGGCGCGGTCTGCCCGGCGGACCTCAACGACGACGGTTCCGTGGACAGCGCCGACCTCGGCACGCTCCTCTCCGGCTGGGGAACGAGCGCCGGTGACATCAGCGGCAACGGCACGACCGACTCCGAGGATCTCGGAATCCTGCTCTCGGCATGGGGCGCCTGCCCCTGAGACCGACGTGTCGATCACGCTGATCCACTGAACGATGCATCCGGCCTGATGGCGAAGGCTTCCTTCGCCATCAGGCCCTTTCTGCCTTCCCGACCTTCCACACAGGACCTCTGGGCATGTTCCACTCCGCCATCGTCGTGCTTGCGCTGCTCAACCCGCCTTCCGCCGCCAGCGCGCCGCAGGCAGCCGTCGAGGCGTCGCCCTCGGACTCGTCGCCCTCGGACTCGTCACTCGCGAAGCCGCATCAGGTCGAGCTGCTCGAGCTTGGCTTCGACGCCGCGTCGCGGATCCCCGGAAATCCGCACGAGCGCGACCGGGCGCGCGTCCAGGAAACCGTCGCGCGGACCGCGTTCCAGCTTGGGCTGAAGACGCGGAGCGCCGCGATGGCGAACCAGATCGCGAACTGGCGCAAGGGCACCATCTTCGCGGATCTCGCCGTCGATGCGGCAAGGGCGGGGCGCGCCGACGCCGCCGAGACCTTCTCGCGCTTCGCACGGAACGCGGTGGGTGGTGCGCAGCAATGGCAATCGGAGCGCGTGCTGGCGAGACTCGCGGAGGCGCAGGTCGTGCTCGGCAAGTCGGCCGAGGCGCTCGAGACCGAGAAGAAGTTCGGCGAGTCGGAGAAGGGCAAGGTCACGGCGGCGCTGGCCCAGCTCCCCGACGCGGACTTCGACGCGATCCTCGCCGAGGCGGAGCGGGCCTTCGCGACCGGCAACTTCGAACTGACGGCCAATGCGCTCGAGATCTGCGCGCGGCTTGGCGAGCGGAACGATGCGGACGACGCGCGCTGGTCCCGCATCGAGGATCTCGTGGGCCGCGCCAAGGGGAAGGTCGCGCGCGAGATCCACATCCGCTCGTACCTGCGGCTTGCCGATGCGCGCATCGCACGGCAGGCTCCGGCGGCGGCGCGCGCGCTCGTCGAGCGCGCGAAGGCGCTTCGCGACGAGGTGCGTTGGACCCCGGATTCGGAACTGCCGCTGACCGCGGAGATCGCACGGCGTCTCGCGGCGGCGGGCGATCGCGACGCGGCAATCGCCGAACTCGACAAGGGACTCGAGTCGTTCCGCGCCAATGAGCGGTTGGTCGCGGACATCTTCCGCGCCGGTGCCCTCTGCCCGGCGGCGGAGGCGCTCGTCGCCCTCGGCGAGGAGGAGCGCGCGCGCGCGGTGTACCGCGCCGCGATCGAGGCGGGTGCGTTGAATCCGAACGCCCGACCCCGGGCCGAGGATCTGGCGCAGACCGCGGCCTCGCTCGCGCGTTCGGGAATCGAGCCCGACGAGGCGACGTGGGCACGGTTGCGCGCGATCCGCGATGGCCTGACCGACCCGTGGTGATCGCGCCGCCGGCGCGTGCATGCACGTGAATCCATGCGCATGACGTCGCCTGCTGGCCGGCGTTTCCAAAGACTTGGTCAAGGAACTGCGTGGCCTGCCTGGCGAGCGAGCCGGCGCCACTCCCTGCGACGCACCCCGAGCATGCAGCGCGATCGGCGTTTCCTTTCGATGCAGGGCCGTGCGGCGACCGCGCTCACACGACCTAAACGATCCCTCAGTCCTTCCTGAACCGAGATCGAACACGTTCAGCACTCGCGTGAACATAGGCCTCTTTACCGTGCGCAGCCTGTCACACGGCAGTTCTCGCCCCGGCCCCGGTCGCCATGCTGAACACGACGCACATCCTGGCCGCAACCCTTTCCGCGCTGGTCGCGGGATCTCCCGCATTCGCGCAGGATGTGGGGCTTCTCGGCGGCACCATCGTCGACCGCGACTTCGGCGGACCGGTCGAGGGCGTCACGGTCACGGTGGTCGAGACCGGCGCGAAGGCCTCCACCGATGCGTCGGGCAACTATGCGATCGAACTGCCCGAGGGCCGCTACACGCTGGTGTTCGCGAAGAGCGGATTCGTCCGTCAGGTGAAGACCGAGGTCGCGGTGGGCGCGCGCGTCCGCACGGCGCTCGACATCGAGCTCGCCGGCGAGTTCGAGGACATGGACGAGTTCGTGGTCGAGGAGATCGAGCTCGGCGGCACCGAGGCCGCGCTGCTGACGCTTCGCCTCGAGAGCCCGCAGCTCATCGACTCGGTCGGAGCCGAGGTCCTCAGCCGTTCGGGCGCGAGCGATGCGGCGGCCGCGCTGCTTCTCGTTCCCGGCGCGTCGGTCCAGGACGGCAAGTACGCGGTCATCCGCGGACTGCCCGACCGCTACGTCAGCGCGCAGCTCGACTGGGTGCGGCTGCCGACGTCCGACGCCGAGCGTCGCGCGGTGCAGCTCGACCAGTTCCCGACCGCCGTGATCCAGAGCGTGCAGGTGAGCAAGACCTTCACGCCCGACCAGCAGGGCGACGCATCGGGCGGCGCGATCAACATCGAGCTGAAGGACATTCCCGAGGAGACCTCGTTCCAGATCAAGGGGCAGGTCGGCTTCAACTCGCAGGCGGCCGGCCGCGACGACTTCCTGACATACCAGCCAGGCGGCGGCGTGAACACCTGGGGAACGAACCAAGGCCGCGACATTCCCTTCGACATCATCGGCCAGCACTGGCCGAACGCCGTCGGGACGACGACGACCAAGTCCCCGCTCGACTCCAAGTGGTCGATGTCGGGCGGAGGCAAGTGGGAGCTCGATGACGATGTCCGTGTCGGCGGATTCCTGAGTTTCTTCTACGACCGCGATTCGTCGTTCTACGACAACGGCATCGAGGACTCGTGGTGGGTCACCTCGGTCGAAGGCCTCGTGCCCGAGTACTTCAACGGCAATCCGGCCTCCGGCGACTTCCAGTCGTCGCTGCTCGACGTCACGAAGGCGACCGAGTCGGTGCAGTGGGGCGGGCTGGGCACCTTCGGCATCGAGACGCCGAACCACAAGCTCGGCCTGACGCTGCTCTACACCCGCCTCGCGGAGAACACCGCGGTGCTCGCCACGAACACGCGCGGCCGCGCCTACTTCGTCGGCCCGGACTTCGTGCCGGGCAACCCGATCTACGATCCGGACGATCCTGCGGCGCCCGGCAACAACGGCGCCTACTGGTTCGCATCGCCCTACCAGCGGCTCGAGACGCTCGTCTACACGGAGGAGACGACCGCGTCGACGATCTTCAGCGGCGAGCACAAGCTCGACTTCAGCGGAGACGGCGGCGACGGCGAGGGCGATCCCGAGGACGGGATCTTCGAGACGCCGATCCTCGACTGGCGTTTCTCGCTCAGCGAGGCGGTCTACGACCAGCCCGACAAGACGCAGTTCTCGGCGTTCTGGCTCCCGCCTTCGAACGACTACTTCCCGCCGCCCGAGCCCGGCCTCTGGTTCGCGCTTCGGCCGGGACAGAGCGTGCTGCTTGGCTGGGCGCAGCACATCTGGCAGAAGGTCACCGAGTCGAGCACGCAGGTCGCCGTCAACCTGAAGCTTCCGTTCAAGCTCGAGAACGACCGCGTGGGCTTCGCGAAGTTCGGCGTGTTCAACGACGGCGTCGAGCGTTCGTACACCCAGACGAGCTTCACGAACGAGAACGATCCCGACAGCTTCTACATCTCGGGCTTCGACGATCCGTGGAGCGCCGTGTTCCCGTCGCAGGATCACCCGATGATCGAGTCGATCTACGACGTCGACTACGACGGCTCGCAGCGGGTCGGCGCGCTCTACGGCATGGTCGACATTCCGCTGGGCGAGCAGTTCAACGTGATCGGCGGGTTGCGCATCGAATCGACCACGCTTCGCACGAAGGTGTTCGGCGGCCCCGGTGCGGTGTGGTTCCTCCCCGGAGAGTTCGCGCCGATCAGCTTCGCCGGCGATCCGACGGCTGCGGACGTCGACTTCCAGCAGACCGACCTTCTCCCGCAGATCGGGCTCAACTACGAGCCCATGGAAGGGCTGGTGTTCCGCACTTCGGTCGCGCGGACCATCGCGCGGCAGACGTTCCGCGAGCTCACCCCGATTCTCCAGCAGGAGTTCCTCGGCGGGCCGATCTTCATCGGGAACCCGAACCTCGAGATCAGCGCGCTGAAGAACTACGACATCCGCGTCGACTACACGCCGGTCGAGGGCTGGTTCTTCTCGGGATCGCTGTTCTACAAGACGATCGAGGATCCGATCGAGTACGGCCAGTTCGTCGCGCCGGGGCGCGCGTTCTCCTACACCTCGCCGGTCAACTACCCGCGCGGCGTGATGCGCGGCGTGGAGCTCGAGGCCCGCGTGAAGATGGACGCGGTCGACGAGCGGCTCAAGGGCCTCGCGTTCGGCGCGAACGCGACCTTCATCGACTCGCTCGTCGATCTGCCGCAGAGCGAGCAAGACGACTTCGACGCCATCGGGTTCCCGATCGCGACGCGTCCCATGACTGGAACGCCGGATTTCCTGCTGAACCTGAACGCGACGTACGAGATCGAGGCGTCGGGCACGCAGCTCGGCCTGTTCTACAACCTCTCCGGAACGACCCTCGAGGCCGGCGCCGGAGCCGACCCGACCGGCGGCAACGCGGCGTTCATTCCCGCCATCTACTCGCTGCCGTACGGCACGCTCAACTTCACCATGCAGCAGGCGATCGGCGAGCACTGGAAGGTCTTCTTCCAGGCAAAGAACATCCTCAACCCCGAGATCCAGACGGTCTACCGCTCGGAGTATCTCGCGGCAGACGTGCTCAACACCTCGTACACCGCGGGCATCGACTTCGCGGTGGGCCTCTCGTTCCAGATGAACTTCTGATCCGCCCGCGACGGGCGCCGGACACGAACCATGCTCGATACGCCACAACCCTCACGGTCCACCTTCATCCGCATCTGCGGCGCGATCGGCGTCCTGGCTGCAGCCGCCGCATGGACGCCGGCGCCGACTATGTCGCAGGCCCCGTCGCAGGCGGGCGCCGCCGAAGAGCCCGATGTCGGCGCGCGCATCGAATCGACGCGCGATGTGCTCGACCGCTGGGTCGAGACGCGCCGAATCATCTCGGAAGAAGCGCGCGAGTGGGCGCTCGGCAAGGACATCCTCGAGTCGCGCATCGATGTCGTGAAGCGCGACCTTGCGGCTGCGAAGGAACGCGTGGTCGAGACGGAGAAGTCGATCACCGACGCCGACCGCAAGCGCGCGGAGCTCGTCGATCAGAGCGAGAAGCTGAAGTCCGCGTCCGCCGAGCTTGCTGCGACCGCATCCGCGCTCGAGACGCGCGTGAAGGATCTCGTGCGCAGGCTGCCCGATCCGATCCGTGACAAGATCAAGCCGCTCTCGCAGCGGCTTCCGGCCGATTCCGCGAAGTCGGAGCTCCCGGTCGCGGTGCGCTTCCAGAACCTCGTCGGCATCGTCAACGAGGTGAACAAGTTCGCGCGCGAGATCACCATGACGAGCGAGATCCGGAGCCTCGCCGACGGCTCGAGCTCCGAGGTGACGGTCGTCTACATCGGCATCGCGCAGGCCTACTACGCCGGCAGCGGCGGCAAGATCGCGGGCTTCGGAAGCGCAGGCCCCGAAGGCTGGACGTGGACGGCCGCCAACGAGATGGCTCCGCAGGTCTCGAAGCTCGTCGCCATCCTCAAGAACGAAAGTCCCGCCGAGTTCGTGCCGCTTCCCCTCAAGGTCGACTGAACCGAGCGCATCACGTCCCACTCCGACGCAGGATCCGATCCATGCACACCATCGCAAAGACCATCATCCTCGCCGCGTGCGCGCTCGTCGCGCCGGCGTCCGCCATCGCGCAGGATGCGCCCGGCGCGCAGAAGCCCACGTTCGACGCGGCCGCGACCGACATCCAGAGGCAACTCGAGGACAGCCTGAAGGAGCTGTCGGCGCTGCGTGAACGCGTGGCCGCCGAGCGGCTGCCTCTGGTGCGCCAGCTCGGCGACCTCGAGCAGGAGGTCGTGAAGGCGCGGCAGGAGGCGCAGGCAGCGGCGCGCGTCCTCGAGTCCCGCACCTTCGATCTCACTGGACTCACCCGCGACATCAAGGCGCGCGAGGAGGAGGTTTCCTATCTCGGAGGCCTGCTCGGCGAGTACCTGCGCAACTTCGAGTCTGGGCTCCACATCACCGAGCTCCAGCGATATCGCAAGGAACTCGAGGATGCGCGTCTTGCGGCCGAGAACGCCGAGATGCCGAAGCAAGAGCTCTTCCGCATCAAGTCGACGCTGCTCGCGACGAGCATCGGACGGCTCGAGCAGTCGTTCGGCGGCTCGAAGTTCGAGGGAAGCGCCGTCGGGAGCGATGGCAAGGTCCTGCAAGGCTCGTTCGTCCTCGTCGGACCGGCGGCGCTCTTCCGTTCCGCGGACGGCGCTGTCGTCGGCACCGCCGAGCAGCGGCTTGGATCGCTCGAGCCCTCGCTCACGGCGTTCGAGACGCCCGAGGTCGTGAAGGCGGCGGGCGACTTCATGGCGCAAGGCACCGGCGCGATGCCGTTCGACCCCACGCTCGGCAACGCGCACAAGATCGCGCAGACCGAGGAGACGCTCTGGGAGCACATCAAGAAGGGCGGTCCCGTGATGTGGCCGATCTTCATCCTCGCAGGCGCCGCGCTGCTGGTCGTCCTCTTCAAGTGGGTGACCATGCTCTTCGTGCGCACGCCGTCGAATGCCCGCGTCCGCGCCGTGCTTTCCGCGGTTGCGGCCGGCGACAAGGCGAAGGCGGTCACTCTGGCCGAGAAGCTGCCGGGTCCGATGGGGCGCATGCTCCGCGCGGGCACCGCGTCGCTCGGCGGACCGCGCGAGGCGATCGAGGAGCAGATGTACGAGGTCATGCACCGCATGCAGCTGAGGCTCCAGTCGCTGCTGCCATTCGTCGCGATCAGCGCCGCTGCGGCGCCGCTCCTCGGGCTCCTCGGCACGGTGACGGGCATCATGAACACCTTCAGCCTCATCACGATCTACGGCACCGGCGACGTGAAGACGCTCTCGAGCGGCATCTCGGAGGCGCTCATCACCACCGAGTACGGCCTGATCGTCGCGATTCCGTCGCTTCTTCTCCACGCCTACCTCTCGTCGAAGTCGCGCAAGATCGTGAACCGCCTCGAGACCACGGGACTTTCGTTCATGAACGAGGTCGCGAAGGCGGAGGCGAAGGCCGCCGCGGCGGCGCGCGTTCCTGCGGGAGTCGCCTGACCGATGACCGGCATCCTGAACACGCTTCCTCCCGGAGCCGCGGCGTTCGTCGAACGCGCGTGGGAGATCACGCTCGCCGGTGGCAACGCCATGTGGGCGATCTGGCTGGTCGCGTTCCTCATGTGCGCGCTCGGCGCGAATGTGTGGATCGGCATGACCGGTTCGGGCATGCGCCGCCGCTCGC
>Ga0315900_10013321_pt1 | contig 10023 bp, 8 predicted proteins | sample LakEriMetagenome_FD_203521 | JGI IMG/M metagenome (GOLD analysis project Ga0315900, IMG submission 203521) | Freshwater fungal communities from buoy surface, Lake Erie, Ohio, United States - Buoy 12 MA114 | ecosystem: Environmental > Aquatic > Freshwater > Lake > Lake biofilm | place: USA: Lake...
CCATTGAATTAAAAACAAAATCATATTCAGTTTCCATTTCTTTAGAAAACTTGGTGTTTAATTTTATTTTTATATTTGAATGGTTTAATATATTTCCAAATAGTTTATTATAACCACCTTTGGGTAGACATTGGTATTCATCATTTGGAAAATATAATTCGTTTAAATCATTTCTTAGTTTAATACGATTTAATATACTACTATCAATTTTATCGGTTGGCAAGCCCCACATCTTTTTAGAATAAGGCACATACAGAGTTTCAAACAATTTATCACCTAATATTTTTTGTGTTTCCAAATTAGGTGGTAAAGTTAGATATTGACCTTTGTGGTATGCTTTGACTTTATGTTGGTATGGCACCCATTCGGTGTATTGGGACAACCATTCAATTACTCTACTGTTATTTGTGTGTAGGATGTGCGGTCCGTAACGATGTACTAGAACACCACCTATCATCTCATCATAACAGTTGCCACCAATATGGCCTCTTTGGTCAATTATGGTAATATTATAACCATGATTGGCCAGTTCTCTGGCTATAACTGAACCTGAGAATCCTGTTCCAACGACCAGTATGTTTTGTTTTCTTCCCATAATTTAATTACGGTATCTTTCGTTATATAAAACGGTATGTCCATCTTGTTTGACATATGTACCACGAGTGAACCCATTGGCATAAACATTTTAAATTCTGGTTTATTCCACACCGTGGATATCGTGTTACCTTCCCAATGATGTTCTTCTTCACCAATAATTAATAACTTATCAAAGTGTTCTTTATACTTTTTAAATATCTTGGCTTGAATCATAAATGATTCTTGTGTAAACCATGTCGTTCTATAATATCTATGCTGTGTAGGAACAACAAAACATGGCCTATAATATGTTTCATTATATGGATGACTTGGATGATAATATAGTTGATTGAAATCTTGTGGAAAAATACCTATTTCTAAACCAGTAACCGATGAAAGATATGTCCACGATTCAATCATTTCTCCTATGGCACCAGAAAAATGTAGATAGTCATCTTCTACAATGTACACCAAATCATCATCAGGTAAATTGTAGATGTATTCGTAGGCTACTTGAACTGAGTGCCTAGATTTTTTCTTAGGTGATAATCCTTCTTGATTTCTTGGTGGTAAAAAATTGATTGTGACAAAATCGTGTGGTTGAATCAGTTCTTTAAGTATATACTGAAATTCAGCAACAGAGTTATCATCAATAATGTGTAATGATTTTTCTGGTATATCTTTAAGATTGGTGATAATTGAATTTAAACACCGAAGAATACATTCAGATTTATTTACTATTCTATCGGACTGTAGAGAAGTTTTATTACAAGTCCTTAATACAACATGAATCATAATTTACGAACAGCAGATTGATAACCACCAGGCAATTCAAATATTTCTAATTTATTCCAATAGCATTGCATGAAATTATCTACTGCCATTTTAGGTGAGTTACATGGGTTGTTATCTTTTCTCCATACCATACTGTCATCAAATAACATTACACCACCTTTATTCAATAATTCGAATCCTAAAACACAATCTTGCAATACACCCGGTGCTCGATGATCACCATCAACATAGATGAAATCGGCTTTAACACCACGGTTATACAAGTCAATTAAACCATCAAATGATTTTTTATTAATAAACTCAACAACACCTTTAGGTTCAAACTCATTTAGATTACTTAAAAACATTTCTTTGGTTTGCGGTATATTTTCTTCTGGCAGATCATCACTTATATCGTAAGGATCGATTGCATAGTGTTTGTAATTAGAATCTCGTTGATGGCAAATGGCCGCTATATTGAATGTGCTTTCACCTTCAAAACATCCAATTTCAATAGTTGTTTTAGGAAAGCCAATTGATTTAACAATGTGATTAAAACTTCTAATGGTGTGATCGTGAAACCTTACAGTATATTTCATGTTTCTAATCTATCATTACGAATTGTAGAACGGCCTTCTAGTGGTCGGCCAAGTATGGTGGTTTTGAGGTTGCCATCTTCTTCTCTTTCTTTAACATCATAGGCGTAGATACCCATCTGATGAATTGGAAATATGTCAGCACGAACTATAATATCAAGTGGTGCACAGATGCCAAATTTAATTACATGAGAAATCATATTTTTTGCCACAGCAGGATCAATGGCATATGCATGAGCCCTACAAATAAAATGATAGTTTGGTCCTTCTGATGCATGAGTAGGTGTTGGTAGAACCGGCCAACCACCGTTGACCTGTTCGTTATTACCTAGATATGCGATTGAATTAAATACGGCATGCTTGAGATATGGTTGAACCATAATTGAATCATGCTCTAGAATAACAATTGGTTGGTCTATCTCAACACACTTAGCCCACAAAGAAATATGGGACAATGCACAAGCAACCTCACCTCGTGTCAAATAGTGGTCAGTAATTTTCATCATTTTCATTACTGAACTATTTTTGGAATGTTCCGGCTCTTTGATGCGCCGAGAATAACCATCATACGCATCCCAATACTCGTAAGGCATTTTTACTTGATTACAAGATTCGGCACATCGTAAGGCCACATCTTCAGATTTTTTATTATCTTTAACCCGAATGATGTAAGCCTTATCTACATCCATATTATACGAAAAAAACAAAGAATTCATAACAAACTTTCAAAAAATTACATTAGTGCGTCAACATCCTCATGTGTAACGGCTGCATTAACTTGAATAACACGAGCATCTCTAGTTGACTTGGCGGCTTCAATCTCAGCTTCGAGTGTAGAGATTTGGTCAGCAAACTCTGGTATATTACGTTTCATTTCTAATTGGTTTTCTAAACGAATTACTTCAAACTCAGCTTGACCAATTAAAGAACCTTTACGCTCATCAACTGACAACTCACGCTTACCCCAAACAATCTCGATTGGATTTTTGGTAATATCAAAATGGTGTGTTGTAAGAATTTCACGGTTAGGTGTGAGGTCTGGAGTAATCTCTACGGCTGCACTCCAACCGGATTGACCTTCTGGTGCTGGTGTATCCCAGCAATCTGTTACTTGACCATTCTGAACTCGAACATTATAACCTGATCTTGTTGGCATTACTATCTCCTATTACTTTTTAAAATTTTGTAAATCGACTTTGATCTGATCAAATGGAGCGGACCATTCTCCAAATACTTCTTGGCGATACAGCTTCACCGAATCATACCAGACTGTTGTGTTTCCTGGTGGAGCCCACAAATAGTATGGTAATATAGGTACTACAATCCATGTTGGTATTCCCATGGCACCACAGAGATGTGCAACAGAGGTACATGATGTGATAATTAAATCACACGATGCAGCCGCCATTTTAGTTTGTTCCCAATGACCTAGTGGTACTTCTTTAACCCAATATGGTTTGTATTGAGAACCCTCATCTCGTTGCAGTGATATAAATTCTGCATCAACATCTTCTAAGGCATCAAATAGTTTTGTTGGTGGGAATATCCGATGTTGTTCATGTTCGAACTGTGGATTACCTTGCCACCGTAGACCGATTCTCAAACCTTTATGTGGTTCTACTAGTGGTTTATTTATGTATGGTTTTCCTGATATGTCCTTGTATTCGTAACCTAGAATAGGTACCGTGGACATTGATGGTGCCCAATAATCATGAACAACACCATAGACAGCATCACTCTGGCAGACCGCTACGACTCCTTCTATATCACGGAATAGTGTCGCCAACGAACCGGAACACGCCACAATCACTTCTCCAGCAATCTTTGCAATATCCCTTGCGTAACGAACTCCGTGTATCTGGTCACCTAATCCACCTTCTAGATTTAATAGTACGGTACCTTTTGATTTGCCGTCCCACATTGGCATTGGTGATTTTGGTGGTTCATTACCAAACACACCTTCATCACGGCCACGGAACAATAGTTTTTCACCTTCTAAAAGTTTACCATGTTGCATGAGATACCAACCACGATTAAAGGCGGCACGATTATTCCATGGTTCTTCTTTTTCTAATTTCTGTGCTATCTTCCAACCTTCTTCAAAGTTACCCATTAGACCAGCAGCCAACTGCATATCAAGGTCATGTATCGGTTTATTTGGATTGGCTTTTTCACCTAACCAAAATCTTGGTTGTACGAATTCATAATAACGATGTTTCAATACGTCTTTAGAATCTTCTTTGTGTTGATAACCTAATTTTGGTTTAACATCGTGAAGGCCTTTTACTTCCCAAACTTCTTCATCTTTTTCTTGTAGATTTGTACCGTCAATGGCATTTAAATCATATTCAAAATCTGGTAATTCTAAAAACTCATGAATTCGTTTTAATTCTTTTTGTGGATCATTCATCAGATCATCATAGTCAATGATTAAAAAACATTCAGGTGCAAATGAATATCCTTTTTCAAATGTTTGGTATGATTCTTTGAGGTGTTTAATTAAATCATCTTTGAGTAAAAAATGATCTAAATCTTTTGGTTTAGCCACACGAACAAAAGAAGCGGCACAATCTTCTACATTACGAACTGTGGCAATAATTTTAGGTTTATGGCCAAGAACTTTAGACATAGTACGCATGTTGGTATCATCTGCCCAACCTCTAGCTTTGTCAAGAATGATGGGTTTATCAATATCATGGTATTGAGTTTTACAGATGTTATTTAAAACATGCTGAATCTTTTCTTCTTCTTTTTTCTGATCCGTTTGAGCTTTAGTGGTCAAACTGTCAGCCCATGCTCTTAGAGTACCTACTAGGGTATCTAAAAGATTAGAAGTGGATGTGGCATGAATGCTTGGATTTTGGCTAAGAATAGCAGCCAATACTGTTGAACCAGAACGTGGAAGTCCTGAAAGAAAATATATGTTTTTCACTGGTAAAACCTTTCAAATAATTAATTCACACTATTATATATGATACTTGGATTGATGGCAATATTAATCGCACGGACATATTGGGTCATTTTTTACTATTAACGGCCGTATTTGAAAACTTTTCAGTAGGTACCGAATAGTCTTTTAGATGGCGAGTTTTAATTTTAAATAATGGCATATTTAAGTTTTTGGATTAGTTTAAAGCAATAGCCCAACTGGCATATCCTTCGGTATTTAATTGAACCCAATTGGTTGCTGATCCTATTTGTACTGGACTGGATCTATCAATACCACCAGAGGCAATTTGGCCATAACTACTTCTTCCCCATAACCATAAAGTACCATTAGTTTTAATGGCACCGGCGTTATATGTGCCCATACCCACCAAATTCCAATCGGTTGAAGCACCAACTTGAGTCGGACTGGATCGATAAACTCTATCATTAACTCCTAACTCTCCATTTTCATTTCTTCCCCATGCAAATAACCTACCATCAGTTCTGCTGGCTATGGCTGCTCTATGAGCTATATCAATATTATTCCAATTTGTTAAAGAACCAATTTGAGTCGGACTGGACCGATCAACTCTATCATTGGTTCCTAAACTCCCGACAAGATTATATCCCCATGTCCATAAAGTACCATCAGTTTTGGTGGCTATGACGGCCGCTGCATATGAAACGCTGGTCGCTATTAAATTCCAATTGGTTGCTACTCCTACTTGTGTTGGACTGGAACGATTATAAGATGTAGCAGTATTAAGCCCAAGGCCTCCAGCAGCATTATTTCCCCAAGACCATAAAGTACCATTTGTTTTAGTAGCTAAAGAATGAAATGGTCCTGCTGATACTTTGTTCCAATTGGTTGCTACTCCTACTTGTGTTGGACTGGAACGATAAAGCGCTGCGCCTGCTTCATTAAGTCCTAATTGGCCATTATTATTTACTCCCCATGACCATAAAGTACCATCTGTTTTAACACCCAAGGACAAAGCCGAGCCACCAGTGCTTACTCGACTCCAATTTGTACTTGATCCTATTTGTACTGGACTGGACCTAAAAACTCTATCATTTATACCTAATTGGCCACTACCATTTCCTCCCCAACCCCATAATGTGCCATTCTGTTTAACAGCTAAACAATGAGTACCACCAGCACTAATTTGTTCCCAATCTGTCAATGATCCCATTTGAGTAAGTGTGTTTAGATTATTTTTATCATTTGTTCCCATTTGGCCAACGTTATTATAACCCGTTCTCCATATTCGTTTTGAAGTTAATATTACCGTTAAACCAAATGTTCTTGATGTATCTTGTAATTCAACGTCAGTCGCTTTTACGTCAAATGAATATGTGGTTTCAGCTCCAATGGTAACTGTACCATAGAACCAACCATTAGATAATAATGTTGTACCAGCTGGTAATGCTGAAGTATTGGAATATGTAATATTAGAATCAGATGTAGCGGAAATAGCAACACCAAAAGCGGTATTAGCGATTTGATTACTTAATGTTGCACCGGTACTCCATGCTGGGAATGAACTAGTCGTTACTCCATTGACACGAATGGCTGTACCACCATTACTGTTTACAACATACACAGGATACGAAGCTGCTGTAAGTGCTGGTATTTGCACACGTAATGTTGTTGAACTTATAAATGATACTGCAGGGGCTGATGTGGTACCAAACACAACTGTAGGTGTTGAAACAAATCCTGAACCAGTAATAATACAAAATCCACCAGTTGTATTGGCTGCTGTATCATCTAAAGCATTGTAAGAAGAATCAGCAATCGTAATTGAAGTGATAATTGGTGCTGAGTTGGCCAATATCGAAGAAAGATTATTTGCGGTACTAAAAGCAGCCGCAGCCACCGTAGAGGCAATCGTTGCAACTACGTTTGCATTGTTTGCAGTTGCCAAATTACTTGCCACAGATGAATCGAGTTTATCTGAAGTAATTGATGATGCAAAGATATTATTTGCTGTTATTTTTGCCATGGTGTATTATTTATGATGTGTTAATATACTAATTACTAACGATGTTTTTTGCGATTATCTGTGTTGTCATTTTGTTTTATTTATTAGGCAAAGGTTAAACCATTTTATTAAGTTATTTTAAATTGTGATGGCTATGGTGCTATATACACCACTACTCACGTTACTCCAATTAGTTGCTACTCCTAGTTGTACTGGACTGGATCTTCGAGTTAAATCATTTTGTCCTAATTGACCAAAATTACTAAATCCGCATGTCCATAAAGTGCCATTCGTCTTGATGGCTGTGATAAAATATTGGCCAGAACTTATTTTACTCCAATTAGTTTCTACTCCTATTTGTACTGGACTGGATCTATAGACTCGATCATTAAGTCCTAATTGGCCTTGTTGATTAAGGCCCCATCCCCATAAAGTACCATCTGTCTTGATGGCGATGGGATTTCCAGTACCCATACTCACCAGACTCCAAGTTGTTCCTGTTCCTACTTGTGTAGGACTGGATCTATAAACTTCACTATCATTAAGTCCTAGGGATCCCCCGAACCCAGCGCCCCAAGTCCATAGTGTGCCATCGGTTTTGATGGCTGCGATCTTACTGGAATTGCCTACGCCACCACTTATTTGGCTCCAATTGGTTGCTACTCCTACTTGTACTGGACTGGATCTATAAACTCGATCATTGAGTCCTAATTGGCCAGATGGATTGTATCCCGATGTCCATAAAGTACCATTCGTCTTGATGAAAATGAGGTGAGCTGCACTCATACTTACCTGACTCCAGTTTGTTAATATTCCCACTTGTACAGGACTGGATCTAGAAACTGTATTATTTGTTCCTAATTGGCCGTACAAATTATCACCCCATGTCCATAAAGTACCATCTGTCTTGATGGCTGCGGTGTGACGCCAATTAGTACTCACCAAACTCCAATTGGTTGCTGATCCTACTTGAACTGGACTGGATCTATAAACAGGTTCACTATCATTGAGTCCTAATTGACCTTGAGTATTACGTCCCCAAGCCCATAAAGTACCATCGGTCTTGATAGCTGCAGTGGTATAAAGACCATTACTTATTAATTTCCAATTTGTATTTGATCCTACTTGTACTGGTCTGGATCTACTAGCTACATTATTGAGTCCTAAAGTGCCTTGACTATTAAATCCCCATGCCCATAGTCCCACTGGTAAGTCCACAGTCACCGTTACACTAAATGTTCTGTCGGTGTCTTGATTTTCAGCGTCAGTAGCTTTTACTGTAAATGAATAAGTGGTGTTGGCAGTAACACTATTAGCACCATAGAACCAGCCATTAGCCAATAATGTAGTGCCAGCTGGTAATGCACTAGTATTTGAATAAGTTACATTGGAATCAGATGTAGCTGAAATAGAAAGGCCAAAAGCAGCATCAGAAGTTTGACTGGTCAATGTTGCACCGGTACTCCATGCTGGGAATGGACTGGTTGTTAATCCATTGATACGTATTGCAGTACCACCATTTGTATTTACCACATATACAGGATAAGTTCCTGCTGCAATGGCGGGTATCTGAGCTCGAAGTGTTGATGAATCTACAAATGTTGTTGAGATTGCTGTATTGGTTGAACCCACCATGACGATGGCACCAGATTGAAAATTGCTGCCTGTGATTCTTAGAAAAGCACCAGTTGTATTGGCTGCTGTATCATCTAAAACATTATAGGATGAATCTGTAATTGAAATAACATTGATTGTTGGTGGTGTGTTTGCAACTTGTTGTACCTGTAGAGTAACAAAAGTGTTGACGGCTTGTGCAGAAACGTTTGCTGATATTGCAACAGACTCAGCAACTACGGCAGAGTTTAATGTGTTTGCTGTGTTCGTATCAAATACAAAAGCTTTGATAGAATTATTGGCAATATTAATCGCACGGACATATTGGGTCATTTTTTACTATATAATGGCATGTTTAAGTTTTAGCTAGTTCTAGCTATAACGCTATATGAACCAACATTTACCAGATTCCAAGTGGTTGATGATCCTACTTGTACTGGACTGGATCTATTGACTACACTATTATTTCCTAATACGCCGCTAACGTTTGATCCCCATGTCCATAAGGTACCATCGGTTTTGATGGTACCAACCGTCCGTTGGCCAACACTAATTTGACTCCAAGTGGTTGCTACTCCTACTTGAGTTGGACTGGATCTATAAACTGTATCACCATGGCCTAATTGGCCAGTAAAATTAGAACCCCATGACCATAAAGTACCATCGGTTTTGGTGGATAAAGACAATGTTGAACCAGGACCAGTATTGATTTGACTCCAAGTGGTTGATGATCCTACTTGTACTGGACTGGATCTATTTGATACACTATTATTTCCTACTTGGCCAGCATTATTAAGTCCCCATGCCCATAAAGTACCATCAGTCTTGATGGCTAAAATATGGTTACCACCCGCATTAATTTTACTCCAATCTGTTCCTGATCCTACTTGTGTAGGACTGGATTTAGATACATTAACATCATTAAGGCCTAGCTGACCCTGAGAATTGTCACCCCAAATCCATAGTGTGCCATCGGTTTTGATGGCTACGAAGGTGGCGTTGCCACCATCTATCAAACTCCAATTGGTTGCTGATCCTATTTGTGTTGGACTTGATCTATTAATGCCTTGGCTATTGAGTCCTAATTGGCCAGCATTATTATTTCCCCACAACCATAATGTACCATCAGTCTTGGTGGCCATAACGCTATATGAACCAACACTTACCAGATTCCAAGTGGTTGCTACTCCTACTTGTACAGGACTGGATCTGTTAATCACATCATTGAATCCTAATTGGCCATTATCATTACGTCCCCAAGCCCATAAAGTACCATCAGTTTTGGTAGCTATGATATGGTTTGCACCAGAAATAATTTGACTCCAAGTGGTTGATGATCCTACTTGTACTGGACTGGATCTATAAACTGTATCACCATGGCCTAGCTGACCATAATTATTTCGTCCCCATGAAAACAATCTTGCTGGCGGAATTACTGTTACTGTTACTTGAAATGTTTTGCTTGAATCCTGATTTTCAGCATCAGTAGCTACAACATCAAATGTGTATGTGGTTTCTGCACCAATTGATACAGTACCAGAAAAATATCC
>Ga0315900_10013325_pt1 | contig 10023 bp, 10 predicted proteins | sample LakEriMetagenome_FD_203521 | JGI IMG/M metagenome (GOLD analysis project Ga0315900, IMG submission 203521) | Freshwater fungal communities from buoy surface, Lake Erie, Ohio, United States - Buoy 12 MA114 | ecosystem: Environmental > Aquatic > Freshwater > Lake > Lake biofilm | place: USA: Lake...
ACCGGCATGTGCGCCGGTTCCTGAAACTGCGGACGAGCGAGCACCGTGACGGTGGGTTCGCGAAGAATGGCGGCGTCGGAGAGCGGCATCGGAGGAATCGGAGAAGAATGGTCGGCGGTCCCGCGCGGACCCGATACGCAGTGGTGCGGTTCCCCTGTAGTTTAACGCAGCCCGCCCGCATCGGCGCATTCGGCGCCGGGCCGTCGATGCCGGCGGTGTGTCATCCCTTCCCCCCGCTGCGCACCATGTCCACGGACCGACCAAGCTCCCGCTCCATTCAGCAGGAGATTCAGCAGACCCGCCCGTTCCGGTCGAGCGCGCAGGAATCCGTCATCGCGCTCCTGCGCACGGCCTCCGTGGTCTCCCGCCGCTATGCCCGGCTCGTCGAGCCGCACGGCCTTTCGCTGGCGCAGTACAACGTGCTCCGTATTCTCCGCGGCGCCGGCGAAGAGGGGTTGCCCACGCTGGCCATCCGGGACCGCATGATCGACGAGGGCTCCACGGTCACGCGCCTTCTCGACAAGCTCGAGCAGGCCGGGCTCGTCACCCGCGACCGCAGCCGCCCGGACCGTCGCCAGGTCCTGTGCCGCATCACGGCAGCAGGAGAAGCCCTCCTGACGCTGCTCGATCCCGCCATGGATCATGCCGACACCGACACCATGTCCGTTCTCGGCGAGGCGGAGATGGCCCAGCTGATCGACCTGCTGGCGTCGGTACGCACGGGGAGCTAATGGCAACAGCGTAAAGGGTAACGCGTTGCCTCCTGACGGCACCCCGGTAGCGAATCCTGCCGGCGCTGTGCTTTTGGGTGGCAATTCAAAACTCTTTACGCTGTTCCGCTGTCGCTACGCGACAGCCCCCAGCCGGTACCTGGCCCAGTCTCGCGTCCGCTCGATCTCGCTCAGGGTCGCCGCCACGTCGGGCGGGAGCGGGGCCGCCTCGGGGTCATGACGCAGCACGTCGAACGGCGCGGCCCCGCCCAGCGGCACCTTGCACCCTGGGTTGAGTACTCCGCTCGGGTCAGCGGCGGCCTTCACATGGGCAAACGCCCCGCGCGCCTCGAGCCCCCACACGCGGTCCAGTAACGGGGCCCGTAGCCGCCCGTCGCCGTGCTCCCCGGCCAGCGTCCCGCCCAAACGCGCGGTGAGTTCGCAGACCTCGCTGAGGATGGCATGGACCCGGTCCCGCCACCCTGCGACGTGGGTATCCACCAGGGGATTCACGTGCGCGTGGGCGTCGCCGGCATGGCCGAAGATCACGCCGAGCGTCTCCGCCCGCGCCAGCGCGGCGCGAACCCCGCGCACATAGGCGGGGAACTGCACCGGCGGCACACAGCCGTCCTCGATGAACTGCATGCTCCGCAACCGCGGCGCGAGCTGCGACAGAATGGGGCTGGCCGCGTGACGCAACGCCCACAACCGATGCTCTTCCTCGGGGCCTATCGCTTTTGTCACGTTGATGGCCTTATACCGCTCGCAAAGTGTCTCGATCTGTGAGAGGTTTGAGGCGATTTCTTCAACCCGCGCCCCCTCCACCTCCACCAGCAAGACCGCCTCGCAGTCGCCCGGAATCCCCGTCGGCCCGCCACGCTCGGCGACGTCCAGAAAGGTCCGGTCGAGCAACTCGCACGCACTGGCGCCCGCACCGGCCGCCGCCACCGCGCAGGCGGTCGCCTCTTCGAGCCGGGAAAATGTCGCCAGTACCGTGGCCGTCCCGACCGGCACCGGAATCAGCGCCAGTTCCACCTCGGTGAACAGCGCCAGTGTGCCCTCGCTCCCGGCCAGCAGATCCACCAGGTGCCCGCCCGGCGACAGCATCGCGGCGAGTCCATACCCGCTCGACTCCTTGCGTACGCCGGCGTGTATCAGGTGCGCCAACGGCACCCCGCGTCCGATCTCATCCACGGCGCGGAGCAATCGCGCCACCGCGGGGAGGTGGGTCGGCAATGGCTGCTCGCGGTGAATCCACGCATCGGCGCCGTCGTCGAACACGCACCGCACCCCCAGCACCCATGGCCTCGTCGCGCCGAACTTGAGCGTGCGGGCACCGGCCGCGTTGGCCGCCACCATGCCGCCGATCGTGCAGAACGCCCCGCTCGATGGGTCCACCGGAAACCGCAGCCCATGGGCCCGGGCTGCCCGGTCGATCGCGCCACGCAGCGCGCCGGTGCCCGCACGGACGCGGCGGGACTCCACCTGCACTGCCCCGATCCCGTCGAGACGCGACAGGTCGACCACCACCCCCGGCCCCACCGCGCCCGCGGCCATCCCGCTCCCCGACCCGCGGGGCACGAGCGCCGCCCCCGTGCGCTTGGCCCAGGCGGCCAGCGTCGCTACATCGTCGGCGTCCGCCGGCACCGCCACCGCGGCCGGCCAGCACCGGGCGATCCCCGCCCCTTCGGCGTACAGCGCCCGCGCCGTGAGATCGGTGCGGAACACCCCGCGGAACCCCGAGGGCGCATCGGCGGCGGTGAGATGAGTCAGGTCGGTGGACACGACGGAAAACAAAGCGGAAAGGGGCGGGCAGGGAACGGCCTGCGAGGTTCCTGCGAGGTTCCTGCGAGGTTCTTGCGAGCGTCTTGCGAGCGTCTTGCGCGCGTTTACAGTGACGCCACCCCTCCGGATTCGTATGTTTCCCGGATATGTCCCTCCCCGCTCCGGTTTCCGACGCGCTGGCCCGCCGTGACGCGGCGCGATTCTGCACGGCAATCCTGCCGGCCGTTTCGCGCACCTTTGCGCTGGGCATCAAGGTGCTCCCCGGCGACTTGGGGCAGGCCGTACTCGACGCCTATCTGCTGTGCCGCATCGCTGACACCGTCGAAGACGCGCCGGGCATCGATCCGCAGGTCAAGGCGGCGCTGTTCGACGACTTCCTCGCCGCGTTCGACGACGCCGACGCGTTGGCGCGGTTCACGGCCGGCGTGCAGGGACTTACCGGCGACCTCGCCCATCTCACGCTCACCAAGAACACCCCGCTGGTGTTCGAGCACTTTGCGCAGCTCCCGGCCAAGACGCAGGAGCTCGTGCGCAAATGGGTGGCCGAGATGGCCGTGGGGATGCGCAAGTTCGTGTTGCTCTACCCCGATGGCATCCGCATTCAGACCATCGAGGAGTACAAGGAGTACTGCTACTACGTGGCCGGCACGGTGGGGTACATGCTCACCGACCTCTGGCATGAGCATTCCCCCAGCATCGGCACCAAGCGCTACGCCATTCTGCGCGAGCGGTGCCGCGCCTTCGCGGAAGCGCTGCAGACCGTGAACATCCTCAAGGACGTCGCGGTGGACGCGGAGAAGGAGAACTCCGTGTATGTCCCCGAGGAACTGCTCCGGGCGCATGGCAGCACGCAGAGCCGCATCCTCGCCCCCGAGCTCATCGCGAAGAACCGCGAAGCGCTCACGCAGCTCATCAAGCTCGCGTGGCACGATCTCGAGGAGGCGCTGGTGTATCTGCTCGACATTCCGCGTCGCGCGGTGAGCATCCGGCTCTTCTGCATTCTGCCGTTGCTACTGGCCTATGCCACGCTACGTGATCTCGTGCAGAGCAACGCCATGTTGCAGCCCGGCGGCAGCGTGAAGATCACGCGCCGCGAAGTGAAGAGTCTGCTCATGACCGGCAGCATGCTCGTCATGAGCAACGCCGGCGTCCGCTGGCTCGTGGCCCGCGTCCGCCGGCGCAGCTTCGAACTCGCCTTCGCCGGTTAAGGGACTCGCACGCCGAACGAGTCACCGGTGATCATGCGGGTCACCCGGCTGTTCTCCTCCACGAAGCGCACCACTTCGCCGATCGCCCCGCCGCCGGTGGGAGCCATCATGCGGAAGCGACCACCGCCAAGCGGCTCGAGCGTGATGGGCGTGCCGATGGTGGTGGAGTTCGGCGTGATGATCACCAACTTCTCGTGCATCAGCACCACCTGCTGATCGCCGAAGACGGTGCGATAGATCCCCGCGAATCGCGCCCACGAAGGATCCCACGCCACGGTGCTCTTCGCTGCAGGCACGGCCTTCGCGACCGCCGCGCCCACCGTGGCGATGAGCTGCTCGGCAATCTGTCCCGGGCCGGCATCGTTGGTGTTGGTCAGCACGATCACGCCCACCTTGTCGCTCACGTTGAAGTACGTCTGCGTAGTGTTGCCGGCGTAGCCGCCACCATGCCCGATCCACGTACGATTGTTGATGCGCGAGAAATCGAAGCCCAGCCCACTGCCGCTGGTCCAATTCTCGTCCACCGCACGTACGCGGTGCATTTCGCGCCACGACGCGGCACTCAACACGTTCGCGCCCCCGCGCGGTCCGCGGCGGAACTGCGCCGAGACGAATTTCGCGAGATCGTCCACGTTCGACGTCATACCGGTGGCCGCCGCCATGCCGCGCGCATCCACAAAGCCCAGCGCGTCGCGTGATCCGTCTGGCAATCGACGCCAGTACGGGATCGTGAGCCCGTCCACTTTCTTGTCCACGCTCGTGCTGCTCATACCGAGCGGCGCGAAGATCTGCTGCTGCACATAGTCGGCCCACCGCTGGCCGGTGATCTGCTCCACGACGAGACCGGCCACGGCGAAGGCGAGATTCGAGTACTTCCAGCGCGTGTTTGGCGCGAACGCCGCCTGACGCTGGCTGTACAACTGCTTGATCTCCGCCTCGCTCGGGAACTGCTCCGTGGACCAGTGATCACCTGCCTCACGCTGCAGCCCCGACATGTGCGACAGCAGATGCTCGATGGTCACGTCGCCATCGTCGTCGCCCGCCGGCTGCGCCTTGAACCACGGCAGGTGCTTCTGCACCGGGTCGTCGAGCCGGAGTTTCCCCTCCTCCCGCAACTGCATGATGGCCACGGCCGCGAACATCTTGCTGTGTGACGCGATGCGGAACTTCACCTGCGGCGTCATCGCCACCTTGTTCTTCACGTCGGCGAAACCGAACCCCTTCGACCAGACGAGCTGCTGATCGTACACCACCCCCACCGACACGCCCGGCAGCCCGCGATACGCGAGCTGGCCGTCCATCCACGCCGAGAATAGCCGCTCGGCCGCAAGGACCTCAGGGTTGGTGGCCACATCCTGCGCGCGCAGTGATGCCACGGGCGATGCGAGTGCGGCGATGACAACAGCACTCGCGGTGAGCGCGCGGGTGACGAAGGCAGATCGGTTCATCGGGCGGTGTCGGTGAAGGGAGCGATGGTGCCGCTCGCGAATCTGCGCGCAAGCCCGCCATGCCGCGAGTGCGGGGAACTGCATTCGCGGAGGTGCGGAGCGAGCGGAGGGCGCGGAGTAGGTGCTGCCCCCGCACACCCCGACGCTCGCGTGATGCAGCTCGCGCAATCCCGGTGCGCTCCTCAGCTCGCGCCGTTCCGGTGCGCTCCTCAGCTCGCGCAGTACCAGTTCGCTCCTCAGCTCGCGCCCTGTCCGCCTAGAACGGACTCGGCCCCTTCAGCATCTTCTCCAGAAGACTCGGCGGCTGCTCGAGCCGCCCGTGCTGTGCTTCATCGAGCAGGAACTCGACGCGCTGCTGCACGCGGCTCACCATGGTGCGGAACGTGCGCACCATGGTGCGCCAGCTGAGCCACGTCACGCCTGCCGCGATAGCCGAGAGCAGCGCGATCGTCACCGCCGCCACCTGCGGCACGGCGAGCGCGAAGAACAGGAGCGGTACCGCGGCCATGAGCACCACCAGCAGCCCTGCGCCCGCGGCGCCGATCGTGGCCGTGCGCACCGAGCGCCGCGCCCCGTCCACCACCGCGTCGAAGCGCAGCACCGAGCGCGTGTCGTCGACACGGGTGGCGGTGATCACAAGGTGATCGAGTCGCACCAGATCGAAGCGACGACCGCCCGAGCCCAGTGAGCGAAAGAAGTTGCCGAGCGGATCGCGGCGCGGTTCCCACACCATGCGGTCGGTCGTGCGTCGCACCGCCACCATGTATTCACTGCGCGGCAGAAACGCCTCGAGGTGGCGCAGCAGCTGATCGGGGGTGCCATTCACCGTGCGCTGAGCACTCACCACCGCCGGTCCCACGGCCGATAGCCAGCTACCGCTCTCGGCCAACGGTAGCGTGAGCTGGGCGCGCTCTTCGGCGATCGCCTGCCGCACATGGTGTACGTCGAGCCCCACTTCCTTTGCGATTTCCACCAGACGGGCTTCGCTGATGGTATCGGCCGGCTCGCCTGGCTCGGTGTTCTGCAGTTCGGCAGCGCGGGCGAGGACGCGCTCGAGCGCCGTGCGCGGAAGATCACTCATGTCAGATCCCGCTCAGCACGATGTCGATCTGCTTCGCCAGGGCGTCGCGGATGGACGTCGGCAACGGAAAGGTGGCGTTGAAAGTGGAGTCGGTCGCGGAACGCGCTTCGCTTGTGACGCGCTGACCTGCTTGTCGGAGATAGTAACGCTGGTAGCCCGGCAGCAGCTCGGGCGCGAGCTTGGTCAGGAGCATCGCGCCGGCCTGCACCTGGCCCGACGAGACGTAGCGCGCCGTCACGCCTGTCCGCTGTTCGGCCGGCGTGGTGTTGTCGTATACGGCCGGTCCCACGAGCGCGCCGGTCGCTTCGTGAGCGAACACGAACAGCACCTCCACCGCATCGGCCGGGCGCGCCGGATACGTGACTGCCACCATCGTGCGTCCCGTATAGCCGGCGCCGGTGCGCCCCTCGCCGCCGAGGGGGAGGGACAGCACCAGATCCCCCTGCCGCTGCGACGTGTTGTTGAGGAACCGCTCGAACTTGGTGCGATACACCTGCTGCCAGAGGCTGTCCACGGCCGTGATTGTCGCGGCGCGCTCGCGCAGCATCTTCTGATGCTCCGGCACAAGGAACCGCACGCCCTCGTCCTCGACTCCAGTGAGGAACAGGCGCAGCCACTCGCGATCGGTGGCCGTGGCGAAGACCGCCGCCAGCGGCGCCAGGCGCATGGCCACATCGCGCGTCGGGGCTCGCCGCATATCGCCATTGAGCTGCAGGAACTGCTCGATCGTGGCGCGCATCTCCTCCCAGCTCGCAAAGCCGAACGGCAGGAACTGGGCGTCGAGATACCCCGCGCCGCGGAGCCCGCGCGCGAGCGTTTCGCGATTGCCGTCGAGCGCGGTGAGCAGGTTGCGCTGGTTCTTGATGACCGTGATCGAATCCCGATAGCCGCGCCGGTACAGCGGGACCGCCGCGCTGTCGTCACTCAGCATCGCGAAGGCGTGCAGCCAGAGGTCCACGTGCGGCAGCGTGCGCACCGGCCAGCGCAGTGGCGGCTGGGCAGCGGGCGTTCCGCCTGCGGGGGCGGTGGTGGACGTCGGCGCCGGCGTCGCCATTGGTGCGCCGGTCGAACCGGTAGACACACAGCCCGCCAAGAGCAGCGCACTGGCGAGCAGAAACACGCGAGAAGGCATACCCACAATACACATCGACCGGGCCATGGGATTCAATCCCGCCCGGTCGTGGTGTCGCCGTCTGCTCCCTGCGTCCTTACTCCTGCCGTCCGCACGTCACGCAATACCGCCAGTTCACGTCGAGCTCCGTGCTGCAGGCGGGGCACTGCCGCTTGGTGAGATCCATGCCGCAGAACGGGCAGAACGTGATCGCGCGTCCCTGCGGCAGTTTGTTGTCGCAGTACCGGCAGCACCGGTGCGCCACGGCCGGCGCTGCCGCCGAGGACGACGGCGTGGGGCGCTGTGACGGGGGCGGAAACAGATCGTGCTCGTTGGACACCGCGGGGGGCACGGCCGCCCCGTTCGCCTGCGCGAGGCGCAGGGTGCTCGTGGCCCACGCGCGCACCATGGACAGCGTGGGCGACGGAAACGCGAGTGCGGAACGACAGGCCCCCTGGAGCTCCGGATCGGCCTGGAGATACCCGCGATCGCCGGCGACCAGACGAAGGAGCGCCGTTTCGAACGCGTCGGCCCCACCGTTGGCCATCTCCCGGCGCACTTCGCGATAGGGAAGCAGGCGCTCCTCCAGATCACTCAGCGTGAAGCCCTGCGCGAGGAGCTGCGGAAACTGCGTCCGGATCGTCCGCGACAACCGGAAGGCGAGACGATCGAGATCGTCGAGGGAGCGAGAGACGACGGTCACTTCGAGTCGCCGGTCCCGTACCGGGTGTCGATGTCATTGCCCACCTTGCCGCGGTTCTCCCCGCCGACGCGCTCGACGAGTCGTTCCACGGCGTTCTTTTCATGCGCCTGCGCGTCCTTCCAGCCGTAGCCGTACCCAATGGCTACACCGAAGACGAGGGCGAGAAAAAATTTGAGCATGGGCATCCAGGGGTGAGCCCCGGCGCCCCAGCGCCGGGAAACAGATCACCTCAAGGACGCCCCGGCGAACGCGACGGTAACGGCGCTGCTGGCACAAACCGTTCCGCCACGGGAAACGGCGAGAGGGGCTGCGATCGGGTTTTCGGCCCCTGCGCCGCCAGCCACGTGTCGAATTGCGACGGCACGAGCCCCTCGGTCGCGTCCTGCGTGGCCGCCGCGCGCGTGGCGAGATGATTGGCGTACTCGTTCTGCGGATGGCCGGCATGCCCCTTCACCCAGCACCACTGGGTGTCGTGCAGCGCGATCGCCTCGACAGCCGCCTGCCACAGTTCGACGTTCTCCACCGCCCCCTCCTTGCGGCGCCAGCCCCGTGCCATCCACCCCTTCACCCAACTCGTCATCCCGTCGACGATGTAACGCGAATCGGTGGTGAACTGCACCGACAGTCGGTTGCCCTTGCGCGACATCGCCGCGTACGTGTCGATGACACTGCGCAGCGCCATGCGGTTGTTGGTGGTGTTCGGCTCCGACGCCCACAGATCGAAGCGCGCGAGCGTGCCGTCGGCCTTGCGGAACTCCACGAGGGCGCCGAGTCCGCCGGGCGTATCGCCACTCTTGCCGTTGCCGAGGCACGACTCGTCGGCATACACCGCCACCAGCGGGTAGCGCGCGCTCATCGCACGGATTCCAGCGAGTCGATCTCGTCGATGATCAATTCGAGTCGATGTCCCGTGCTCGGATGCCGCGCGATGATTACCTCCCGCCCGCTTTCCACGCGCAGCCGCTCGGGGATCACCACATACTCCGTTCCGCGTCGCATGATCATGAGGCGGGTGCCGTCGATGATGGCGCGCTCGAGGAGATCGTACTGGGCGGTAGTCGGCTGCATGGTGTGGTGAAACTAGCAGGGGACGGTGTCAGGTACTACGGAAGCTCGAGTTACGGGAGCTGGTGTTACGGGAGCTGGTGTTACGGGAGCTGGTGACACGGGATATGCAACAACGGGAACCGCCTCTCAAAGTCTGAGGCTGTTCCCGTTGTTCAATATCTCGTCCCACCAGCTTCCGTCGTACCAGCTTCCGCTCCCCGAGCTTCCGTCGTTCGAATTCAGTCGACCGGACCCGTGACGAATGTCTCCAGGATGTCCGTCGCCTGCTCCAGTTGCGCTGCTTCCACCCACTCCGTCGCCGAGTGTGCGCGCGCGATGTCGCCGGGGCCGAAGCACACGGCGGGGATGCCAGCGTTGGCAAACAGCGCCGCATCGGTCCAGCAGAAGAGCCCCTCGATGTCGCCCGGCCGCCCGTGCGCCTGACACGCCGACACGAGCGACGTGACGAGCGGATGCGTCACGGCCGTCTCGAGCGGCGGCTGCGACCCACCCAGCTCGACTGTTGCCGAGAAGCGCGCGTCGTCGACGTGCAGCGCATCCACCAGCGCCTGCACCTCGCTCAACACCTGCGCCGCGTGCTCACCGGGGATCGTGCGACGCTCGAGCTTCACCGTGCACCGATCGGCGTACGTGGACCAGCCGCTCCCGCCCTCCACCATTGGCGCGTGGATCGACGCACGCCCCAGCAACGCGTGCGTGCGGGTGCTCAGCAGATCGGTTTCATAGCGATCGATCGCCGCGAGGACGCGCGCTGCCATGCGGTTGGCGTCGATCCCCACATCGTAGCGACTCCCGTGCGCCGCGCGCCCGTGCACGGTGACGGTGAGCCACGCAAAGCCCTTGTGCGCCGGCACGACCGCCAGCCGCGTGGGTTCAGTGATGATCGCGCCGGTGGCGTGCAGCCCATCG
>Ga0315900_10013326_pt1 | contig 10023 bp, 7 predicted proteins | sample LakEriMetagenome_FD_203521 | JGI IMG/M metagenome (GOLD analysis project Ga0315900, IMG submission 203521) | Freshwater fungal communities from buoy surface, Lake Erie, Ohio, United States - Buoy 12 MA114 | ecosystem: Environmental > Aquatic > Freshwater > Lake > Lake biofilm | place: USA: Lake...
GTTGAGTACGTGCCTCAAACAGCGAAGCACTAACGAGCTGTTGCTCATTTTGTTCTGTGTAAGCCGTAAGGCCTGTAACCAAAAACGCCATCTTTATTTGTTTTTAAATTGTGAAACGAATTGTGAATAAGATTTTATTTTGTCAGCTTTGCTTTCAATGCTAACTTTTTTAAAGTTGTTGGGAACTTCAGCCGGTGCTTGAGAAGGTACGTTAACCAAAGTATCTACAAGCTGAATCAATCCTTGCATTGCTTCGCTTTGCTTACCGAATGCAGCTTTTAAACCTTCGTAATCAGATTGTAAAGCAGAAAAACTTTGCTCACTTGCTGCAATTCTGTTTTCAATCTCCGCAAACTTTGCAGCCATTTTTGCTTTCTCTTCTTCGTCTTTCTTTTCCATATCCTTTCCGCTTTCAATCTCAACACTAACCTCAGGGGCTTCAACTTCTTTTGGTTTGATTTCAGCGATTACACCACCTTCGGAAAGTACGATTTCAGTACCGTCTGCTAAAGTGTGTGATCCTGCCGGTGCGGGTGAGCCGTCTTCGAGTGTAACGATTCCGCCAACCTCTAAGGCTGAAATCATGATTTTAGTTCCGTCTGCCAAAGTGTAACCTGGAGCGGCTGCTGTCTCTTCTTGAAAAACAAGTTTTTTAACCTGTGCTAAAAGTTCAATGGGATTCATCATGCACATATATACCTAAACCGAAAAAAACTAGACATTTACCAATGAAAAAGCGGCATTTTGTAAAAGCAAAAAGTAGTTTTTATGTACGTTTTTTTGTACGTACATTGACCGTACAAACTAAAAAAAAATTAAACTGAATTGAGATGCGTGAAAACGCATACTATACTTTACTTTATTTCTTTACTTTATTTACTTTCCTTTCCTTTTCTTTGCATAAGCCTCCCCATTGCCCTCCCTAATAGCCTCCCTATTAGCCCCCCTATTTTAGTCAATTCAATAATTTTAAAAAAGCTGATTTTCTTTTTTTGTTTATCTCATTGAAATTGAAATACTTAGCGCAGTATGTATGCAATAAAACTCCAAGTTCATCGCGCATATCTTTATCGTTGACCAAATCGTTAATATATCGAATCCAATCACTGCTTTTTTTGACATATTTTACGACATCTTCAGGAAAACCTAAGTAAGGATCGACATGAGAAACAATGACAGGAATAGCCTTACCAGCCGCCTCCAAAAGTTTAATATTTGACTTAAATCCGTTAAAATTATTTTTCACCAAAGGCACTAACATAATGTCCGAATGTTTGAACATTTCGTAGTAATTAAACACATCCATGCCACGAATTAACATGTGCGGCAAAGTCTGATCAGATGTGAAATAATTAGCCATACGATGCCAGTAATAACGCTCCGTATCGTTAGAATCTGCAAAGCCACCCATTACCATTTGGATGTTACCTGACAACTTTTTTAATGGTGCTTGTAATAATTTTAAATCCTGTTCGTGTGTTATCCCACCTGCCCAAAACAATTTTACCGAATCTGTTATAACCCTTTCACCATTGAATTGTGCCTGCCCATAAGGTATGGCATTCGGTAATATTTCAACATTCTTATTGTGTTGGTAAATAGCGTCTGCAAGCCTTTCATGAGTACAAGTAACAAGATCAGCCTCCCTCATGTGGTGAATTAACTTAGCCGCAAAATTTGAGGCATTATACCCTTCGTACATCAAATGATCATGAGAAAGAATCCAATAATCATCTACATCCACAACTAATTTAAAACCTTTCTGTTTACGTCTTTCAATTAGGTTTTCAAGTTCCCAGATGCGATTAATAAAAACAATGTCGTAATTGTTTTCATCCCATTGATCTTCTGTCATTGAATCGGTAATTCTGCCGTATTCTTTTTCCATTAAAGAGATCGGAATCATAAGCCTGTGATATCCACAGCCGCTGAATTTTTGTGTTAGTGTTAGGATTTTCATAAACATAAATACGAATAAAAAACCCCGCCCGTAAAAACAGGCAGGGGAGTTGTAAACCTAAATCAAACACAAAAACCGAATTAAAAATCTCTTAACAAATCTCTTAGCTTTTCAATTATCTCTTCTTCTTTCATTCTCATTTTTACCTCTGTCATATCGAACATACCTTCAACGCTGAAGCCTTTGAACGTGCCATCCTTAACCTTAGACCAAGTTTCATCATTCATAACCTTTGCACCCAAAAACCATGTGCCATCTGGTAGGTCTTCAAATTGCTTCATTTTCGGAATGCCTTTACTTTCATCTGCTATCCAAGACATAAAGAATGTAATTCCTTCTACAGGCTTTGTATGCATTTCGTTTGCGCTTTGCTGAAACCCTTTTGCATAAAATTTTAAAGCGATTGTTTCAATAGTCTTTTTGTCAAAGAAAACATAATATTCGCCTGTTTCGTCTCTTCTGTAAATAGGCATATCAGGGATCATTGCAGGGCCGACTACAATACGTTCTTCATTATTGACTACAGAAAAAGCATGCATCTTTTGACGATCTATCTGCTCAAGTTTCCTTTGCGCCCACTCTATGCCAGCATCACCGCCCCACGCTAACCACATAAGCCTACCGCAACCGTCCCCTAATTCCTTTTGACTGTTTTGCCGGTGCCTTTCAAAAGCTGCCATACGTGCTATAGTATCGCGCGTTATGGCTTCACCTTTTGCTAATTGATTCGCCCTTGCCTTGCCTACAGGCGTGCCACATTCACCCCACCCATTTTCTTCGGCCCATCTTAAAGCAACCTTTGCGTTCTCACTTGCTTCTTTTGGATAATCGCTGTAGCTTTCCTGAAAGTTCTCATTTCGAGAACTCCATTTGCTGTAACAGATAGCAGCCGCTTGATCCTGCTCTTTGCCTTCACCTATCATATACGAAATGCAGCGTGGTATAAACTCCTCTTCTGATTCGTCTGCTTTCGGCTCAACAAATATCTGTTTTTCAAATGCAAAGAAGTTTTCACCTATTGCCGGTATGTCAACCAACGCTACCGCGTTAACTTCCTGAATTGAATTTTCGTCTTCTTTTATTGTCAATTTGAATAGTGGTAACTTTTCCATATTATCCTAATCTTGCATTTCGCTGCAAATATGCGTTTCTTTGATTATTGTTTTGAATATCTGAATTCATTACGTATGCTCTTACAGCCTGATTGCTTAAGTTGTTTATTGCCTCAGCGTTTAAAGCCTGTCCCTGTACGGCTGCAGATAATGCAGGTGTCATAGGTGCAGCACCACCAGCGCCGCCACTTATCGGAATACGTCCAGATTCGATTAAATCAGGCTTTTGTTTCCTAATCATATTAACTTGTAAACCACCTAACAAAGCAGTTGCAGCGGCTTGTATAAAACTGAAAGGAGGAGGAAGACTACCCAAAGCATTTGTAACACCTTTTGCTGTATTCATTATCGCTTCAGCAATAGCTATAATCTGATTTCTTTTAAATGATTTTTTTAATACTTCATTTTGCTCTTCGTCCAGTTGTTTTCTTTTTGCAGCATATTGCTCTTCAGATATTTGTTTATTATTGAGCATTTGTTGCAAGTTTTTTTGATCCCGATCATATTGCTGTTTTTTTGTATTTAGATCAGTATCATTAGCCTGCCTTAGTGTTGACAATACACCTAATGTTAAATCAAGTAATTGATTAAGATCTGCAATTTTTTTATCATGGCTTTGTTTATTTATTGCATCAATCTGATTATTGATGTTTTGAATATAATTTTTTCTTTCATCTTCACTTTCAAATGTTAATTGATTAGCAATATCTAAATGTGATTTTAAAGCCGTTAACCTTTCATTAAAACTTAATTTTTCATTTGAAGCAATATCCTGTAATTCTTTTGCTCTTTTTTGTAAGTCCTCTTGCCTGAATTTTTCAGTTAAAGCATCTTCATCTATTTTTTGTTTGATCAGTAAAGCAGCTCTTAATTTTGCTTTTTGATCTTCGTTATATTTTTCATTTTTTTCTAATTCTGCTAATTTTTCAGAATATGAAATAGCTAATTCAGCTCTTTCTTTTTCTCTTAAATCAGTTATACCGGCAATGGTTATTTCCTCATTTAATTTATTAAGATCTTCTAAAAATTGTTTTTCTTTTTCCCTTTCTTCTTTTGCATATTTGTCAATTATCTCTTGCTTTTGTTTTTCAAATAATGCAGTTAGTGCAACAGTGCTTTGTCCTCCTTTTTCAAGTATTTTCTTTTGCTCATTATATTTTTTACCTAATTCAAGTATCTCTTTATCTTTAGCAGAAAGGTTAAAAGATAATAAACTTTCAGTTACTTCAAATTGTGTTTCTATTGCCTTATTAAGTTCCTCAGTTCTTTTTATTTGATCATCATTCAACTTTTTCTGTAAATCACTTCTTCTTTTTTCCTCTTCACTTCTTCTTTTTTCCTCTTGCTCATATTTTTTATTATTTTTTTCTTTTACTACATTCAATTCTGATTCTGCTTCAATAGCCTGCGCAACAAGCTTATTCGCTTCCTCAGTTAATTGCCCCTCCATTTCCAAAAACTTATTTATATTTTCCTGTCTTGACTTTTCCTGTGCCTCAAAAATATCACCGGTGACAGCACCCAAGACGCCCCATGTAGTAAAGAAGTTTTCAACTGATTGAGTAAATGAAGCCTCCACCTCTTCACCTGATTGAGCTTTTACAGCCGCTTCAGCCGCTTTTGCATAAAAAACCTGTGCTTTTGTTCTTAATTCAATAGCTTTTAAATATGCCTTTGTATTATTAGCAACTGTAGCTTCAGCATCACTTAAATCGGTTGTTTTGCCTAAGGTATCTCCTAAGTTTTCATTATAAATTTCAAGTGCTTCACTTGCTGAAATTTTACCTTCTTTTGCTAATTTAAAAGCAGTCGTTACCTCCGTTAATTTAGTCCTTGCATCCGTAACGGCTTTTGTAACCTCTTTTTGTGCTTCAGCATACGCCTTCGCCATTTCACTTGTTCCTGAAATAGCATCTTTTAAATCATCCCAATAAGCGACAAGAGTTCCTATAGCGGCAATAAATAACCCAATACCAGTAGCCATAAGAGCTTTGCCGAATGCACTTACACCTGCTGTTGCTTTTTTCACAATACCTATCATCCTATCCCAAGATTCACCGAATTGCCTTAATTGCCCTAAACCTTGAGCAAATGCCATTGCGCCCTGTACTTTTAAAAGAGCCTTTTGTACGTCTTCACTTTCTGTACCTACTAATGCCATTGCGCCTTGCACCGCACTAAAACCAGCCGCTATACTTGCACCAACATCAACAAATGCCTGAAACTTTTTACCTGGATCAAATAAATCAGCCGTCTCCCTTGCATCTTGTATTTTGTCTTTTAATTCAGCTACTTTTTTTGCCGCCGCAAATGCCTGATCAGATGCATCACCAAATTTATCCTGCATGGCAATTAGTTCCTGATTAGCTTCTTTCAAAGCTTTTCGCATATTACCAACCGACTTAAAATCTACCTGTACACTTGCCCCAATAACCGTATTAGCCATTATCAATTATTTTTAAAAGTTCAACTTTTACCAATTCATTATTCGTCACATCATAATCCAAAACCTTATTTAACCTAAACCGAATCCCGTCAATAAATACCGCTTTGCTGAAATCTAATTGCACTATATCTAATGGTTTTAAATAAACGTGACACGTTAACAGCTTACTATCTTTGTCAGCTATTTCAGCAATGTAATTGCTCCAAAACCTATTAAATAGATTATTTGAAGGGTATGTGCTTACTGTAAAGTAAACCTCTGAAGGTGCGCCAAAATTCAAATCTTGAGTAGGATTGATCGGATCGTCTAAATGACCTGCATAGCCATAAGCAGTTTTTGCGTATGGTGTTTCCCCGCCTGTAATATTGTAACTATCACATGAAAGTTTTTTGCTGAATAAAATCCTAATGTTTGAATCCATCCTATCTTCAGCAGATAACTCATTAGACTTTTTGTAAACAGGAACCACGTATTTGTCAGAGCTATCGTATTGAATCAATGGCGAAGATGCAAAGATTATCTCTGTTGTTTGTTTGTCGTTTGAAAACTGAAAACCAGTATCAAATTGCCTATCGCCGTAATTCTGATTAAATTTTTTCCGATAGCTTTCATTATAATAATCGGAATCATCTTTGTATTTATATTCAAATATTCTTGCATTCAAATTGCCCATAGGTACTATCTGCCAACTTTTATCTCTTGCTACCTTATAAGTCCAATCGACATCTGTAGCACTCATAAAATCAATATATGGTTCAATATTCAACTTCTTTTCATTCTCTTTATCCTCATAAACATAAAGATTAAACATTTTGATTATTGAAGCTAAAAAGTCTTTTTGAAATATACCCTTAGGAATACTATCATTAACATATAGCTGTGATCCTATTTGAGCAGGTACGGTAATTGGAGTTGTTGTTATTACAAGTACATTGCCGGTATATTCAATGTCAGCACCTATAGTAAGGTCTGCAAATCTGATGCTAATAGTATCGCCAACAGACAAAGAAACATTCTCAATAGAAACGATGTGCGATCCTACGGCACCAATAGTTATTTCTTTTAAAGTAGTGGTTCCTTTTCGTATTTGCAAACGTGCATCATTGACAAAACCATTGTAATTAGAAATGTCTATTTGAGCCGTTATATTTGCATTGATAGCAACAGAGCCACCTAATGTAAACGTTTTGCTATCTGATGTGGTAAATAAACCTATATCACCTGTATTAAAAGTAATCTGATATGTACGTGCTGAAGCTGTAAATGTTTCATCTGCATCCCTATTCAAAGCAATAGGATTGTTATTCGTTAACTCCTTTGCGTTGTGCGGGATGATTAAAGACTTAAAATAATCGGTATTAAAAAAAGTGGATGAATAACTATATCCAGCCGCTGCAAACATTTTATCAATATATTCCTTCACATAAAATGCAGGACGAAAAGTACCCATGTCGTAATCCCCTAAATTTGCTACTATCTCAGTTTCTCGATATAATCCATAATCAATAAGAGGATAAAAGTAACCGCTACCCTTTTCCGCATCCCAACTATCCGAAATATTAGTATGATTCCAAACATGATCGTAATCACTAAAATCTATATCCTCCAATTTCTTATTACTGATCTCAGCCATTAACCCGGAAAGCTCACCGAACAAAGCACCTTCATATTCAAGCATTTCTCCTTCCTTTATTATACCCGTCAATCTAAAAACACCCCTAAGTATTAACAAACCATTTAATCTTAATTCCGCTCTGCTTGTTTGCGCTACATTGAAAGCAGCACCAATGTTAGGCTGCCCAGGTGAATACGGATTGTTGCTACCCATCTCCGCAATATGTCCGAATATGGTATTATTGTTTCCGGTACCGGGTAAAACTATCTGTTTGCTAAATGTCGTTTCACGTGAAGCAAAGTTCGCCACATCATCAATAGCGAATGTAAGCTGCACGCTGATCTGATCGTTAATATCAGCCCTTTGCCCTTCTATGAACAGTTCATACATATTATCTGAATTGAACGTTGTTATCTACTGAAAATTCAATATTTACCGTCAAAGTATCTGTTTTATTTATTCGATCATCTTTAAACTCATAGTTTGTATCGGTTATAATTACAGGGTAAAAATCCTGAGTAGTTGAATTAAGTAAATAAACAAGTGGGCTGTTAATCAATTCAGATAACCAGTCATATTCACCTGTGCTTAAAATATCAGTTGTTAACTGCATCTTTTCTTTATAGCTGCCAGCGTAAACCTTTGATCCTTCATTGTAAGCATAACCTACTTTGTCAACCATTTGACCACCTGACAAAGACCATCTCATTTGCTCGAATCTCTTTTTCTCATTGTCATTAAATAGCTTTCCATGTATGAAAGTATATGAATCAAAAGCACCAAAAGCATTTAGAAAAACAAGTGTATGCGTATCGTATTTCGCACACCTCTTTTTAATGTTTCGCGTACCTATAACACCTGAAACGCTGCCAGATAATTGAAAGGTAATGTCATCATTTGCAGGCGTCCAACCGAATACAAAGGCATTGCCATTGCCAGTATGCGTATATTCATTTTGCACCGATCCATTATACTTTTCCTGTCTTGCATACGTTTGACCTGAAGGAAGGAAAACAGATAACACCACAGGCTCACCGGCATACCAATATGAATCTGTCGGTCTATTGCTAAGAATCATTGCACTTAATAAATCAGATGCTTTTCGATCCCAAGAATTGCGGCTGTAATTGTTATAAACTCGATATGTGCCAGACGCTATATTTGTAGTTGTAACACCACCACTCACCTCACCATACCTTACATCGTATTCAGTCCAAAACTGATCACTACCCATTTGCTCTGTTGTGTCAAAGGCAAATACATCGAGATTGTCTACAACGCTGCCAGATTCTAATGTGGCTCTGACAATATTACCCAAATCCAATACACCATATTTGCCGGTACCGTAAGGACTATTCTTCACCCTTGTAATTAGATTGCCCGACTTGTAAATGTCAAAGACATATTGAAAGCCTGCTACGTTTTTATTTGTAGATTCTACAACGTGCCATACTTCGCCATGTGCTGACTTATAACCTGTCGGTGACTGTGAAACTGTTATACTCATATTGTTGGTATTTTAACTCCTCTTCCCGGCCCTTTGCTTTTAAAGTTCGCCAAGTCTTCTTTCATTTGTTCTAAATTAACTGTAATTGTTTTTCCCAATGCAGCGGACATTTTTTGTCCAAAATCTTTAAAGGTCTGATAGAATGCATCCGACCAAAAGCCTGTCTCATAAAGACCGTCTCTTTTAATACTTCTTGCAATAATGTATGCTAATTGTTGACGGCCTTTTGTAGGATCAATCGCTTTGCGTTCCCTACCTGTACGACCTTTTAAATCTCTTGCTGTAGCCGTCATTCTGTTTCTTATTATCCACTTTTCAATGGCTGTTACATGACTTTTTGAAGGTGTTATGTATTTGAACTTGTAAGGTGAAGTACTATTTTTTCTGCTTGATCCTGCACCCCTTACCCCCTTGTCAACAAATTTAAAATAGTCTAAGGCTTTGAAGTTAATAAGATAGCCGCCTTTTCCTGCAATGACTTCAAATGACAAACTTTCATCCAATGCACCTGTAGTGATCGAACCAGTCTTTTTTAAATTATCTGAGGCTGTATCTAAAAATTGCACAATATACCGGCTAAGCTCTTTCTCCAATTCGCTCAACTCAGACGGATCAGGGCGTAACATCCCACCTTTATCTAATCCTCCAGATTCTAAAAATTTAGCCTGTGCCTGTGCAATAGTTGCCATGTAATTAAATACCGATAAAACAAAAACCCCCACCTATAAAGGCAGGGGGAGCTGTAAACATGTAAACTAAACAATGACTTTGCAAATATACTTTATTTTTTTCTTTTTAAATCTTCCATCTGCTTTGCCTCAAGTTTATTTTTCATCTTCATATAAGCCAAACCATTCAAGAACTGAAAAACAGGAAGTTCAAAAGCAGCGTCTAAACTTATTCTTTCATGATCTGCGACAACGGTTGCGGAGTAAATCCATCCGTAATGCTTTGCAAAGACTGACTCAATATTTTCAGATCCTGACTCTTCATCTGTTTTGCCAGCTCTTTCCCCGAATAAGATAGGATATCTTTTATCGATCCCATTAATACACTGCAAAAAAAAACACATGCATTATAAACAAAAGGAAAAGGAGCATCGAGCAAATCATTTGCATACTTTTCATGATCGGCTGCATTGTACTTTTTGTCAAAATAGAAAAACAAAATCTTCTTTTGAGGAATAACACACGAAGCCATTAACCTATGAAGGTTTTTAAACATTCCGTCTCCTGTATATGTTTTCGCCTCAATATACCTTGCTGCAGGTAGTTTTTCGATCTGCCAATTCACCCGGTAATATTTGCCGTTTACTTTTACACGTCTCTTAACCTCTTTTTTAAAGTCAAACTCAAAGAACTGTTTATATTCATTCACTTTCTC
>Ga0315900_10013327_pt1 | contig 10022 bp, 8 predicted proteins | sample LakEriMetagenome_FD_203521 | JGI IMG/M metagenome (GOLD analysis project Ga0315900, IMG submission 203521) | Freshwater fungal communities from buoy surface, Lake Erie, Ohio, United States - Buoy 12 MA114 | ecosystem: Environmental > Aquatic > Freshwater > Lake > Lake biofilm | place: USA: Lake...
GCAGGCCCATGGCGGCACCATCACCGCCGCCGTGCGAGAAGGCGGCGGCAGTGTGTTCAGGGTCTGGTTGCCTGGGCGCGACACGCCAGCGCCCTTGGCCTTTGACTGACCCAGCCCGCTATCATCCCACCATGCCCAACCAAGGAGCCCCCGCGTGAAGCGTGTCTTGATGGTCGAAGACCAGCCCGACATCCGCAAGTTGATCCGGATGGCGCTCGAGTTCGAGTCCTGGCAAGTCCATGAAGCCGTGGACGCGCCCTCTGGCGTGGAGGTGGCGCGCCAGTTGCTGCCCGACGTCATCTTGATGGACGTGATGATGCCCGGCGAGTTCGATGGGCTGGAGGCTTGCCGCCGCATCAAGGCCGACCCGCTGCTCCAGAACACCAAGCTGGTGGTGGTCAGCGCCAAGGGCCTGGCCTCTGACGTGGATGCTGGCAAGGCCGCTGGTGCCGACGAGTACCTGTTCAAGCCTTTCAGTCCGCTGGAGCTGATCGACACGATCGAGCGCCTGACGGGCGGGGCCTGACCTGGGGCGGCGTGCGCCCAGACCCGCGCAGCGCCTGCCAGTCCACAGAAGCGCTACGCGTCGCTGCTATATTGATTCCATGAAGTCGGCTTGCACCTTGCCCTTTGCTGCCTCAGGCTCATCGAGCCGGGGAGCCTGGCCCTGGCGACGCTGAACGCGTCCGGCTGACGCCCCCGCGCGTCTGACCGTTTTGCCGTTTGTGCCCGCGCAAGCCCCAGCGGCTGCGCCGCAAACTTGAACCCCCTCCACCTTGCAGCCGCCGCCTGGGCGGCCTGCAAGGCCCGCCAGGATTGAACCCGTGATCACCGAACTCGAATTCAAGAGCCTTGCCGCTGAAGGCTACAACCGCATTCCCCTCATTGCCGAGGCCTTTGCCGACCTCGAAACCCCGCTGTCGCTGTACCTGAAGCTCGCAGGCGGCAGCCGGCACAGCTTCCTGCTGGAGTCCGTGGTGGGGGGCGAGCGCTTCGGGCGCTACTCCTTCATCGGGCTGCCCGCGCGCACGCTGCTGCGCGCCACCGGCCAGCACAGCGAGATCGTCACCGATGGCAAGGTCGTGGAGACCTTTGAGGGCAACCCGCTGGACTTCATCGCCGCCTACCAGGCCCGCTTCAAGCCAGCGCTGCGCCCGGGGCTGCCACGCTTTTGCGGCGGCCTGGCAGGCTACTTCGGCTACGAGACCGTGCGTTTCATCGAGAAGAAGCTGGCCGGCGTACGCAAGCCCGGCGGCATCGGCACGCCCGACATCCAGTTGCTGCAGACCGAGGAACTGGCCGTCATCGATAACCTCTCCGGCCGCCTGTACCTCATCGTCTGGGCCGACCCGCGCACGCCCGACGCCTGGTTCACTGGCAAGAAGCGCCTGGCCGAGCTGATCGACAAGCTGCGCTACTCCGTCACCGCCCCGCAGGTCAAGCGCGGACCCAGCTACGCCGTGGAGCGCGAGTTTTCCAAGGCCGATTACGAGGCGGCGGTGGAGCGCGGCAAGGCCTACATCGCCGCGGGCGACTGCATGCAGATCGTCCTGGGCCAGCGCCTGAAAAAGCGCTACACCGAGAGCCCGCTGTCGCTGTACCGCGCGCTGCGCTCGCTCAACCCCAGCCCCTACATGTACTACTACGACATGGGGGACTTCCAGATCGTGGGCTCCTCGCCCGAGATCTTGGTGCGCCAGGAGCAGGCCGCTGGGCCCGCCGCCTCCGCCAGCCCGGGTGACAAGCCCGGCCAGATCGTCACCGTGCGGCCCATCGCCGGCACGCGCCCGCGCGGGGCCACGCCCGAGCAGGACAAGGCGCTGGAGGCCGAGCTGCTGGCCGACCCCAAGGAGCGCGCCGAACACGTGATGCTGATCGACCTGGCGCGCAACGACATCGGCCGCATCGCGCAGACCGGCAGCGTCAAGGTCACCGAGGCCTTCGGCATCGAGCGCTACTCGCACGTGATGCACATCGTCAGCAACGTCGAAGGGCAGCTGAAGCCGGGCCTCTCCGCGCTGGACGTCTTGCGCGCGAGCTTCCCTGCGGGCACGCTCAGTGGCGCGCCCAAGATCCGCGCCATGGAAATCATTGACGAGCTCGAGCCCGTGGAGCGCGGCATCTACGGCGGTGCGGTCGGCTACCTCAGCTTTGCTGGCGACATGGATGTGGCCATCGCCATCCGCACGGGCGTGGTGAAGAACCAGACCCTGTACGTGCAGGCCGGCGCCGGCGTGGTGGCCGACTCCGTGCCCGAGCTGGAGTGGAAGGAAACCGAAGCCAAGGTCCGCGCTGTGCTGCGCGCGGCGGAGTTGGTGGAAGAGGGGTTCTGAGAGGTCGTGCTGGGTGCGCCTGGGTGTGCCCGTGTGCCTTCAGCGCTGACGTTCCAGCCAGCTGCTGAGGTAGCTCCCCACGGTCTGGATGATCACCCCGCCGGTGGATGACGGCTGGTTCATGTGGGGACCGAAGTCGCGCAGATCCCCTGTCAGCAGGTGTGTGGCACGGGCGCCCAGGGCGGCTGCCCAGATGGGGAGATCCTTGTCTGGCAGGTCCAGGGTCAGGTGTGCTTTGGCGGGCTGCGGTACGACCTGCAGCCCCTGCAGCAGGGCCGGCCAGCGCGTCATGGCTGTCGGGAACTTGGCTGCCAGGTTGCGTCGCGCTTCCTCCACTGCATAGGCGCTCGACAGCAATTGCCACCGCGCCGGCGCCAAGGTCCGGTCTTCCTGTGCGGTGAAAAGGAAATCTGCCTTGCCTTCTGGCCGGTGTGCGGCGGTAAAGAGGACGTTGGCGTCGAGGAACAGCCGGTCAGTCACGGCCCGTGTCCCGGGTCAGTGCCGCACGCAAGGCATCCTGTTCTCCCGGAACAAAGGTGTCAGCAGCATTCCAGGCGGCTACGTCGGCGTCATTCCACATCTCCGTCTCCACCACCATGGCTGGCGACAGAACGATGCGCCCATCGCGTGTCTCGGCCGTCACCAGCACCTGACCCCGGCCCTTCAGCCCTAACGCCTGCCGCATGGCGGCAGGCAGCGTGATCTGTCCCTTCTGTGAGACGGTGAGTACTTCTTTCATGTGGAAAGTATGAAAAGTGGATTTTCGATAAGTGAGTAAAGGATTCTGCCGCTTAACGTGCTCGGGTCAAGCGCCTTGGGCTCCGCTGGGGGCCGACCGACTGATTGGGAGCCATGAGCGGGGTCACCGGTTAGCCAAAGACACCTGGAATTTGAGGGGCTTGTCAAAAGACTTTCATGTTCGGCCGGTGTACTCGGGGCTGTTCGCATCTCACCTGAGGCTCTTCATGACTTCCCCCTCGCACTACCTCGACCACGATCCCGTCTGCAACGACTCTGCCAACCCGCATTTCCAGGACGTCCTGAAGGAAGCTTTGGTCCAACCCAGCCGCCGGGCGCTGCTGCGCGGCGGCTTGGGCCTGGCCAGCCTGGCCGTGCTGCCGGGCTGCGCCACGGTCATGAGCGGCGCGGGTGCTGGCACTGCCAAGGCCCTGGGCTTTCCCAGCGTGGCCAAGAGCCTGGTCGATGACGTGGTGCTGCCCCCGGGCTACCGCTACGCCGTGCTGCACGCCACGGGCGATGCGCTGAGGCCTTCGGTCTCGCCTTACTCCAACGCCGGCACGGAAGCCGACGACTGGTCGATGCGCGTGGGCGACCACCACGACGGCATGGACCTGTACTTCATTGACGACAAGGGCCGCTACACCGAGCGCGACACCGGTCGTGCCGTGCTGGCCGTCAACCACGAGAGCTCGGCCGACGCTTTCTTCATGCACCCCAACGGCCAGACCTCCAACGGCGTGGCTGGCAAGAAGTTCACCCAGTTCGGTGACTGGGACCTGGGCACCCGCCCCGCCGCCGAGGTGCTCAAGGAGATCCACCACCACGGCGTGTCCCTGGTGGAGATCGTCAAGACCCCGCAGGGCTGGCGCGTCAAGCCGGACTCCAAGCTGAACCGCCGGGTCACGGCGCAGACGCCCATGCGCGTAGCAGGCCCGCGTGCGCACATCGACGCCATCCGCGCGCAGATGGTGACGCGCTGGGACACCGCTGGCGGCATGGCCCGCGGCACGCTGAACAACTGTGGCCACGGCAAGACGCCCTGGGGCACCTATCTGGGCTGCGAAGAGAACTGGGCTTTTTACTTTGGCATGGCCGCCGCCGGCGCAGCCCTGCCGGCCCGTGAAGTGGCCTCCCGCCGCCGCTACGGTGTGGTGACCGCGCCGCCTGCTGCCGATGCCCGCCGCGCCATCAGCCAGGGCTGGCACACCGTGTCCGCCACGGACGACCGCTTCTCGCGCTGGAACCTCGCGGCTGCCGGGCGCAATGCCGAGGCCGACTTCCGCAACGAGGCCAACACCTTCGGCTACAACGTCGAGATCGACCCGCTGGACGCCAACGCCACGCCCGTCAAGCGCGTGATCATGGGCCGCATGGCCCACGAGGCTGCCGTGTGCAGCCTGCCTGAGGCGGGCAAGCCGCTGGCCTTCTACATGGGCTGCGACGCGCGCAATGAGTACATCTACAAGTTCGTCAGCACGGCCCTGTGGGACCCGAGGGACGTGGGCGGCGGTATCGCGGCCGGCGACAAGTACCTCAACGAGGGCAAGCTGTACGCCGCGCGTTTTGACGCCACGGGGCAGGGCGAGTGGGTGGAGTTGACCTTCGCTGACCCGCGCATCGCCAACTTCGCCGGCTTCAAGTTCGAGAACCAGGCCGACATCTACGTGCACACCCGTCTGGCAGCCGACGCTGTGGGCGCCACCAAGATGGACCGCCCCGAGTGGGGCGCTGTCAACTACCGCAACGGCGAGGTCTACTTTGCGCTGACCAACAACAGCGCCGCCAACCGCACCCCCGGGCGCGTGGACGCCGCCAACCCCCGCGCCTACATGGACGTGGACGGCAAGAAGGGTGCGGGCAACCCCAACGGCCACATCATCCGCTTCCTCGAGGACGGCTTTGCCGCTACCGCGACCAAGTTCAGCTGGGACATCTTTCTCTTCGGTGCCGAAGAGGACGCTGGCGATGCCAATTTGTCTAAGCTCACGGCCAGCAACGCTTTCTCGTCACCGGACGGCCTGTGGTTCAGCAAGGCCACTGGCATCTGCTGGATCCAGACCGATGACGGCGCGATGACCGACGAAACCGGCTGCATGTTGCTGGCGGCCATCCCGGGCCAGGTGGGCGATGGTGGCAAGGTCACGGTGAACAACCGCATGGTGGTCAACGGCGTGGAGCAGACCGGCAAGCAGGAGACTTTTGTAGGCGCCACCCTGGGCGATGCCCGTCTGCGCCGCTTCCTGGTGGCGCCTCCCGGAGCCGAGGTCACCGGTATCACCGAGACGCCGGACGGCCGCACGCTGTTTGTCAACATCCAGCACCCGGGCGAGAACACCAAGCCGGGTGGCGCACCCGAGAGCCTCTGGCCTGGCAACAAGGGCTACGGCCGCGCCGGCCGTCCGCGCTCGGCCACCATCGTCATCACGCGTGAAGACGGTGGCGTGATCGGGGTTTGAGGCTGATGTCTTTCAGGCCCACATGCCGTGGGCCTGTTACGGAAAGGCCCCGAGCTGGTCACGCCGGTGCTGCAGGTGGAGCAGGGCGTGGTCGAGCGGCATCTGATGGATCAGGCGCTACGGTCGGGTGCTTCAGGCCCTGAGCCGGCTGCCTGCTCGTAGCGCTTGCCCAGCTCCGGCGGGTTGGCAAAGGTCCTGCGAAAGAAGTCGTCGTCGGCTTGTGCAAAGCGCAGGCCCGCAGCGCGCACGGCGCCGTCGTCCACCTTGGACAGCGGCGTGTAGCGCGGGTGATGGTGGTCCAGGTACGGGTCGTTGCGCGCGGCGTTGTAGCAGAACAGCACCGTCCAGCGCCGGTCGGGCGAGCGGTTCTGGTCGGAGCGGTGCATGACATTACTGTGAAAAAACAGGCCGTCGCCCGGCTCCATCTCGACATACACCCGCTCGAAGCGCTTGAGCATCTCCTGCACCCGCCGAGGATCCGCGCCGACCTGTTCGCCCGGCAGCACCCCGTGGTCCACGCGCCCGGCGTGGTGCGAGCCGCGCAGCACCTGCAGGCAGCCGTTGTCGCGCGTAGTGCGGTCCAGCGCCACCATCACGCTGGCCATGTAGGGGAACAGGCAGCCGTTGTGATACCAGTAGCCGTAGTCCTGATGCCACTCCCAGGCGCCTCCCTCGAAGGGTTCCTTGGCCGTGAGCTTGGAGTGGTAGTGGTAGACCTCGCCACCCAGCATGTCTTCCATGGTGTCCACCACACGGTGAGTCCGGGCCGCCAGGCCGTACACGCTGTCGCCCGGGTGGTTCCAGGTGGCCATGCGCGTGGCCTTGCCCTGCGAGTCCTTGCGGTCGTAAAGGCTGGCATGCAACTGCGGATCCTTCTCGATCGCTCCTCGAAGCGCGGCGATCTCCTCGGGGTCGAACAGTGCGCGTACCAGCACATAGCCGTCACGCTCATAGGTTGCACGTTGCTCGGGGCGGAAGAGGGTGGGCATGGCAAGCTCCATCTCAACATCGGGCCGCACGACGCCGAGCCGGTCCTGGCTTGGCCTGCCGTGGCGGGCGGGGGGAGGGGCTGCGCCTTGCGGGCAGCGGTACTGTGCTTGACGAGTGTAGGCGCGATGCTTTCGCGCCTGGGCAAAGCTTCAGCCCCACAGGGCGGAGTACGTCGGGTGGACGGTATCCGCCTGGTCCCTCAGCCCTTCATTCCCTCAGCCGAGCAAGCCCAGGTCGCGCACCGAGTAGTTGCCGATGTTGGTGCGGGCCGCAGGGCCGTCACCAGCGGGGCTTGGGCCGGGCCTGCGGCTTGGCGTCGATGGCGCGACGCAGTTCCTGGTACTCCTCGCACTGCAGGCCGCAAAGGCGCTCCAGCGCTTGCAGGTGAACGAGTGCCTGCTCTCTGCGGCCCAGCAGCAGCATCAATTCGCCCCGGTACTCGTGTGCACCCAGGTGATTGGGGTCGAGGGCAAGGGCGCGGTCGTAGGCCGTCTCAGACTCTGCGTGTCGGCCCAGCTTGCGCAGGCTGAAGGCCAGCAGGTTATGCCCGTCGGCGTCCTGCGGGTGGGCCCGCAGGTAGGGCTGCAAGAGGGCGATGGCCCTGTCCCACTGCTGCTTCTTCACCGCTTCGCGGCCCTCCCGCATGGCGCGGTCCTCCAGGGGCGAGTTGCGGTTGGGGACGTCCACCGCGCCGGAGGGCAAGGGTGTCAGGGCGCTCACGATCACCGCCATCCAGGGCAGAAGGGATTGCAGGCGGCCTTTTTGGTGAGGCGCGGTTGGGGTCATGAGCGGGCGGGGCGCGGAGCCCATGTATGGTGTTGATCTGTATCGCAGGTTGCGGGGTGAACGCCGCCTGGCGGCAGCGTTACTGCACCCACCGGATCCGCGGCGAGGGGTCCGGCGAGGGGTTGGTGGCCAGCAGGTGGGCTACCAGGGCGTCCAGGTCCAGCACGCCGCCTATGCGCTGACGCCCCTGGCGCAGCAAGCTCACGCCGTCTCCGCCCTCTGCAAGGAAACTGTTCACTGTGATGCGCACCTCACGCGCGGGGTCGACCGGGACGCCACCCACCCGCAGGTCTCGTACCCGGTCGCCGTAGGCCGCATTCGCGTTCCAGGCGTAGGTCATGGACGACGAGGGAATGAGGAAGTGGGGCGATGCCCGTCCCGGCCGCTGCTGGTCCTCCAGCAGTTGTCGCAGTTCTGCGCCTTTCAGCGTCATCACCACCAGGTTGTTGCCAAAGGGCTGCATGGCAAAGACATCGCCGTAGGTGACGGTGCAAGGCGGGGTGGTCGCGCAGCGTAAATCGGTGCGCACGCCGCCCGGGTTCATCAGGGCCAGTTCCGCGCCGCCGACTTGTGGCGCCCGCGTGGCCATCCACTGTGCATCGGCCACCAGCCGCCCGGCGCTGGCGTCGGTGCGCGCCGTGCGCTCGAAGCTGCCGCCAATCCGCCCCACCGGGCGCTCTGCACGGGGCTTGGCCGCCTGCACGTACTCGGCCACCCGTGTCGCCACCGCCGCCACTGGCTTGGCCTCGCGCAGGGCTTGGGCCCATGGTGCGGGCTCGGCGGCGATGATGGCCTCGCGCAGCGCGGGGTCGCTGCGCTCGTTGAACACGGGCAGGTTGCGGTGCGTGGTGCGGGCGCGGTCGATGTCGCGTGTGTTTGGGTCGAGCACGATGTCTGCCACGCTCACGCCGCGGCCGAAAGAGGTGGCCTGCAGCACCGGGCGGCCGTCCACCAGGCAGCGGTAGCCCTGATGGGTGTGAGCCGAGAACACGAGGTCCACGTCCTGCGTCAGCTTGCGCACGATGTCGAAGATCTCTCCCCGCGGCTTGGGGCAGCCCACGTCGTTCCACTCCATGGGCAGGCCTGGCGTGCCGGTGTCACCGCCCTCGTGGATCACAGCCACCAGCGCCTGCACGCCCTGGGCCTTCAGGCGGGCGGCTTCAGCGTTGATGGAAGCGGCCTCGTCCAGGAACTTCAACCCCGCCACACCGGAGGGCACCACGATGCCGGGTGTGATCTTGGTCACTGCGCCAATGAAGCCCACGCGGATACCACCGAACTCGCGCACCACGGAGGCCGGGAGCAGGGGGCTGTCGTCGGCCTTGCGCACGTTGGCGGCAAACATCTGAAACTTCGCGCCCTCGTAGCGGCCGAGCGCGCAGGACACGAAGGGCGACTCTGGCTTGTTCTCAGCGCAGCCGCCGTTCTGTATGCGCAGCAGCTCGTCCTTGCCAGCGTCAAATTCGTGGTTGCCCAGGACACCGATGTCCACGCCCATGCGGTTGGCCACCTCCACGGTGGATTCGTGGAAGAACAGCGCCGACACCAGAGGCGTGGCGCCGATCATGTCGCCGCCGCTGAGGGTGATGTGGTGCTTGGCGCCCGCGCGAAGGCTTTGCATCAACCCGGCCAGGTGGGCAGCACCACCTGCATTCAGGCGCTGCACCTTGGTCTTGTCGGACGGGTCCGGCCAGGGCAGGGTCAGCCCCGTTCCCTCCAGGTGGCCATGCAGGTCGTTGAAGGCGATCAGACGTACGGTGACGGGCTCGGCAGGTGGGCTGACCGGCGGCGATGCGCTCGTACAGCCTGTCAGCAGCGACAGTCCCAGGAGCAAAGCCCACCCAGGTGCCGCGCGGTGATGCCGTGATGGGGTCATCGAGAAACGATTGGTCGAGGCGGCACAAGAATGTTTGAACTCGTCATGATTACTGGCTCAAGTGACATCCTCGTGTCAGTGAAGTCCCCCAAACAGGAGCAGGGGTACTCGGGTACCAAGCGGCCTGTCAGCCCCAGTGGGCGGTGCAGGTCACGCTGAAGTACGAGTTCTGATCCGCATGAAGCGGGCGCTGTGACGGTTCAAGGTCGACTGTCACGCGCCCGTCACATCGGGCCCCTACGCTGTGGGGTATGTCTACGCAAGAGTGCCCGTCCGTCGTCGTCCGGGACGCCTCCAAGACCTTCAACACCGAGAGTGGGCCGCGCCGCGCACTGGCCTCGGTGTCCTTTTCGGTGCAGCCCGGTGAGCGCGTAGCGCTGCTTGGCGCCTCCGGCTCGGGCAAGTCCACGTTGCTGCGCGCACTCTGCGGCCTGGAGACCCTGGATGCGGGCTCCGGCCGCGTGGAGGTGCACGGGCAGTGCCTGCAGCAGGCAGGCCGGCTCGACCCGAAGGTGCGGGAGATGCGCCACGGCATCGGCATCATCTTCCAGCAGTTCAACCTCGCGGGGCGTTTGCCGCTGTTGACCAACGTGCTCACGGGCGTGGCCGCCGAGACGCCGCTGTGGCGGTCGCTCCTCGGCCGCTTCCGCTTGGACGATCAAGCCCGAGCCCTGGACGTTCTGGCTGCGGTAGGCCTGTCAGAGCAGGCCTTTCAGCGCTCTTCCACCCTGTCTGGAGGTCAGCAGCAGCGTGCTGCCGTGGCCCGCTGCCTGGTGCAGGGCGCGCGCTTGCTCCTGGCCGATGAGCCGGTGGCCTCGCTGGACCCGGAGTCCACGCGCC
>Ga0315900_10013328_pt1 | contig 10022 bp, 11 predicted proteins | sample LakEriMetagenome_FD_203521 | JGI IMG/M metagenome (GOLD analysis project Ga0315900, IMG submission 203521) | Freshwater fungal communities from buoy surface, Lake Erie, Ohio, United States - Buoy 12 MA114 | ecosystem: Environmental > Aquatic > Freshwater > Lake > Lake biofilm | place: USA: Lake...
AATGGATGCAAGGGCGGGGCGACTGACAGGACTTGGGGCCTAGCAGGCGCGAGCATTTCCGGGAAAGTCGGCACATCGACTGGCTGGTTCCGGGCACTGCTGACATTCGCTCGCCGAAACTGACTGTCAACAAGCAGTCTCAAGCCGGCATTGACAGGCCCCTGCAGGTAGTGGCGCAGTGGACGCTCAAGCCTCATTCCCCCTTTTGGGGGATTGCCCAGGGCCGAGGGTGGCACGATCATTTGTGAGGTGACACCGATAGAAATCGCCCGTGAACTGGAGTTGCTGCGGCCGTTCCTCAAAGAACTCATGGTGATGAGTGACGCCCGCGACCGGGTGTTGCAGGGCAGCACCTTCACGCAAAGGGACCCACCAGACGAGACCATCGACAAGCTGATCATCTCGGTGCTGACCGAAGCCAAGTCTGATGACGCTGCCGAGGGCCAGGTGCGATTACGAGCGGAACGCCACTGTGTGGGCGGGGGCTGACGCGGCGCCGAGGCTGGTGATGCTTGTGTTGGCCGATTTGACATCGTCGATGGCGGATCAGAGGCCAAACTGAACCGTGCTCTGCCCGACAATCCCGCCCGCCCGAATGTCCGGGCTGCAACGATAAAGAACATGAACAAGGCAGAACTGATCGAGCACATCGCTGGCGCGCACTCCCTGACCAAGGCTGAAGCCGGTCGCATCGTCGAGACCTTCACGAGCGCGATCGTGAACACCGTCAAGAAGGGTGGCGCGGTCGTGATCCCCGGCTTCGGGTCTTTCAAGCAGGTGGCGCGTGCTGCCCGTACGGGTGTGAACCCGTCCACGGGAGCCAAGCTCAAGATCGCTGCCAGCAAGGCGCCCAAGTTCACCCCCGGCTCGGCCTTCAAGGCTGCGGTGGACCCGAAGGCAGCGCGCCGCAAGGCTGAGAAGGCCGCCGCAGGCAAGGCTGCAGCGCCTGCAAAGAAGCCGGCTGCCAAAAAGGCTGCTGTCAAGAAGGCCGGCAAGGCCTGATGATTTGAGGTGGGTTTGGTCGGGCCTGTGTGGCTCGGCCCCTGTGGTTCGATCAAGCCACGGACCTCTGAAGAAGCCCGGCTGCCAGCACATGACCAGCGTCTCCGCCATCGCGACTTCAGGCATACGTGCTGCTGACGCGGCACTGCGCACTTCGGCCCACAACCTGGCCAACCTGGAGACTGCAGGATTCAGGCGGGAGCGCGTGGTCAACGCCGCGCAGGCCGACGGTGGTGTCGAGACCTCGACCATGCGGTCACATGTTGAAGGGTCATCGATCGAGGATGACCTCGTGGCTCAGTTGCAGGCGAAGAATGCCTTCTTGGTCAACCTGGCAGTGTTTCGTGGGAGCAGTCGCGCCACGGGCAGCTTGCTGGACATGTTGGCCTGAACTTCAGCTGCCGCTGACACTGTTTGGCTCGCCAGTGCGCGCGAGATGTGGTGCCCCTGGATTGCATTGGCGCAAGCCCCACTCCAGCCTAGCGCCTACAAGACGGGTAGGTTGACGAAGCCATCGGCTTGCTCTGCTGCTGCACGGCAACCGTCACCGAGTAAGGTGGTCGGCGCCGAATGAGCGCCGACTTCGCGCATGACCCAAGCCGGAGATTCAAAGTGAACCCACGCCCCAGCCTTGCCGCCGGCCTCACGGCCCTTGCACTCCTGGGTCTTTCCGGCTGCGCCGTCACGCGGGGTCAGCAGACCGTCGGCGCCTACATCGATGACGCCACGATCACCACACAGATCAAGGGCCGTTTCGTGGAGAACAAGTCGGTGGACGCGACCTCGATCAGCGTCGAGACGCTCAACGGGACTGTGATGCTGTCCGGCTTTGCCAAGAACGCCACCGAAAGGGCCTCCGCAGAAAGCATCGCGCGGCGCGTGAGTGGCGTGAAGGCCGTGAAGAACGAGATTGCCCTTCGGCCATGACGACCGCACCTTGCGGCGACCAACTCAGGCATTCTTCGGGCGCTGAGTTTTACGCGGTAGGGTTCAGAAGAACATGACTGGTGTCACTCAAGAAAGCAGGGCCGGATACCGTCATCCGCTGGCGTATCGCGATCTGAGCGAATAGGTCTGACCCGTTCGATCGAGGGACTCCGCAGGGTGCGGCCTCGCAAGAGGCCTGGGGGCGAAGTGCACCAATCTGCACGAGAAGTACGCCCAGCACACGATAGGCATCCTTGTATCTGGCCCCACCGTGTCACCGCTATGGTGCCGACAGTTACCTGGACACTGGATGTCCATCATTGACAACTTTGGATATCATGAACAGGACCCTGACCAAGGAGACTGCTCATGGGCATGAACGTCAATCTCACGCCGCAGCTTGAGGAGATGGTCCGATCAAGAGTGGCCTCGGGCATGTACACATCGGCCAGCGAAGTCGTGCGCGAAGCGCTGCGCCTCATGGACGAACAGGACCGATTGCGGGCCGCTAAGCTCGAGCAGCTGCGCGACGACATCCGTCAGGGTCTGGACAGTGGCACCAGCCGGCCGTGGAGCGCCGAGGAGGCCAAACGGGAAGGTCGCGCTCGGCGGGTGCGCAAGTCGGTTTAGTCCGGGCATGCCGGCAGTGCCACGTGTCACCCGCCGGCCGCTTGCGGCGGCCGACATCCTCGACATCTGGGATCACATCGCCGAAGACAGTCTGGACGGGGCCGATCGGTGGGTCGACAAGCTGGACGAGAAGTTCATGCTCCTTGCAACACAGCCCATGATGGGCCGAGCGCGGGACGAACTGGCGCAAGCTCTACGGAGCTTCCCGTTTGGGCGGTATGTCATCTTCTACACACCTGTGAACGATGGCATTGATGTCGTACGCGTGCTCCACAGCGCCCGCGATATCGATGCGGCCTTTGACGATGTTCAGTAGGCCCCGCGTCGCGAGGCCTGACAGCCAACCTCGAGTCTTGGCAGTCCTCCAGGAACTGCCATGGACGCCGCAATCACTCCGGCGTCTTGAGGTCACCATCTCAGGGCAACCGATCGGGCCTAGCGTCGGCGCCCGATTGCCCCACGCCCAAGAAATCGCGCCCCCCGAAGAGAGCTGCTTCATGCCGCAGCGGCCGCCACGTCATCCGACAGCAGCGTGAAGAACTGCTCCAGGTCGAAGTCACTCAGGCGAGGCGGCAGGGCCTCCTGGCCGACGAAACGAAGGGCGAAGGCAGGCACAGCATCAGGCAGTGACGAGTAAGCGGCCAATGTAGCCTTCCTGCGACCGTTGTTGGCTCAGTTCCTCCAACCTGCGGGAGCAGTGACGTCAGCTTGAAACCCGCATGGTTACTGGGTTTCAGGCGAAAGCGCACCAATCTGCACGAAAAGTACGATCACCCCAGTAGACGGGTCTTCGCGCCACGCGGGCGGCCACGGCGCCGCGGCGGCACGCCGGCGCTGGCGGTGAGCTGGCCGGGGGCCTCCACTACCTCTGAAGCCACCACCTCCGTAGGCATGAAAAAGGGGTCCCCCAAGAGCGGTACCCCCACTATAGAAGAATTTTCGCAATGTCCTGAGAAGTGTTCTTATCAGGACGTCATTTGGCATCGATAATTCGCTGGCCCCCGAAGGGGCGCAGCGGGAACAAGCTGCAAGGCCACGCTCGCGCGCTCAGCAGCGCCAAGCCACGACCAGCCTGGTCTCTTGCGCTGGGCATGAGCAAGGGCCCTGCTGTGCCGCCTGGGTCCATCCTCCGGCTGGCTCAATGGCAGCCGCCACAGCACGACCCGGCTCGCTTGCTCGGCGCAGCGGACGAGTCGGCCATCACCGCGACGGGCGTGTAGCCGGCTTCCTTGATGGCTTCCGCCAGTTCTTGCGCATCCGCAGAGACCGGCTCTACCTGCACCCGATGCGAGGCCAGGTCGATGGCGACCTTGGCGTCCTTGTCCGTGGCCCTCAGGGCCTTGGTGATGGTGCTGGCGCAATGGCCGCAGGTCATGTCGTTGACTTCGAAAGTGATCATCGCTATCTCCAGTGGGACTGTTGCTGACGGAGATACTTTCGACCTTTCCACCGTTGGAATGTCAAGCGCACTTGCCGCAAGACCCTATTGGCAACAGATGCATGTGGAGAGGCGCCTTGACCTTTCCACCGTTGGAACCATGAAGATGGCAGAACAATGAACGGCACACCAGGCACCATGAGCACCGCTGCACTCTCAAACCCGAACGGCATCAAGCTCCAGGTCACCGGGATGACCTGCGCCTCGTGCGTCACGCGCGTCGAAAAGACGCTCAAGGCGGTTCCCGGCGTCAAGGAGGCGAGCGTCAACCTGGCGACGGAGGAGGCATCCGTCAACGCCGAGGCGTCCGTGACGGCAGACGCACTGGCGGCGGCCGTCCGCAAGGCCGGCTACGACGTCGCGACCACCGAAACGGCGCTCGGGGTCGAAGGCATGACGTGCGCATCTTGCGTATCGCGCGTGGAGAAGGCGCTCCGCAAGGTTCCAGGTGTCTCCAGCGCCGCCGTCAATCTGGCGACCGAGAAGGCGACGATCCAGGCACTGTCCACGGTGCCGGTCTCGACACTGAAGGCCGCCATCGAGAAAGCCGGCTACGCGGTGAAGGACCTCCAGGAGGACAAGCCCAAAGCGGCTCCTCGACTGCCGGTCTGGTGGCCCGTGGCGGTAAGCACAGCGCTGACCCTGCCGCTGATCGCGCCGATGCTGCTGTCGCTCTTCGGCATCGACTGGATGCTGAGCGGCTGGGCACAGCTGGCGCTGGCGACGCCGGTCCAGTTCTGGCTGGGCTGGCGCTTCTACCGGGCTGGCTGGAAGGCCGTGCTCGCCAAGACCGGCAACATGGACCTGCTGGTGGCGCTGGGCACCTCCGCGGCCTACGGGCTGTCCGTGTATCTCATGTTCAAGCACGCCGGGCACGGCATGCCGCACCTCTACTTCGAGGCGTCGGCGGCCGTCATCACGCTGGTCCTGCTCGGCAAGTGGCTGGAGCACCGGGCCAAGCGGCAAACCGCCGACGCCATCCGCGCACTGAACGCGTTGCGGCCGACCACCGCGCGGGTGCGCCGGAATGGAGCGGAAGTCGATATTCCGGTGGAACAGGTCATCGTCGGCGACATCGTCGTGATCCGGCCGGGTGACCGCGTCGCGGTGGACGGCGAGATCGTCGAGGGTCGCAGCCACATCGACGAGTCGCTGATCACCGGCGAGAGCCTGCCGGTGCCCAAGGGCCCCGGAGACAAGGTCACCGGGGGCGCCATCAACGCGGAAGGCGCGCTGACCGTTCGCACGGCCGCCATCGGTGCGGAGACGACGCTGGCCCGCATCATCCGCATGGTCGAGTCGGCGCAGGCGGCCAAGGCGCCGATCCAGCGCATCGTCGATCGCGTGAGCGCGGTGTTCGTACCGGTCGTCCTGGTCATCGCGCTGGCGACCTTCCTCGGTTGGGGGGCCTTCACGGGGGACTGGGAACACGCACTGATCAACGCGGTGGCCGTGCTGGTCATCGCCTGCCCCTGTGCGCTGGGCCTCGCGACGCCGACGGCCATCATGGCCGGTACCGGGGTCGCCGCGCGACACGGCATCCTCATCAAGGACGCCGAAGCGCTGGAGGTCGCGCATGCGGTGACGGTGGTCGCCTTCGACAAGACCGGTACGCTCACCGAGGGCAAGCCTGCTCTTGCGGCGGTGGCGGCGGCCGAAGGAACCAGTCGTGACGAGGTGCTGCGCCTGGCGGCCGCGCTCCAGAAGTCGAGCAGCCATCCGCTCGCGGTGGCGGTGATGGACAAGGTGCGCGAGGAACGGCTGCCGGTTCCCGAAGCCCACGATGCGAAGGCGCTTCCGGGTCGTGGCGTCGAAGGCACGGTCCGAGGCCGGAAACTGGCGCTGGGCAGCACGCGGATGCTGCACGAGCTCCAGTTGGACGAGGGCCATCTGCTGGGCGAGGCCCGGCGGCTCGAAGGGCAGGGCAAGACCGTGTCCTGGCTGGTCGGATCGGAAGGCGATCAGTGGCGCCTGCTGGGATTGCTGGCGTTCGGTGACACGATCAAGCAAAGCGCCGCTGCAGCGGTGGCGCGGCTCCATCAGCTGGGCATCAGGACGGTCATGCTGACCGGGGACAGCCGGGGCGCGGCCGAGGCCGTCGCGAAGGCACTCGGCATCGACGACGTGCGCGCCGAAGTCCTGCCGGGCGACAAGGCGGCCGTCGTGAAGGAACTGCGCGACGCCGGCGCCGTGGTCGCGTTCGTTGGTGATGGCCTGAACGACGGCCCCGCACTCGCCGCGGCGTCCGTGTCGTACGCGATGGCGGGCGGCGCCGACGTGGCGACCGAGACGGCCGGCATCACGCTCATGCGCGGCGACCCGCGGCTCGTGGCGGACTCGCTGGACATCTCGCGCCGGACCTATTCGAAGATCAAGCAGGGCCTGTTTTGGGCGTTCGGCTACAACGTGCTGGGCATCCCGTTGGCCGCGCTGGGCATGCTGAACCCCGTCATCGCGGGCGCAGCGATGGCCTTCAGCAGCGTGAGCGTCGTGGCCAATGCGCTGACGCTGCGTCGCTGGCAGGGGGCCGCTGATGCGCCAGTTGCGCCGCGGCTGGAGCCATCACAGCCCGTGGCCGTGTCAGGGAGCATCACATGAGCATGAACATCGGTGAAGCGGCCAAGGCCTCGGGGGTGTCGGCGAAGATGATTCGCCACTACGAGAGCGTCGGGCTGTTCCCGGAAGCGGTGCGAACCGAGTCCGGCTACCGCCAGTACACAGAGAAGGAAGTCAGCACGCTGCGCTTCGTCCGCCAGTCTCGCGACCTGGGCTTTTCCATTGAGCAGATCCGCGAGCTGCTCGGGCTCTGGCAGGACCGCAAGCGTCCGAGCCGGCAGGTGCGCGCGCTGGCACTCGCCCACATCGAGGAACTGGACGAGAAGCTCGAGGAGCTCCAGGCCATGAAGGCGACGCTGGAGCACCTCGTGCATTGCTGCCATGGTGACGACCGGCCCGACTGCCCGATCATCGACTCGTTGGCGCAGGAACGAAGCGAACTGGAGAGGCGTCCAGTGGGAGCGACCGGGAGAAGCCGCCGTGGTATGAACGGGCTGCGTGCGGGGCGAGGAGGGCGCGCGACCGATTGACAGCGGGTGCCGGTATGGGGCGAGCGGACCGAGTCATCGTTGGACCCCCACGCCATGGCCACTGAATCCGCGGATCGCCGGCTGTGCTCGCTTGAGCGTTGCAGGCCCGGCCGGCTCGGCCGTGCTGGTGCCGTAGGGCGTGCCTTGCGCCTTCTGGTGTTGACCCGTTGCGAAGATCGGGAAGCCGACCATGATGGCAGCGGCACGCAAGCGTGCGGGTGACTGCGAAGATTGGGCTTCTGCGCATGGTGGACCTGGTCAGATTGTTGATGACCACCAGGCTGCGCACGAGGAACCCCGCGCTGACCAAATGCGGACCGATAGATGACCAACTCGTAATCGTTGCGACGTAATAGCTGGTGGAGAATCTGCCAATGAAAATTCTCGTGATCGAAGACGAGGTCCGCTTGGCGGAATACCTGAAAAAGGGCTTGTCGGAGAGTGGTTATGTCGTCGACCTGGCCCACGACGGCATCGACGGGCTTCATTTCGCTGTCGAGGGCACCTACGACCTGATCGTCCTGGATGTGATGCTGCCGGGACGGGACGGCTTCGAGGTGCTCGCGGAACTGCGCAAGCAGCGCAGGACGCCCGTACTGATGCTGACGGCCCGGGACGCGGTCGAAGACAAGGTCAAGGGGCTGACCGGGGGCGCAGACGACTACCTCGTCAAGCCGTTCTCATTCTCCGAACTGGCGGCTCGTGTCCAGGCCCTGTTGCGTCGCGGCGGGGGAGACCGCGATGGACAGATGCCCACCAGTCTTCGGATGGCGGACCTGGAGGTCGACCTGGCACGACGGAAGGCGACACGGGCTGGCAAGCGGCTCGAACTCACACCCAAGGAATTCAATCTGCTGGTGCTGTTGCTGCGTCGGCGCGGGGTAGTCCTGTCGCGCACCGTGATGGCGGAACAGGTATGGGACATCAATTTCGACAGCGACACGAACGTCGTCGAGGTGGCCGTACGCCGGCTGCGTGCGAAGCTGGATGAACCGTTCGAGGTCAAGCTGATCCACACGGTCCGTGGCATGGGTTACGTGATGGAGGAGCGCCAGGAGTGAAGCGGCGCTACCTCGTGGCTGTGGAGCAATCACTTGGGTCGCGCCTCTCCTGGTGGCTGGCGCTGCAAGGATTGATCGCTGCGCTTGCCGTGTCCGGGACGGTCTATGCCGTCAACCTGTGGTTTCTGCAGAGCCGCCAGCATGAAGAACTCGCGTTGAAGAGCGCGGTTGTCCGACATGCGCTCGTGGAAACGGCTGAAAGCTCGGCGGCCGAAGAGTTGCAGCACAAGCTCAAGGACTTTCTCGCCGGCCATGAGGACATGACGCTGTCCATCACGTCCAGCGATGGGGCGGTGATCTTCAGTGCTCCGCGGCCGCCCGAGGGTGGGGATGCTGCTTCGGGCAGCCGGTTTATGCAGGTGTCGTGGGAAGACACATGGCCCGCGGGCGCCGCCGGTGGCGTGCGGGTGGTCCTTGGGCTTGATGTGAGCCGCGACAGGGAACTGCTCAAGCGGCTCGGTTGGATCCTGTTGGCGGCATCACTCATCGGTGCGGGCGTCGTCAGCGTGACGGGGTTCCTGCTGGTCCGCAGAGGCCTTCTGCCGGTGCAGGAATTGGCCGCACAAGTGGACGCGGTCGCTTTGGGAAGGGCAGGGCTGCGGCTGGACGGAGCGGGACAGCCGCTCGAACTCCGGCCACTGGTCGACCGCTTCAACGCGTTGCTGATGCGTGTCGAACGCGCTTACGCGCAATTGGAAGGCTTCAACGCCGACGTTGCGCACGAACTTCGAACGCCGCTGACCACCTTGATCGGTTCGAGCGAGCTGGCCTTGCAGCGCGAGCGACCTGTGGCCGAACTGCAAGACGTGATCGCGGAGAACCTGGAGGATCTGAGGCGCCTCGCGATCATCGTCAACGACATGCTCTTCCTTTCGCAAGCGGACCGCGGTGCAACCGCGCGCCGTTCGCCGGTGACGAGCCTCGCTGCCGAACTCGGCGAGATCATCGAGTACCACGAGGCAGCGCTTCACGACCGGGGTCTGTCAGCGGTATGCGATGGCGACGCGAAGGGTGCCTTTGACATATCTCTTCTGCGCCGCGCGTTGTCCAACTTGTTGAGCAACGCAACCCGCTACGCGGCGCCCGGCTCGACCATTAGGGTCCGGATCGAGTCGGACGGTGGCCGGTCACGGATCTGGGTAGAGAACAAGGGCAACCCGATCGAGCAGGAACACTTGCCACGCCTGTTTGACCGCTTCTACAGGGCCGAGCGCTCTCGTCGCCAGGTTGGCACTTCGAACTATGGATTGGGTCTGGCCATCGTCGCCGCCATTGCCCGGATGCACCAAGGCGAACCGTTCGCCAGATCGGCAGATGGCATCACCGCGATCGGGCTGGACGTACCGTCGAGTTCAGCGGCAGCGTAGCGGGCGCAGTCTCCACCGCGGCGAGGCTCTTGACTGGAGCAACAGCCGCTTGGCTGTCCCTTGCCGGCAGCGTCAGTCCGACGCGATTGGCCTTGCCGATGCGTTCGACGAACACAGTCCCACCGTGCATCCGCGCGACGGCCGCCACGATGGCCAATCCCAGCCCATGGCCCGCTTGCCTTCGCGAGCGGGAGGTGTCTGCACGATAGAAGCGGTCGAACATCTGGGCTCGGACCTGCGTCGGTATCTCGAGCCCGGGGTTGAGGACACTCAGGGCGATGAGGCCATGGTCCGGCTCGATGAGGACCCGAATCGTGTCGCCGGCGCGGGTGTGGCGGATGGCGTTGGTGAGGAGATTCACGAGGGCACGCAACACGAGGGGAGGGTTGCAGACCGCTGCGGCGTCGCCGGACCGTTCCGCGACCACGCCAGCTTCTTGCAGCAGTGCGTCGCAGTAGCGGATGGCCTTGTCCGCCTCGGCCCCGAGCGCGACCTCTTCGAGTCCCTCCGC
>Ga0315900_10013329_pt1 | contig 10021 bp, 8 predicted proteins | sample LakEriMetagenome_FD_203521 | JGI IMG/M metagenome (GOLD analysis project Ga0315900, IMG submission 203521) | Freshwater fungal communities from buoy surface, Lake Erie, Ohio, United States - Buoy 12 MA114 | ecosystem: Environmental > Aquatic > Freshwater > Lake > Lake biofilm | place: USA: Lake...
GCGCGGCCTGGCGCTGGGGGGTGGCTGCGAGCTGGCCGTGCATTGCGCGCGCCGTGTGGCCGGCATGGAGGCCTACATGGGCCTGGTGGAGGTGGGCGTGGGCCTCGTGCCTGGCGGAGGGGGCCTAGCCTACATTGCCCGCCGGGCCGCCGAGATGGCTGCGGCCGGCAACGCGAATGCCGATCTGCTGAAGTTCCTGACCGACGGCTTCACCAATGCGGCCATGGCCAAGGTGGGCATCAGCGCCCACGATTCGCGCAAGCTCGGCTACCTGGTCGAAGGCGACGTGATCGTGCCTCACAAGGATGAGCTGCTGTACGTGGCCCTGGTGCAGGCCAAGGCCCTGGCCGAGAGCGGCTGGCGTCCACCGGTGCGAGCCGCCTTCTCGGTGGCTGGACGCAACGCCAAGGCCACCATCCAGGGTCAGCTGGCCAACATGCGCGATGGGGGCTTCATCAGCACGCACGACTTCCATCTGGCCTCGTGCATCGCCGACGTGGTGTGCGGGGGCGACGTGGATGCCGGCTCCATGGTGACAGAGGAGTACCTGATGGCCCTGGAGCGCCAGCACTTCTGTGCGCTGCTGGACCACCCCAAGACCCAGGAACGCATCATGGGCATGCTGTCCACCGGCAAGCCGGTGCGCAACTGAACGAACCCGCGGGAGACTGACCACATGAGCAAGCAAGTTCAAGACGCCTACGTCGTCGCCGCTACCCGCACCCCCATCGGCAAGTCCGGCCGGGGGTATTTCCGCAACACCCGCCCCGACGACCTGCTGGTGGCCGCCGTGAGCAGCGCGCTGGCCCAGGTGCCCACACTGGACCCCAAGGCCATCGAGGACGCCATCGTGGGCTGCAGCTTCCCCGAGGGCGAGCAAGGCATGAACATGGCGCGCGTGGCCATGGTGCTGGCCGGGCTGCCGCACAGCGTGGGCGGCGTCACCATCAACCGTTTCTGTGCCTCGGGCCTGACAGCGGTGCAGATGGCGGCCGACCGCATCCGCGTGGGTGAGGCCGACGTCATGATCGCCGGCGGTGCCGAGAGCATGAGCCTGGTGCCGATGACGGGCAACAAGCCGTCGTTCAACCCCGAGGTCTTCGCCAAGGACGAGAACGTGGGCATCGCCTACGGCATGGGCCTGACGGCCGAGAAGGTGGCGGCGCAATGGAAGGTCACGCGCGAGCGGCAGGACGCCTTCGCCCTGGCCTCGCACCAGAAGGCGCTGGCGGCCATCGCCGCGGGCGAGTTTTCCGCCGAGATGACGCCGGTGGAGGTGGTGGAGCGTTTCCCGGATCTTGCGGCCGGCAAGCCCGGCGTGAAGACCCGCACCGTGAGCATCGACGAAGGCCCGCGTGCCGACACCTCGCTGGATGGCCTGGGCAAGCTCAAGCCCGTCTTCGCGGCCAAGGGCTCGGTGACGGCGGGCAACAGCAGCCAGACCAGCGATGGTGCGGGGGCTCTGATCCTGGCCAGCGAGAAGGCAGTGAAGACCTTCGGCCTCACGCCGCTGGCGCGTTTCGTCAGTTTCTCGGTGCGCGGCGTGGCGCCTGAAGTGATGGGCATAGGGCCCATCGAGGCCATCCCCGCGGCCCTGAAGGCCGGCGGCCTGAAGCTGGACGACATCGGCTGGATCGAACTGAATGAGGCCTTTGCTGCGCAGGCCCTGGCCGTGATGGACACCGTGGGGCTGGACCCGGCGCGTGTCAACCCCATGGGCGGGGCCATCGCGCTGGGCCATCCGCTGGGCGCCACCGGGGCCATCCGCTCGGCCACCGTGATCCACGCGCTGCACCGCCGCCAGCTGAAGTACGGCATGGTGACCATGTGCGTGGGCATGGGCCAGGGCGCGGCCGGCATCTTTGAGCGCGTCTGAAGGAGTCGCCCCCATGAGCCAACACATCCGCACCGGCGTCCTCAACGGCGTGGCCACGATCGAGATCGCCCGCCCCGAGAAGAAGAACGCCCTCACGGCCGAGATGTACACCGCCATGGCCCAGGCCCTGGCCGATGCGCAGGCTGACGGCCAGGTGCGCGCGGTACTGATCACCGGCCAGCCCGGCATCTTCACCTCGGGAAACGACATCGAGGACTTCATGAGCCGGCCGCCTGGCCAAGGCAGCGATTCGGCCGAAGCACCCGTGTTCCGCTTCATGAAGGCCCTGGTGGATTGCCCCAAGCCTGTGGTGGCGGCCGTCACCGGCGCGGCCATTGGCGTGGGCACCACCTTGCTGCTGCACTGCGACTTCGTCTACGTCAGCGACGAGGCCAGGCTGGCCATGCCTTTCGTGGGTCTGGGCCTGGTGCCGGAGTACGCCTCCAGCCTGCTGGTACCGCAGCTCATGGGCCCGCGCCGCGCGGCCGAGAAGCTGTTGCTGGGCGACCCCTTCACGGGCGAGCAGGCGGTGGAGTGCGGTATCGCCAACGCCGTGCTGCCTGCGGGCGAGGTGATGGCCCAGGCCCGCCGCGTGGCCGAGCGCTTCAACCAGCTGCCACCGGGCGCCGTGCGTGACGCCAAGCGCCTGATGCGCGCACCGCAGCGCGAGCTGGTGCTGCAGACCATTCGCACCGAAGGCGAGATCTTCGGCCAGCGCCTGCGCAGCCCCGAAGCCCGCGAGGCCTTCCAGGCCTTCTTCGAGAAGCGGCGGCCGGATTTCAGCCAGTTCAGCTGATTGCCAATGCCAGAGGACGGGCTTGCCCGCCGGTGGGCATTTGAGATGCTTTTCATAATGACGTTATGAATCCATAATGTCCTTTATGGAAGACTCTTTTCGCCCGCTGCTTCGGCAAAAGATCCTGGATGCGCAAGCTGCACCGCTTCGCCAGCTGACTGCACGTGATGTGTGGCTTCCGGCCGTGTCAGGCAAGGCCCTGGCGGTCATCGGCATGCGGCGTGCTGGCAAGACCAGCTTCTTGTGGCAGCAACTGGCCAGCCGCCATGCCGGCGGCACCCCTCGCGAGGGTTTGCTGTACTTCAGCTTCGAGGACGACCGGCTGGCCGGTATGCGCACGGCCGATCTGGACTTGCTGGTAGAGGAGTATTTCAACCTCCATCCTGAGTGGCGCAACGGCCGGCGCTGCACGTTCTTTCTGGACGAAATTCAACTTGTCAGCGGCTGGGAGTTGTTCGTCAGGCGATTGCTGGACACCGAAAACATCGAGCTCTTCGTGTCCGGCTCGTCGGCCAAGCTGTTGTCGCGCGAAGTGGCCACCAGCATGCGGGGTCGCGCGCTGGAGGCGGTGGTCACGCCCTTCAGCTTCCGTGAGGCTTTGCGGCATGCCGGCCGTGAGCCGGCCAAGCCCGCAAGCCGCCTGACCAAGGCGGAGTACTCGCAACTCGCCCACGATCTGGTTGAGTACCTCAGCATGGGAGGGTTTCCCGAGGCCCAAGGTCTGGATGCGCGGAGCCGCCAGGAACTCTTGCGCAACTACGTTGATGTGGTGTTGCTGCGCGACGTGGTGGAGCGGCACAACCTCAGCCAGCCGCAGGTCCTGCGCTGGCTGGTGCAGCAGTTGCTGGGAAACGCCGCCGGGGCCTTCAGCATCCACAAGTTCTTCAGTGACCTTCGCTCGCGCGGTACCGCGGTGGGCAAGGACACGCTCCACCAGATGCTGGCCCATCTGGAAGATGCGTTCCTGATCAGCACCGTCGGATTGGCCACGGATTCCGCGCGGCGCCGGCAGGTCAACCCCCGCAAGGTGTACCCGGTGGACACGGGCTTGATGGCGCTTTTCGACACTTCGGGTAAACCTAGTGTGGGCCACGCACTGGAGACAGCCGTCCTCCACGAGTTGCAGCGGCGCGGCGCCGCAGTGGACTACGTTTTGACACCTGGCGGCTTCGAGGTGGACTTCTGTGCCCGCTGGCCCGAGGGTCGAGCTTGGCTGGTGCAGGTCTGTGCTGACCTGTCGGACGCGGCCACCCTGGCGCGGGAGGTACGCGCGCTGGAAGACGCCCGAAGCCTGTGGCCTGGCGCGCGCGCCATGCTCGTGGCTTTGTCCGCACCTGCGGTGGTGAGCCTGCCCGCAGGTATCGAGTTGCACCGTGCCAGCACCTGGCTGCTGGAGGCGGAGCCGACGAGGACTTGACTGGTTCCAGGCGGCGCCCCTGCCGACCTGTAACCGTCCTCGTACGGCGCTCAAAGCCTCGCCGCCAAGCGCGTGCCCTGGTCGATGGCGCGCTTGGCGTCGAGTTCGGCGGCTTCGTGGGCGCCGCCGATCAGGTGCACGCTGACGCCTGCGGCCTGCAGCGGGGCTTGCAACTCGCGCAGCGGCTCCTGCCCGGCGCACAGCACCACGGTGTCGCACTCGATCAGGCGCTGCTCCTTGCGCTTTTCGCCGATGCTGACCCACAGGCCCTGCGGCGTGATGCGCTCGTAGTGGACGCCGCCGATCATCTGCACCTGCTTCATCTGCAGCGCGGCGCGGTGGATCCAGCCCGTGGTCTTGCCCAGGCCGCGTCCGGGTTTGCCGGTCTTGCGCTGCAGCAAGGTGACCTGCCGCGCCGGTGCTGAGGGCCGAGGCGGCACCACGCCGCCGCGCACCTGCGCCGGATCGGCCACGCCCCACTCGGCCATCCACTCGGGCAGGCTCAGCGTCGCCGAGTGTCCCGGTGGCGTGACCAGGAACTCCGCCACATCGAAGCCGATGCCCCCGGCGCCGACGATGGCCACGCGTGGGCCCACCGCGGCGCCCTGTAGCACCTGCACGTAGTTCAGCACGTTCGGGCCGTCCTGCCCGGGGATGCGGGGGCTGCGCGGGATGACGCCCGTGGCCAGCACCACCTCGTCGAAGCCCTGCAGCACCAGCGCCTGCGCGTCGGCCCGCTGGCCCAGGTGCAGATGCACGCCGGTGGCCTGCAGGCGCTGGGTGAAGTAGCGCAGCGTCTCGGCAAACTCTTCCTTGCCCGGGATGAGGCGCGCCAGGTTGAACTGCCCGCCAATCTGGGCGGCGGCTTCGAACAGGTGCACCTCATGCCCGCGCTCGGCCAGCGTGGTGGCCGCGGCGAGGCCTGCCGGGCCGGCGCCCACCACCGCACAGCGCTTGCGCCGTGACGTGGGCGTGATGAGCAGCGTGGTCTCCTGCCCGGCGCGCGGGTTGACCAGGCAGCTGGCCAACTTGTTCTCGAAGGCGTGGTCCAGGCAGGCCTGGTTGCAGGCGATGCAGGTGTTGATGTCCTGCGGCCGTCCGGCACGGGCCTTGGCCACGAAGAAGGGGTCGGCCAGCAGCGGCCGCGCCAGGCTCACCAGGTCGGCGCTGCCGTCGGCCAGCAGGCCCTCGGCTACTTCGGGCGTGTTGATGCGGTTGCTGGTCACCAGGGGAATCTGCAGCCCCTGGGCCCGCAGCGTCTCGCGCATCTTCTTCGTCACCCAGGCGAAGGCGCCGCGCGGCACGCTGGTGGCGATCGTCGGCACACGCGCCTCGTGCCAGCCGATGCCGGTGTTCAGGATGGTGGCGCCGGCGCGTGCGATGGCCTGGGCCAGCGTCACGGCCTCGTCCCAGGTGCCGCCGTCGGGCACCAGGTCCAGCATGGACAGGCGGTAGATGATGATGAAGTCCGGCCCCACGGCCTCGCGCATGCGCGAGACGATCTCCACCGGAAAGCGCATACGGTGCTCGTAAGGCCCGCCCCAGGCGTCGGTGCGGCGGTTGGTGCGCGCGGCCAGGAACTGGTTGATCAGGTAGCCCTCGCTGCCCATGACCTCCACGCCGTCGTAGCCGGCCTCGCGCGCCAGCTTCGCGCAGCGCACGAAGGCGCGGATCTGGCGCTCGACACCGGCGGCCGACAACTCACGCGGCGTGAACACCCCGATCGGGCTCTTGATGCGTGAAGGCGCCACGCAGAACGGGTGGTAGGCGTTGCGCCCGGTGTGCAGGATCTGCAGCGCGATCTTGCCGCCCTCGGCATGCACGGCGTCGGTGATGGCGCGGTGGCGCCGTGCCGCGCCAGAGGTGGCCAGCGTGCCGGCCAGGGGCTTGGCCCAGCCCTCGATGTTCGGCGCAAAGCCCCCCGTGACGATGAGCCCGACGCCGCCTCGGGCGCGCTCGGCGAAATACGCCGCCAGGGCCGGCAGGTGCTGGCGGCCATCCTCCAGCCCGGTGTGCATGCTGCCCATGATCACCCGGTTCGCCAGCGTGGTGAAGCCCAGGTCCAGCGGGGCCAGCAGGTGGGGGTAGTGCGTGCTCATGGACCGATGGTACGGCGGTGATAGGGCTGCAGCTGTCCGGCAGTCCCAGGGCATCGATATATCATCCAGGATATAGCGTACAGGGTCGGCCAGCCGTCACGACAGATGGCTGCAAGCAGGGCCCTTCATGACCTACCAGCCACCCCTAAGCCGGTACGCAATGTCCAGTCAGATATCACGATGGCTCTCCTGCCCTCGACCGTGCCCGTCGGAGGGGTCGCGCCGGCGGCCGGCCAGCGGCCGGCTGAAGGCCGCTGCGGTGGCCGCGGGCTTGTGGCTGCTGCACCTGGGCGTGCAGGCGGCCGACATCACGGTCTCTGCCGCGGCGAGCTTGACCCACGCACTTCGGGACGTGGCCCCGCTGTTCGAGGCGGCCCATCCCGCCCACAAGCTGCGCTTCAACTTCGGCGCCTCTGGCGGCTTGCTGGCGCAGATGGCCAGGGGCGCGCCAGTGGATGTGTTTATCAGCGCCGACCAGGAGACCATGGACCGGGCGCAAGCGCAGGGCCTGGTCCGGGCGGCGCAGCGGCGCAACGTCGCCTCCAACACCCTGGTGGTGGTGGTGCCGGCGGCTGGAGATTCGCCCTCTAAACCGTCCAACCCGTCCAAGTCATTGGCCGTGCCCCAACCCCCGTCCCCGCCCATGACCCTGAATGATCTGGCCCGGCCTGCGGTCGCGCGCATTGCCATCGGTCTGCCGGCCAGCGTGCCTGCGGGCCGTTACGCCCAGTCAGCTCTGGAGGCTGCAGGCCTGTGGGCGGCCATCGCGCCCAAGATCATCGGCGCTCATCACGTGCGCCAGGCGCTGGACTACGTGGCCCGCGCTGAGGTCGATGCCGGCTTCGTCTACGCCACCGATGCGGCGCTGATGCCCGGCAAGGTCCAGGTGGCCTTCACCGTGCCCACGGCCCAGCCCATCCTGTACCCGGCAGCCCCCTTGGTCGCGGCTCCCCAGGCAGCCGAAGGCGTGAAGTTTGTCGACTTCCTGTTCACGCCGGCCGCGCAGGCCGTGCTCTCGAGGCACGGTTTCGGCCGGCCCTGATCAAGCCCTGAACCGGTGGCCGACTGAACATGGGTGAAGCCTGGACCGCGCTGGCATTGACGCTGAAGGTGGCGGGCTGGGCCACGGCGATCAACCTTGTGCTGGGGGTGGGCGTGGGCTATGCGCTCTCGCGCTGGCGCTTCCCGGGGCGCGACGTGCTGGATGCCGTGCTGACGCTGCCCATGGTGATGCCGCCCACGGTGCTGGGCTACTACCTGCTGGTGGTGATCGGCAGCCAGGGCGTGGTGGGCGCCTGGCTGCTGCAGAACTTCGGCATCCGCCTCATCTTCACCTGGCAGGCCGCCGTGATCGCGGCCACCATCGTCGCTTTCCCGCTGGTGTTCAAGGCGGCGCGGGCGGCGTTCGAGAACGTCGATCCGCAATGCGAGGACGCGGCCCGCACCCTGGGGCTGGGCGAGTGGGGCCTCTTCCTGCGGGTGTCATTGCCGCTGGCCTGGCGCGGCATCCTGGCGGGGCTTCTCCTGGCCTTTGCCCGGGCGCTGGGCGAGTTCGGTGCCACGCTGATGGTGGCGGGCAGCATTGCCGGCCAGACGCAGACCTTGTCCATTGCGGTGTACGAGGCCGTGCAGGCCGGGCAGGACGACACCGCGAACTTCCTGGTGATGGTGACCTCGCTGGTGTGCATGGCCGTCCTGCTGAGTGCGGGCCGCCTGCTGCCCGGCCGCGTCGCGGCGCGAGGCTGAGGCAGCGCATCCATGTCCATCTGGGATCTGAGCCTGAAAAAGCAGTTGCGCCGTGGCGCAGGGCCGTTCACGCTGGAGGTGGCTTTTCGCAGCGCGGCACAGCGCCTGGTGCTGTACGGGCCCTCAGGGGCGGGCAAGACGCAGACGCTGCGCATGATCGCCGGCATCACGCAGCCTGACAGCGGCTGGGTGCGCGTGGCGGGCCGTGCGCTCTACGACGGTGCGGCGGGCCTGAACCTCTCCCCCCAGCAGCGTCAGGTGGGCTATGTGTTCCAGGACTACGCACTCTTCCCGCACTTGACCGTGCGGCAGAACATCGCCTTCGCGCTGCGGCGGGGCTGGCGCAACCCGCTGCGCCGGGAACCGCTGCCCGAGGCCGACCGGTGGATCGAGCAGTTCGGCCTGCAGGACGTGGCGGCGCAGCTTCCTCATCAGATCTCGGGCGGGCAGCGCCAGCGCACGGCACTGGCACGCGCGCTGGTGACCCGGCCCACCGCGCTGCTGCTGGACGAACCTTTCGCCGCGCTGGACAAGGCGCTGCGCCACCGCCTGCGCGAGGAGTTGCTGGAATTGCAGACCTCGTTGCAACTGCCGCTGCTGTTGATCACCCACGACGAGGACGATGTCGACCGGCTGGCGCAGGAAGTGGTGCACCTGGATGCCGGGCGCGTACGCGGCAACAGCGCTGTGCCCAGCCCCAAGACGATGGAGCCCTGACATGCCCGCCCGCCCACCGGCCGCAGCCCGGCCCACCCCGCCTTCCCCGTCTTCCCGACGACCATCCCGACAGCCGCGCCAACCCGCCCTGCAGGTGCAGGGCTCGCTGTGGATCGAGGCTGGCGGCCGGTCGCTGGGGGGGCATGGCCGCATGGCCCTGCTGCAGGCCGTGGCCGAGCACGGCTCCATCACGCACGCGGCGCGCGCCTTCGGCATGAGCTACAAGGCGGCCTGGGACGCCATCGACCTGATGAACACCTTGTCGGGCACACCGCTGGTGGAACGGGTGACGGGCGGCAAGGGCGGCGGTGGCACCCGGCTCACGGCGCACGGGCATCGCCTGATCGAACGCTACCGGCAGCTGGACGAGGTGCACCAGCGCTTCGTGCGCCTGCTGACCGAGCAGGGCATGGACCTGTCCCAGGACTTCTCCTTGTTGAAGGTGCTGAACGTGAAGACCAGCGCGCGCAATCAGTGGGTGGGGGTGGTCAGCGCCATCCGGGCCGGGGCGGTGAATGACGAGGTGGAGGTGATGCTGCCCGGCGGGGTGCCGCTGGTGGCCACCATCACGCGTGAGAGCACCGAGCACCTGCAACTGCGTCTGCAGCAGACGGTGATCGCCATGGTGAAGGCGCCGGCCGTACTGCTGGCCACCGGCCTGGACAGCGCCCGCGTCTCTGCGCGCAACCGGCTGGAAGGCCAGGTGCAGGCCGTGCAAGCCGGGGCGGTGAACGCTGAAGTGACCGTGGGCACCCCCACCGGGCTGGAGGTGGTGGCCGTCGTGACGCAAGGCTCGGTGCAGGCACTGCAGCTCGCCCCGGGACAGCCTGTCACGGCACTGGTCAAGGCCTCGGACGTGATCCTGGCGACGGTGAGCTGAGCGGCTGCCCACCCGGTGGGGGCCACCCCCGCAGGGATCGGGCAGACTTCGCCTCCTGCAGACCCCGCAACGCACCGCACACGATGAAGACCCCTGACCCGCGCACGCTGCTGCGCGCCATGTTCGACGCCGCCATCGCCCGCGCGCAGCCGGCGCTGTGCATTCCCCCGTACCTGCCCGCGCCGGCCTCGCTCAAGGGGCGGCTGGTGGTCATCGGTGCCGGCAAAGCGTCTGCCGCGATGGCGCAGGCGGTGGAGCAGGCTTGGAGCGGCCCGCCCGACGCGTTGTCGGGCTTCGTGGTCACCCGCTACGGCTACGCCGTGCCCTGCGAGCGCATCGAGATCGCTGAAGCCGCACACCCCGTGCCTGACGAGGCCGGCCTGCGCGCCGCCCAGCGCATGCTGCAGGTGGTGCAGGGCCTGACGGAAGACGACCTGGTGCTGTGCCTGATCTCCGGCGGCGGCTCGGCCCTGCTGCCGCTGCCGGCGCC
>Ga0315900_10013331_pt1 | contig 10020 bp, 6 predicted proteins | sample LakEriMetagenome_FD_203521 | JGI IMG/M metagenome (GOLD analysis project Ga0315900, IMG submission 203521) | Freshwater fungal communities from buoy surface, Lake Erie, Ohio, United States - Buoy 12 MA114 | ecosystem: Environmental > Aquatic > Freshwater > Lake > Lake biofilm | place: USA: Lake...
GGCGGCTCGGCGGAAACGGTGATCGCCGTCTCGAAGATCGCCAAGGCCGCCGGCAGGTCCGCGGTCCGCGGATCGTAATGCAGTTCCGCGATCACGTCGCCGGCGGCCACGACATCCCCGACCTGCCGGTGCAGGAGGATGCCGGCGCCGGGATCGATCGTGGCGTCGACCCGCGGCCGTCCGGCCCCGAGGAGCATCGATGCCTGCCCCAGTGGCCAGGCCAGCATTCGGCTGATGTATCCGGCCCGGTCGATGCGAAACGGCACCGTCGCCCGCGGCCGCGGCAACACGGCGGCGGGGTCGTCGCAGACCCGCGGATCGCCCCCCTGGGCCTCCACGACGCGGCGGAACCGTTCGAGCGCCGAGCCGTCGGCGATCGCGCGCCGGCACCGCTCGAGCGCGGCGTCACGAGTCCCGGCCGCCCCGCCGAGAAGGAGCATCTCGGCGGCGAGTTCGAGCGACACCTCCATGAGGTCGGCGGGCCCGCCGCCGCGCAGGCACTCCACGCTCTCCAGCACCTCCAGCGCGTTGCCGATCGTGCGGCCCAGCGGCGCGTTCATGTCGGTGAGGAGCGCCTGCACGGGCTTGCCCAGTTCGCGGCCGATGGAGGCCATGCTCTCGGCCAGCGCCCGGGCGTCCTCCTCGCGGACCATGAAGGCGCCGTCGCCGGTCTTCACGTCGAGCACCAGCGCGTCGATCCCTTCGGCGAGCTTCTTGGAGAGGATCGAGGCCGTGATCAGCGGGATGCTCTCCACGGTGGCGGTCGCGTCGCGCAGCGCGTAGAGCACACGGTCGGCGGGCGCGATCTCGGCCGTCTGTCCGATGAGCACGAGGCCGCATTCCCGGGCGATCCGGCGGTAGGCCGCCAGATCGAGATCGATGCGGAAGCCGGGGATGCTCTCGAGTTTGTCGAGTGTGCCGCCGGTGTGGCCGAGGCCGCGGCCCGAGACCATCGGCACCGTCACACCGCAGGCGGCGACGATCGGCGCCAGGATGAGACTCGTCTTGTCGCCGACGCCGCCAGTGGAATGCTTGTCGACCTTCGGGCCGGGGATGTCCGACAGGTCGAGCACCGTTCCCGAATGGAGCATGGCGGCCACGAGGGCGGCCGTCTCCTGCGGCGTCATGCCGCGCCACAGAATCGCCATCGTCAGGGCCGACCACTGGTAGTCGGGCACCTCGCCCGTGGCGATGCCGCCGACGAGAAAGCCGATCTCGGCGGCGGAGAGCTCGCCGCCGTCTCGCTTGCGACGGATCAGGTCGACGGCGCGCATCGTGGGTCGGTCCGGGGTGTCAGTCGCGGGCGGCGGTGCCGAACTGCCGGTCGCCGGCGTCGCCCAGGCCCGGCACGATGAAGCCCGAGTCGTTGAGGCCCTCGTCGAGCACGGCCACGTGGATCGTGACCCCCGGCATGCCCCGCTCCAGGCAGGCCACGCCCTCGGGCGCGGCGATCAGCGCCAGGTAGATGATCCGCGGCACTCCGGCGTCGCGGAGGATCTCGCAGGTCCGCACGGCCGAGCCGCCGGTGGCAAGCATCGGGTCGACGACGATCGCCACCGCCGCGCCGCAGTTCCGCGGGAGCTTGTTGTAGTACTCCTGGGGCTTGAGCGTGCGCTCGTCGCGAAACAGGCCGATGTGCCAGACCTCCGCGTCGGGAATCATCTCCAGGAGGCCGTCGGCCATGCCCAGGCCCGCGCGGAGAATCGGCACGATCGCCACCCGATCCTCGACCCGGCGCCCGGGCGCCGTCCCCAGCGGCGTTGCGGCGCGGACGTCGTGGGTCGGCAGGTCGCGAGTGGCCTCGTAGCCGAGCAGCCGCGTCAACTGCCGCACCACGCGGCGGAACTCGGATGGCCGCGTCTGCGGGTCGCGGAGCGTGACGACATGATGGGCGACCAGCGGATGCGTAGAGACGTGGACGGCACCCATGGATCATCCTGCCTGCGGCCTTGCAAACCCTGGCCGCAGATCATATCCCTGGGGACGGCGTTGCCGAACACCTGCCGCTTCCGCCGCTCCGACAGACTGGCCATGCCCGCATCCGCACCCGTCGATCCACTCGTCGCCGCCGCCCGCAAGGCCGCCGAAAACGCCCACGCCCCCTACTCGGGCTGGCACGTGGGCGCCGCGGCGGTGTTCGCCGGCGCCGCCGGCCCGCCGTTCGTGGGCGCGAACGTGGAGAACGGGTCCTACGGCCTGACGATCTGCGCGGAGCGGGCCGCGATCTGCGCCGGCGTGGTCGCCGGGCATCGCCGGCTCGCCCGCATCGCGCTGACCTGCACCGACGCGGCGGGCGCGGCCGTCGCCGGCATCGTGCCCTGCGGCGCATGCCTGCAGGTGATCGCCGAGTTCGGCGGGCCTGACACCGAGATCGTGATCGACGGCGGCGGCACGTTTCGCCTCGCCGACTTCCTGCCGCGGCCGTTCGGAACAGGCGTCACGGTGCCAGGTCGAGGCAGATGAGCGTGGCGTCGTCGCGCACGTAGAGCGTTCCACGGGACAGCGCGGGCAGGGCCCGCAGCGTGCCGGGCAGCGGACGGCAGCGGCCGAGCGTCTCGACGCCCGCGGGCGTCGCCCGGAGGAGCACGAGTTCGCCGTCGGTCTTCGCGGCGAGCAGTTTGCCATCGGCAGCCAGCAGCGTGCCGTAACCGAAATCGCGCTCCCGCCAGGCCTCGCGGCCGGTGGCCGCCGCGACACAGACGAGATCGGCGGGTGGCACGTCGTCGCGGCCGTCGATGCCGTACAGGTGGTCGCCGACGAGGAGCGGCGTGCAGTACTGCGTGGCCAGCGGCCCCGCGCCCTCCCATACCGGCTCCACTGCCGCGCGGTCGAAGGCCGCGCAGACACAGCCCACGCCGTAGGCCGCCGTGACCAGGAGCCGATCACCGCCGATCACGACCGGCGACGCGGCGTTGACGGTCGGCCCCCGCTGACCGAAGGGAAACGTCCAGCGGACGTCACCCGTGGCGGCGTCGATCAGCAGGCACGAGAGCCGCGCGACAACGAGCACGTGCGGCTGTCCGCCCACGTCCACGGCCACCGGCGCCGAGTAACTCGCTGCCTCGGCGGTCCGTTGCCAGAGCGTCTTGCCGGTCGCAACATCGAAGGCCACGATGCCCGCGTCGCCGCGGGCGCCGACGTTGACGATCACGCCCTGGCCAACGACCACGGGCGTGGAGCCCGCGCCGAAGTAGCCCTCGGGAGCGCGGAACTCCCGGTGCGTATCCCGTGACCAGAGCCGCTTCCCCGACGCCAGGTCGTCGCACGAGAGCACTCCCTGCGCGCCGAACGTAACCACCTTCCCGACGTGGACCAGCGGCGTGCACAGCGGGCCGTCGCCACCGCCCACCTGGGGCCGGAAGCTGGTGGCGTGGGCAGTTCGCCAGCGCGTCCTGCCCGTCGCCACATCGAGCGCTTCGACGACCTCCTCGTCGCCGCGCCGGTGGAAGAGCACCGCGTGGTCGCCAGACACCGCGACGCCCGCGTAGCCGGAGCCCACCTCCCGCCGCCAGCGAACCGGCGGGCCCGCCTCCGGCCAGCGGTCGGCGAGCTTCTCGTCGGCCGCGGCGATGCCGCTGCGGTCAGGCCCGAGGATCTGCGGCCAGTCGCCGCCGGCGGCGGAGAGACATACCTGCGCCGTGAGTAACGCCGGACCGAAGACCCATCGCATCATGGTCGCTCTCCTGACGGAAGTTCTCGCCCCACGCGGTTTCGGACGATCATCACTCCCGGGGGAGGCGCGGGGATCGGCGTGAGGATGCCGAGCGTGGCGGACCTTCGCCAGCGAGGCAACTCATGCCGTCCCCGCGCCGGCTTGGGCCAGACCGGGTGTCCATCGTAGGGCTCAATCCGCCCGGCCGCGCTGGCGATAATACTTGAGGCCCGGGACGAAGAAGCAGGCGGCGCTCACGAGCCCGAAGATCACGTGCTGGTAGGCGGGCACGACGCACATCACGAGCGCCGTGGCGAACAGGACCGCGGCCTGGATGTAGAAGGCGCCCGAGAGGATGCCGGCCTTGGCGAAGAACACGATCCCCGCCAGCAGGGCGAGCACCGGCGAGAGCGTCAGCACCTCGAGGCCGATCAGGTCCTCGACCCAGAAGAGCATCACGCTGCCGAGCACGCTGCCGCCCCAGATGTGGGCGATCTGCCGTTCCACGGCGGTGACCGGGCCGGTGCGATGCCGCAGCGCCCAGAAGATCGGCGCCCACAGGGCGAGCCCGCCACCCCAGAGCACGAGATAGGGCCAGCGTGTGGTCACGCCCTGCCAGGCCAGCAGATCGGTCGTCACCGACAGCGCCAGTACGACGACCGAGTGCCACATCCACAGCAGGCCCCAGTTCTCGAGCACGACGGCGTGGTGCGTCTCGCGGAACAGCCGGGCGAACACGTCGGAGAAGCCGCCACGACGGGCCGCCACCGGCTCGCCGGCGAGGAACGACCGCAGATCCGCGGCCAGGTCGGCGGCGGAGACGTAGCGCAGGTCCTGGGGCTTCTGCAGCGATTTCAGCGCGATCATCTCCAGGTCGCGATCGACGCCCCGCTCCAGCGACCGGGGTACGGGTGGATCGGACTCCAGCACCGCCAGAAGCGTGTCCATCGGGGTCGCGGCCTGAAACGGTGGCCGGCCGGTGAGCATCTGGTAGAGGATCGCGCCGAGGCTCCACACGTCGCTCGTCGGCCCGACGTCCCCGCGGCTGCCCGCGGCCTGTTCCGGCGACATGTAGCAGGGCGTGCCGAGGATGGCGCCGGTGTGAGTGACCGACGCGTCGCCTTCGAGCCGCTTGGCGAGGCCGAAGTCGGAGACATGCGGCTCGCCGAGCGCGTCGATGAGGATGTTGGAGGGCTTGAGGTCGCGATGGAGCACGCCGCGGTCATGGGCGGCCTGCACTGCGTCGGCCACCTTGGCCAACAGGGCCGCGGCCTCGCGGGGCGGCAGCCGGCCGGCGGCCAGCCGCCGGGAGAGCGTCGTGCCCTCGACGAACTGCATGCTGTAAAAGGGATGGCCGTCGCACTCGCCGACCTCGAAGATCGAGACGATCCCGGGATGGTCGAGCCGGGCGGCCGCCTCGGCCTCGCTGCGGAACCGGGCCAGGTCGGCGGGGCTGGCCAAGTCCCGGCGCAGCAGCATCTTCAAGGCGACCGTTCGCCCCAGGCTCTTCTGCGTCGCGCGGTACACCACGCCCATGCCGCCACGGCCGATCTCCTCGTGGAGCTCATAGTCGCCGAAGACGGCGGGCAGCGGGGTGCTGCCGGGCAGGAAGCCACCGTTCGTCGCGGACCATGACCCGCTCGACGGCGGCTCCAGGGAGCCGTCGCTCCCGCGATCAAAAATCGTGGACTCCTCGGCTACCGCCTCGGCCATCGACATCGCGGCGAACAGTTCCCGTAACTGCCCCGCCAGGTCGGGATGCGTTGCGGCCAACGCCTCCAGCCTGGCCTGGGCCGCCGGGCCCCGAGTCTCGGACAGTTCGTCCAGCAGCGCGGCAAGGCGATCTTCCTGCTCCGGCGAGAGCAGAACATCGATCGCGCGGCTGGCCGTCGGCGGCGTCATCGGTCGAAGTCCCCGGAAAAAGCGGTACGAGGATGATAGCCCCGCGGCGGCCGCCGGCGACCGCGGGCCTCTCAGTCGAGCAACGCGCGCAGGCGGCGCATGGCCCGGAGATACCGCATCCCGGCGGCGGGTTTCGAGAGCCCGAGCACCTCGGCCGCCTCGGCGGTCGAGAGGTGCTCGAAGTGCCGGAGGAGGACGATCTGGCGATCCATCTCGTCGAGCGCTTCGACCGCGGCGGCGAACCGGCGCTCGAGTTCGTGCCAGGTCGCCGCCGCAGCCGGCGTCAGCTCCCGATCGGCGACGATGCCGGCGAGTTCGGCGCCGGACCGGTCGTCGTCGTCCGCGGCCAGCGGCACCTCACGGTCGACGCTGCGGCTGGCGGCGACGCGATGCCGGCGGTGGGCGTCGATGAGCCGGTCGCGGGCCATGTGCCGGAGCCAGAGCTGGAACGGCATCGTCGGATTCGTGAGGTATTCGCCCAACCGCCGGTTGGCCTCCAGCAGCACGTCTTGAACGATGTCGCTGGCATCGACGCGGCGCTGCACCCCGCGGTCCATGCGTCGGTCGATCATCCGCTTGATCGCCTCGCGATGGCGGGCGAGCAGCCCGTCGACGGCGCCGACTTCGCCCCGGCGGACCCGCTCGAGCAGGACGAGCGTCGGGGGTGGATCCGTGGCCGCCGTCCCGTCGCGAACACCGTCCCGGGATGGGGGACTGCCGGTTGGGGAGGTCATGGTGGTCGCACGGACGGAAGGCATGGTGCGGGCCGCGGGCACGAGCCCCCATGGTACCAACGTGTCGCCCGGACGGATGCTGACGGCCGCACCGGTCGTCGGGGCACGCTGCCCGGGCAAGAGGCCGGATCGGGGCCGGGCGGCAGCATGGTTTTTTGCCCGCCGCAAAAACGTGTTCCATAATCGCGAGCGGCCGAAGGAGAGGCCGCTGGCTGCCGCGACAGGACGCGGCTTCCCGAGAACGGATTGCCCCGTGACTGGCCGCCGCGCCCCGTCGTCATCCACGACGCGTCCCTCTCTCGGGGACGGAGTGATGGCCTTCCTGCTGGCCCTCGTGGCCGGCGTGGCGGTGGCCGATCCGGCGCTCAAATGGGGCCCGGTCGCCCCGGAGCCTCCGGCGGCGCATGGGGCGGCCACCGAGGATCTTGCCGCCCGCACGGCGACCCTCGTCCATCAGGGCCGCTGGTCGGACGTCGTCAGCATCTGCGAGACCGCCGCCCGCAAGGGGACGCTGGCGCCCGCACTCGTCCAGCGGTACGACCTGGCGAAACTGCACTGCGACATCGCCCGGCGGCACGCAGAGCCGGCGTTCCGCCGCCAACTCTCCACACTCGCCGAAGCTGACGCCCGACGGGTCTACGCCGAGGTCCTGGCCCGGATCGCCTCGCACCACGTCGATGCGCCCGACTTCGCCCGGCTCGCCGCCCGCGGACGGACGGCCATGGACATCGCCCTCGACGACCCCACGTTCGCCGCGCTGCACGCCACGCAGGCCACGCCGGACCGCCGGGCCCTCTACCGGGAACAGGTGGCCCGGATCGTGGCGGCGCGGCCCGTCGCCACCCAGGGTGATGCCGAGACCCTCGGGGCCTGGATCGCCCGCACCGCCCACTCCCTGCTCGGCGTGCCGCCGGCGGTGACTCTGATGGAGATGGCCGCCGCGGCCGTCGGCGGGCTCGATGAATACTCGTCGTTCCTGACGACGGGCCAGCTCGACGATCTGTACGCGCAGATCGAGGGCAACTTCGTGGGGCTGGGGGTCGAGTTGAAGGCTGCGGCCGACGGCCTGCTCGTGGTCCACGTGATTCCGGGCAGTCCGGCGGAGCGCTCCGGGATTCGGGCCGGCGATCACCTCGTGGGCGTCGGCGGGCGTTCCATCGGCGGGATGGGCGTCGACGAGGCCGCACAACTGCTGCAGGGTCCGGAGGGCTCGCTCGTCACGCTCGCCATCCTCCGGGCGCCGGCGCCGGCACGCGCGGTGACGGTGCGCCGCGAGCATGTCGACGTCCCAAGCATCGAGAACGCCCGCCTGCTCGACCCGGCCACCGGTGTGGCCTACCTGAAGCTCACGTCCTTCCAGAAGACGACGGCCGCTGATCTGGAGGCCGCGATGCGGCGGCTCGACGCGGCGGGCATGCGATCGCTCGTCGTCGACCTGCGGGGCAATCCCGGGGGCCTGCTATCGGCCGCCGTGGACGTCGCCGACCTGTTCCTCGAGCGGGGCCTGGTAGTCGCCACGCGGGGACGCAGCCCTGAAGAGGACTTCAACTACACGGCCGGCCGGCCCGGCACCTGGAAGATGCCGCTGGTGGTGCTGATCGACGGCGACTCGGCCAGTTCGAGCGAGATTTTCGCGGGTGCCATCCGCGACCACGGCCGGGGCACGATCGTGGGTTCGCGGAGCTATGGCAAGGGATCGATCCAGGGCATCTTCCCATTGGAATCGGCGGGCGTCGGCATGCGGCTGACGACGGCCAAGTTCTATTCACCCCGCGGTCTGCCCTACAGCCGGGTGGGCGTCGAACCCGACCTGGCGGTCCACGCGGCGGCCCGGCCGATCGACGGCACGATCGCACAACCGGCCGGCGATCCGGCGTTCGACGCCGCTGTCGATGTGGCCCGACGCGCCGTCTTGCGAGCCCCCAACCCTTCGAAGCCGGGGCAGCGGGCGACGGCTTCCCGCTGATCCTGGCGCCGCCAACGGGCCGCAGGACGGGGGTTCTTGAACTGGGTTTCTCCCGCCGATACGCTGCATTCTCGAGTCGATCAACCGCCCGTCGCTGATTTCTTCTTCTGGCTGCGACAGGCACGTTGGCCGTGGGACCGCGGCATGCCAATGGTGTGCCATGTTCCTTCGTCTGCAATCGTTCCCTATCCCACCACGCCCAGGAAGAAGGACTCTCCCATGACCAGTGCCCGTGCCAGTGCGATCGCCGCCATCAACAACTACAAGTCCAACGGCCAGGCGTGGAACTTCCGCGAGACCCCCACGAGCGAGATCTTCGGCTCCAACGTCTTCAGCGACGCGGTCATGAAGGACCGGCTGCCGAAGAGCGTCTACAAGGCCCTCCAGGCGACGATCAAGCAGGGCAAGCCGATCGACCCGGGCATCGCCGACGCCGTGGCCCTCGCCATGAAGGACTGGGCGATCGAAAAGGGCGCGACCCACTACGCCCACGTCTTCTATCCGCTCACAGGCCTCACCGCCGAGAAGCATGACAGCTTCCTGACGCCGACCGGTGACGGCGACGCGATCGCCGAGTTCTCCGGCAAGGAACTGATCCAGGGCGAACCCGACGCCTCCAGCTTCCCCTCCGGCGGCCTGCGGGCCACGTTCGAAGCCCGCGGCTACACCGCCTGGGACCCGACGAGCCCGGCGTACATCCTCGACAATCCCAACGGCACGACCCTCTGCATCCCGACCGCGTTCTGCTCGTGGACGGGCGAGGCGCTCGACAAGAAGACGCCGCTGCTCCGCTCGATGCAGGCGGTCGACAAGCAGGCCCGCCGCGTGCTCGCCCTGTTCGGCCACAAGGACGTCGGCCAGGTCTCGGCGTCGGCCGGACCGGAGCAGGAATATTTCCTCATCGACCGCAACTTCTTCTTCGCCCGGCCCGACCTGACGATGACCGGCCGAACCCTGTTCGGCGCCAAGCCTCCCAAGGGCCAGGAGTTCGAGGACCAGTACTTCGGCGCGATTCCCGAGCGGGTGCTGGCCTGCATGATGGAAGGCGAGCGGGAGCTGTTCAAGCTCGGCGTGCCGGTGAAGACCCGCCACAACGAGGTGGCCCCCAGCCAGTACGAGATCGCCCCGATCTACGAGAACGCCAACATCGCCACCGACCACCAGCAGGCGATCATGCAGACGCTGACGCGGGTGGCCCAGAAGTACGGCATGGCCTGCCTGCTCCACGAGAAGCCCTTCGCGGGCATCAACGGCTCCGGCAAGCACGTCAACTGGTCGCTGGGCTGCAAGCTCGGCAACCTGCTGGAGCCGGGCGAGACCCCGCACGCCAACATGCAGTTCCTCGTGTTCTGCGCGGCCGTCATCCGCGCGGTGCACAAGCATGGCGACCTGCTGCGGGCCGTCGTCGCCTCCAGCGGCAACGACCATCGGCTCGGCGCCAACGAGGCGCCACCGGCGATCATCTCGATCTTCCTGGGTGAGCAGCTCTCCGATGTGTTCGAGCAGATCGAGAAGGGCAAGGCGACGAGCTCCAAGAGCACCGGCACGCTGACGGTCGGCGTCGACACGCTGCCGCCGCTGCCCAAGCACGCCGGCGACCGCAACCGGACGAGCCCGTTCGCGTTCACGGGCAACAAGTTCGAGTTCCGGGCCGTCGGTTCGAGCCAGTCGATCGCCGGGCCGCTCGTGGCCCTGAACACGATCATGGCCGAGAGCCTCGATTACATCGCCACCGAGCTCGAGAAGGCGACCGGCGGCGACCAGGC
>Ga0315900_10013332_pt1 | contig 10020 bp, 10 predicted proteins | sample LakEriMetagenome_FD_203521 | JGI IMG/M metagenome (GOLD analysis project Ga0315900, IMG submission 203521) | Freshwater fungal communities from buoy surface, Lake Erie, Ohio, United States - Buoy 12 MA114 | ecosystem: Environmental > Aquatic > Freshwater > Lake > Lake biofilm | place: USA: Lake...
CATCACCTCGTCCCAGGTCTTGGGAACGGCGACCCCGTGTTCGGCCAGAAGATCGACGTTGTAGAGGAAGGAAATCGTGTCGGCATAGTAGGGCAGACCATAGACCTCTCCCTCGTAGGTCACGTCCGACAGCGCGAAGGATGCCATGTCGGCTGCCAGAGCATCGATGGCCCCCTCGGGCGCAATGGAGTCGAGCGGCGCCAGCCAGCCCGCAGCCGCCCAGGCCGGCAACCAATCCTGACCACCATAGATCACGTCGGTCGGCGTCTCTCCCCGGAACCGCAGAACCAGGCTGTCCTGGTAATCCGGCCAGGTATAGTCCGTGAGGTTGACCTTGATGCCGGGATTGGCCTGTTCGAACTGTGCGATATTGTCCGCGATCACGTCCAGGGCATAGTTCCAGACCACGAATTCCAGCGTGATCTCTTCCTGCGCGACAAGGGGTTGAGCGAACAGCACTCCCGCTCCTGCGGCGGCAACGGCGAGTCGTCTGATGGACATGTGGCTCCTCCTTCTGAGTCCGACCCGGCACCGGGAGCGGTCCGGGCGCCTTGTGCGGTTGACACCCGCACTGCGACGATAATAAAGGACCAATTTAAATCAATACTGATCTTTTCAGACTCTGTGCGGGGTCAGCCATGCCAGTCTCCGAAGGTGTGACGAACTTCATCGGCAGCCGCTGGGAGGCCGAAGCATCCGGGGCGACGCGTGACGTGGTCAGCCCGATCGACGGCGCACGGATCGGAACGATCGCCTGGAGCAGCCGTGAAACTGCCGGCCGGGCCATCGCCGCGGCCCGTGCCGCGCAGCCGGCCTGGGCGCGCGAAAGCGTCTGGGGCCGGGCAGCGATCCTGCGCCGGATGGGCGACTGCATCGGGGCCGCGCGCGGGCGACTGGCGGAACTGCTGACGCTCGAACAGGGCAAGCCTTTGGCCGAAGCCGATTTCGAGGTGGGCAAGGCGGCGGACGGGATGCACCTTGCGGCCGACCTTGTCCGCTTCATCGAAGGACGGACGATCCCGGTCGAAGACCCCACCAAGCGGGTGATGACATTCTTCAGACCCCGCGGAGTCTATGGTGTCATCACGCCCTGGAACTTTCCCGTCAACATCCCTGTGGAATACCTCGGACCTGGGCTTGCTGCCGGCAATGCGATCGTCTGGACCCCGGCCCCCACGACGGCGCTGGTCGCCGCTCATCTTGTCGATGTCCTGGCCGGGGCTGACCTGCCGCCCGGCGTGCTGAACTTCGTGACCGGCGCAGGTCCCGAAGTCGGCGATGAAATCGTGGCGAGCCCGGGGACGGATGCGATCGGCTTCACCGGCAGCGCCCTGACCGGGCGCAGGATCGCCGAACGCGCGGCAGGAAAGGCCCAGCTCATGGAACTGGGCGGGAACGGCCCCGTCATCATCCTCGAAGATGCAGACCTCGACCGCGCGGCCGCCGCCACGGCGGCAGGCTGCTTCGTGAACGCCGGTCAGGTCTGTTCGTCATCCGAACGAATCCTCGTCCATGCCCGCGTCTTTGACGACTTCGCGGAACGCATGGTCCGCGCCGCCGGGCGCGTCGTCCTTGGCGATCCCCGCCTGCCAGGCGTCACGATGGGTCCGCTGAACAATCCACAGGTCGCCGCCAAGGTGGCGGAACATGTCAAGGACGCCATCGGCCGCGGCGCCACCGTGCTTGCGGGTGGCGGGCCCGCGCCGGGCATGCCCGGCCCGCTCTATTTCCAGCCGACCGTCCTGGGCCATGTGACCCGAGAAAGTCTCATCAACACCGAGGAAACCTTCGGCCCCGTGGCGCCGCTGATCCGGGTGACATCCGATGACGACGCCCTCGCAGCGGCGCGCGACAACCGCTACGGCCTTGTCGCCTCGGTCTTCACCCGCGACCTTGCAAGGGCCTTCCGCTTCGTGGAGGAGGTGCCGGCCGGCATCGTCAACATCAACGACACGAGCAACTACTGGGAACTGCATATTCCCTTCGGCGGCGTCTCAGGCAAGCAAAGCGGCAACGGCCGGATCGGAGGCCGTTACTCGATCGAGGCAATGTGCGATCTTCGCACCGCGACCTTCACCATCAGCTGACCCCGACATGCAGCTCGAACATCTGACCACGACCGACATCGCCGCCCTCGACCGGGACAGGGTCGTCTGTCTCGTGCCGCTCGGTTCCGTCGAACAGCACGGGCCCCATCTCCCGATGGGAACCGACAGCCTGATTGCGCATGGTCTGTGCACCGAAGTCGCCAGCCGCCTCTCTCCGGCTGTCCTGGTCCTGCCGCCCCCGTGGATCGGCTATTCGCCGCATCACATGCGCTTTGCGGGTTCGCTGACCCTGCAGGCCGAAACCTTCACCGCGCTGGTCGGCGACATCACCCGAAGCCTCGTCCTGCACGGATTCCGCCGGATCGCCCTCATCAACGGCCACGGCGGGAACGCAAGCCTTACAGCGCTTGCCGCGACAGAGCTCGGCCATCGCTTTGCAGGACAGGCGCGTATCGCGGGGCTCACCTATTTCCACCTCGCTGCGGCGGCCATCGACGCGCTGCGCCTGTCAGCCACCGGCGGAACCGGCCATGCATGTGAAGTCGAGACAGCCCTGATGCAGCACCTGCACCCCGGCCTTGTCCGCAACGACCGGCGCGCCGCACATTACCCCGATACCGGGACACCCTATCTGGCAACTGACCTGACGCGGGGCAGCCGCGTCGCCAGCTATGCCGATTTCGGCGACCTGTCTTCGACCGGGGTCCTTGGCGATCCGACGCTGGCCACACCCGCCCACGGGGCCCGCCTGTTCGATGCCTGCGCGACCGTTCTGGCGGATTTCGTCTCGGATTTCCTCACCTGGCCAGCAGGGGGCACCGGAGCACCATGAACAGATTGAAAGTCGGCGTGATCGGTCTGGGCTACTTCGGGAGCCGCCACGCGCGCATCCATGCCCGTCATCCCGCGGCGCATCTTGTCGCCGTCTGCGACCTTGACCCCCAGGCGGCGGCAAGGGTTGCCTCGGCCACCGGCGCCGAGCCGATGACCGACCCGTTGGCCCTTCTTGCCCGGGACGACATCGACGCGGTAAGCCTGTGCCTTCCGGACCGCCAGCACGAAGCGCTGGCCGTTGCAGCCGCCAGGGCCGGCAAGGCGACCCTGCTGGAAAAGCCGATGGCCCATACCGCGGCGGCCGCCCGCAGGATCGCGCAAGCGGTCGAAAGCTCGGGGGCACGGATGATGGTGGGTCACATCCTGCGCTTCGATCCGCGCTATGTTCAGGTCCATGCCGCAGCTGCGCCCGACAGGCTCGGCCAGGTGATCCATGTCCGGGCCAAGCGCAACGGCATCCGTGACACCGCCCGCCGGCTCGGCAATGCCAGTTCGATCCTGTTCTACATGGGCGTCCATGACGTCGATGCGATGCAGTGGATCGCCCGGTCGCGGATCTCCCGCGTCTTTGCCCGCAAGCGCGAGGTTCTGGGAACCGGCAACGAGGATGCCCTTTATGCCGTCGTCGACTTCGAAAATGGCGCCATCGGGATGCTGGACTACAGCTGGGCCTGGCCGAACGGGATGATGAACGGATACCGCGCCGCCTTCGAAATCGTGGGCACACGCAGCGCGGCCGCGCTCGACGTGACCGATCAGGGATTCTGCACCATCGACGATACCGGCACAGCCGGCGCAGACACGCATCTCTGGCCCGAAATCAACGGACGCATCGTCGGCGACCTGGCAGACGAAATCGACCATTTCCTGATGGCGACCCTGACCGGCGCTCCCTATGTGCAGCCCTGGCAGGAGGCGCTCGACACGATTCCCGTCCTCGATGCCCTGGCCGAATCGGCAGGTTCCGGCCAGCCGGTGACTGTCATCCGGGGAAGTTGAGTTGCCAACCCCGCCAGCGGGGTTTAGCACAAGCCAGCCGGACAGCCGGATGCAAGACCGGAGAGACACCCTGGACACCCCCATTCAGAACCGGAACTCCGACGAAATGACCGTGGTTTCCCGCGAAAGGGCGACCGCAACCCTGGTCTACCGGGCAATCCTGCGATCAATCAGGGATGGGGTTCTTGTCCCCGGCGGCAAGCTGCCTAACGAACGGGAACTGGCCCAGCAGTTCGACACAAGCCGGACCGCCGTACGTCAGGCTCTTGACATCATGGACCGCGAGGGACTGGTCCACAGACGCGTCGGGGCCGGCACCTTCCTGACCGACAATGCCGAATCTGTACTGGCCCGGATGGCCGAAACACAGGCCCCTGCGCATGAACACGTCCCCTCCCTGACCGAAATCGTCGAGGCGCGACTGCTTTTCGAACCCGCGATGATGCACATGGTGGTGGCCCGGGCAACCGCAGAGGACATTGCCGACCTGCGCCGGCTGCTTGGCGTCGTGCTCGAGGCACCGACCTGGGCGCTGTTCAAGGAAAGCATCTACGCGATTCACCGCCGGATGTTCGAAGCGACGCGGAACCGCTTCCTTCTGCAGGTGATGAACATGATCATCGCCGACCGCCGGGCCGTGTCATTCGACGGGCGGGGGATGGACAAGCCAGCCTCCCCGGCCGTCCGTCACCAGACCTACAAGGACCTCTCGGTGATCGTGGACGCCCTTGCCAGTCAGGACGCCAGACTCGCCGAAGGTCTGGTCAATGACCATCTGATGCGCACCCTTGCCGTGATCAATATCTGACAGCCCGGGACTCGTCCGGTCAGGCCGGACGGTCAGACGTGCCGGACATGTCCCGGACAGGCGCGTTGACAGGGGCGGGTGGCATGTGCCGGCCTGGTCTTGCGCCGGTTCGGCGCTGCGACCTGGGCCCGGTCGGGTCAGGTGTCCTTGCCGTCACGCGCCAGCCCCAGACGGGCAAGCTCGGAATCCAGCAGGGACCAGTCGTCAATCCGCAGGCGGACAGGCAGGGTCAGCACCCTGGACCGTTCCCGAGCCGGCAGGCGGACGGCGTCCTTTTCGGTGGTCACGAGCGCAGCACCCAGACTGCGCGCTTCGGCGTCCAGTCGTCCCAGAAGCGCAGGGCTGATCGGCTGATGGTCGTCAAGCGGGCAAGCCCTGACCACACGGGCACCGAGCCCGCGAAGTGTTGCAAAGAACTTTTCCGGATCACCGATTCCGGCAAAGGCGACGACATCCTGCCCCGACCACGAAATCCCGGTCGGCAGGGGTTCGATCTGCCCGTCGATCCGCGTGAGGCCGGAAAGAGGCCGGGCCCAGAGCTTCCCGAAGGCCTGCCTTGCGGGCGGGTCGCCGACGACAATCAGCAGGTCGGCCCGGGACAGGCCGGTTTCCAGCGGTTCGCGCAGCGGGCCCGCCGGAATGACCCGCCCGTTACCGAAGCCGCGCGCCGCATCGACGACGACGATCGAAAGATCGCGGGCGGGCAGGGGATTCTGGTGACCGTCATCCAGGATGATCACCTCCGCGCCTGATCGCGATGCGGCAAGCGCACCGGCACCACGATCCCGGGCGACCCATGTCGGCACAATGGCAGCATGCAAGAGCGGCTCGTCTCCGGTCTCGGCCGCGCTGTGGACCTGCGGATCGACCAGCAGCGGCCCGGTCAGGCGGCCGCCGTAGCCGCGGGTGACGACATGGACAGCGATACCCCGCGCCGCAAGCCGTCCGGCAAGGGCCATTACCGTCGGGGTCTTGCCGGTGCCGCCTGCGCTCAGGTTTCCGACGCAGATGACCGGAACGGGCAGCGCAGCCGGCTTGACCCGCGCAAGACGGTAGGCCGTGGCGGCTGCATAAATCCGCGAAAGCGGAGACAGCGCACGAACCCCGAGCGAGGGATGCGCCGGGTCGGCATACCAGAAGCCGGGCGGACGCATCAGGAGCAAGCCCCGAATACGGGAGCCGTTCCTGCCCGTCGAGGGTGGCGGGCCGCCACCGGCGCAGAGATCAGGCGGGGGTCCGCCCTGCGCGGCGGTCCGGCAGGCCGGCACCGCCATAGCCGATTTCCGGGCCGGATGGCGACCGCAGCCCCCTGCCTCTGCAACCCGGTCCACGCCCGGATGCCGCATCCCGTCGTGACGAGGCACCGGTTGGTGGCAGCAGGGCCGGAAAGGAAGCGGATGCGGTCCATGCGGCGTCGTCAGGAACCGGCCCGGTCCAGCCTGTCCAGGATCACTTCCGCAAGGCGGTTGGCGACCTCGACCCCTTCGGTGGACAGATCCCATGCCGCATGGGCCATCGCGGCAGCCCTTTCAGGCGCAAGAAGCGCCTCGACCGTCTGGCCAAGACCGGCACCATCGCGGACGATCCGTGCCGCGCCTGCCCGGCCAAGCCGCTGATAGACATGCCCGTGGGGTTGTGTCTCGGGGCCGTGGACAAGCGCACTGCCAAGCGTTGCCACTTCCACAGGTGACCGGCTGCCCCCGCCCGTGCCCGGCAGGGTTGATCCGGCAAACGTGATCGGTGCAATCCTGTACCAGAGCCCGAGTTCGGCCATGCTGTCTGCAATCAGGACCTGGGTCGTCTCGTCTGGGTCTTCGCCATCTGCACGCAGGGCCGTCGCAAAACCCGCGTCTCGGAAGGCCGCCGCTGCTGCATCAAGGTCTCCCGGTTCGCGCGGCAGCGCAACAAGAAGAAGCCGGTGCGACCCCCGGATCGCACTGCGGTGCGCCATGACGACGTGATGCAACTCGGAAGCGGCGAATCCGGCCGCGAACCAGACCGGTCTTGATGCCAGCACCTGAATCAGGTCGCGGCGTTCGCGGTCGTTGCAGGGCAGCACAGGGGGCAGGCTCCCCAGTGGCCCGGTGACTTCGACCTTTTCAGCCGCCAGGCCAAGCCGGTGCAGACGTCTGGCCGCTGCCACGTCGCAGGCGAGGGCATGGTCAAAACCCGCTGCCACAGCGCGTCCTGCACCAGGCAGCCAGCCCAGCCCTTCTGTCGTCAGCGTCGGAACCCTCGCATCGATCAGGATGCGACGGCCCTGCGGAATGCGCTTCATCGCCGCCTGCAGCAGGACGGGCCGGAAGCGCCCCCCAGACCAGAGCAGCATGTCGGGTTGCCAGTAGTCGAAAAAGGCGGCAACGGCGCCGGACTGGTCACGCGGTGCCGGGACAAGTGTCGTTCGCTGCCCGCTGGGCGCATTGGCCGGCACATCGGGTGCAGTGACAAGAAGATGGAAACCGTTCCCGTCGTCATCCATCCTGTCAGCAAGGGCGATCAGGGGCCCGATGCGACTGGCGTCGTCAGCATGGACCCAGACAAGCACTCCCTGCGGGCGCAGCGGCGCCTGCACCCCGACCTGCGCGTCGCGCGTGCGGCGCAGCGCCCGCACCGCCGGAAATACCAGTGTCTTGGCCATCCCTGCGGCGCTCAGTCGCCCAGTTCCTCGGTTGGCGAGGAGGGAGACTCCTCATCACGAAGACGATGGATATGGGCGATGTAGTAACGGATCAGCGCATTGTCGACGGTGCGCTGCGCCTCTGCCTTCCAGGCTGAATAGGCGCTGGAGTAATCCGGGAATATGCCGACGATGTGCAATGCAGACACATCGCTGAAGACATCATGGGCGGGATCGTTGAGTTCGCCGCCGAAGACAAGATGAAGGCGCTGGGTCATGGATTCCTCGGATACCGCTGCCTCCCGTCATGTGTGGGCTTTGCAGGGCGTGGTCAAGGACGAGGATGTCCGGGGGCGCCGGGCGCCCTCAGGCTGCCGAAACGGCGGCAATCACGAGATAGGCGATGAGCGTCGGGCCAAGCGCGAGACCCAGAGGAAAACGCTTCCCTGATGTCCAGCTTTTCCAGTGCGGCGCGAGGGACCGCAGCGGACTGGCCCGCGCGACCCGGTGCGCAGCCCAGGCTGCCAGGGAAATACCCGCGAGCAGGATCGTCACGAGTGGCCAGTCTGCGGCAGCGATATAGGGCGCGGCAGCGGCCGCGAACTTCGCGTCTCCCGCGCCGAGCGCCCCGGCAGCATAGAACGCCACGCCCAGCGCCAGGACGAAGGCAAGGTTGAGCCATCGCCAGGCCCAGTCGGCAAATGGCAGGCCAATGAGGCCGAAGACGGCAAAGCCGATCACGAGGGCCGCGACCGCATGGTTTGGAATCCTCATCTCGCGCAGGTCGGTGAAGGCACTGTAGAGACCGATCGGGACCGCCGGGAGGAGAAGCCAGACCGCAGCAACCGGCGGCGTGCCAAGGGCAGGCTCCATTCCGTCAGGTCGCCGAACCGTCAAGCGCCTCAAGCGCCCGGACAGCTTCCTCGAAATGCTGCGGATTGGTCTCGATCGCGTCCACAAGCAGGCTGCGCCCGGTGTTGATGTCGTTCTGCTTGATCGCCGTCAGGGCCAGCGTGTAGAGCAACTGCGCACGTTCGGTCTGGGTCATCGGAATGACCGGCAGATCGTAGCGGCGCTGCGCACCAAGGGCGAGGACCAGGTTGTTCTTCGCCGTAAAGAGCGAGCTGTCATAGCGCAGGGCATCGGAAAAGAGCTGTTCGGCCCCGCGATAGTCGCCGCGCGTCAGCTTCGAATACCCCCAGTTGTTGAGCACGCCAGCCGGCGTCGTGGTCAGGCCGACGGCGATTTCATAGAAACTGTCCGCGCGGGTCCAGTCTTCGGCGGCATCGGCCACCATCGCTTCCAGCCTGTAGCGTTCGAATGTCTCGTGGGTGGGCGGAATGGCGTTCAGGACTGTGCGCGCCTCGTCCCAGGCATTCACGCGGATCAGCGCGCCAGCCAGCGCAACCCGGTCGGCATCGGTGGCCTCGGGATGGGCGGCGACCTGGCGCCAGGCGGCAACCGCTTCGGTCGGACGATCCGCGCGGATATAGCTTTCCGCAAGCCCGCGCTGCACGTCGATCCGGTCCGGATTGCTGGCAAGCGTCCGGGTGAAATAGCTCACCGCCTCCTCGGGGTCGGCGGCCTGGATCATGATGTCGCTCAGGCCGCTTTCATCGATGACATTGAGGTCTTCAAGCGCGCGGTCTACTTCGGCTTCACCCTTGTCGCCGCAACCCGACAGCCCGGAAAACGCCGAAACGGCGATCACGATGACAACAGCCTGGCGCATGAAGTGCGTCCTCTTGCCTTTTTCTGCCTCAGAGCGGTTCGGTCGTATCGACAATATCGCCGCTGCGCCGGACCAGCTGGAAGTTATCCTCTTCCTCTTGGCCAGATGTATAGAACGGATCTTCGAGTTTTGCGAGAGCCAAGCGAAGGTTGTCGCGGATCTGGTCACTGTTTCCGTTATCCGTTGCATAGGCGCGACGGAAGGATTCGGCAGCCTCTCCGGTCTTTCCGAGTTCCATCAGCACAACGCCGAGATTGTTCCAGGCAGGCGCAAACTCGGCATTTTCGGCCACTGCGCGGCGCAGCAGGGCTTCGGCCTGGTTCAGACGCCCAAGCCGAAGGTTGACTGACCCAAGCGCCGAAAGAGTGTCGACATTGAGCCCCTGCTGGCCGGCGGCCCGGGTATAGGCGTCAAGTGCGAGCTGGTATTCGCCCGCCGCCATCAGACGGTGCCCGACGATCAATCCGTCGATATCGGATTCGCCGGAAACACCGGGCGCATAGACACCGCCGGCAGAGCGCGCAAGACCGCTATCCGAGCAGCCGGCCCCGAGAAGAAGGGCGATGAGCAGGACGATGCGGCAGGCCGTCATGCGGCGTCCGGTTCCCGTTACCCCGGCCTTCGCAGACTACTGCCCGCCGCCGTTCAACGACACATAGATGTCATAGACGGACGGACCGATCAGGATGATCAGCAACGGGGGCACCGTCAGCATCATGGTCGCGAGCGTCATCTTGGTCGGCAGTGTATTGGCCTTTTCCTCGGCTCTCATGACGCGCTTGTCACGCATTTCGGACCCATAGACGCGGAGTGCTTCGGCAATCGACGTCCCGAACTGCTGGGACTGGATCAGCACGGTCACGAAAGAGGACACATCGCTGACGCCACAGCGTTCGGCCATGTCGCGCAGGACCTGGGTCTTGTCCTTGCCGGCCTTGGTTTCATAGGCGACGAGTTCATATTCTTCCGCGAGTTCCGGATA
>Ga0315900_10013336_pt1 | contig 10017 bp, 8 predicted proteins | sample LakEriMetagenome_FD_203521 | JGI IMG/M metagenome (GOLD analysis project Ga0315900, IMG submission 203521) | Freshwater fungal communities from buoy surface, Lake Erie, Ohio, United States - Buoy 12 MA114 | ecosystem: Environmental > Aquatic > Freshwater > Lake > Lake biofilm | place: USA: Lake...
CGGTTTCGTTAATCGCTCGCCGACCTGAAATGCCGACAAACTCTGTTTGTACTTCCGCGAAAAAGCGCGCGAAGAGTCCGACTTCTTGCAGCTGATCCAAGTTCAGCAAGCCAGAGCGCAAACCGTCATCGATATCATGATTGTTGTAAGCAATCTCATCAGCCAGATTGGTGAGTTGTGCTTCCAGACTGGGCTGTTTTTTTTCAATGAAACGACGACCCACTTCACCTAGCACCTGCGCATTCGGCAATGAGCAGTGCTTCAAGATGCCCTCGCGAGTCTCGAAACTCAGATTCAAACCGTCGAAAGCACCATAGCGCTGCTCCAGCGCATCCACCACGCGCAAGCTCTGCAGATTGTGCTCGAACCCACCATAGTCTTTCATGCAGGCGTTGAGCGCATCCTGTCCGGCGTGTCCGAAAGGCGTGTGGCCGAGGTCGTGGGCGAGTGAAATTGCCTCGACCAAGTCTTCGTTGAGTTGAAGATTACGCGCCAGCGATCGCGCGATCTGCGCCACCTCGATACTATGAGTCAGACGGGTACGAAACAAATCACCTTCATGGTTAACAAATACTTGGGTTTTGTATTCGAGTCGGCGAAATGCCGTGCAGTGAATGATGCGGTCTCGGTCGCGCTGAAACTCACTACGGGTCTGTGGACTTGCTTCGGGTGTTTGGCGACCCAAGGTGTTATCGGAGCGCGCAGCATACGGCGCTAGCTGAGCCTCGTAAGCGGTGATCATGCTCATGGATGAGTACACGAAGCAAGCGTAGCGCTCAGCAACTCAGCCGGCGCAGCGGTGATGCTGGACGAGCCCAGCGGCTTGAGCAAAATGAATTTGATCTCACCACCCTCGTTTTTCTTGTCGACCTCCATCAGGTCAAGCCAGCGCGACTCACCGAGGTCTGGCGCCACCGTTGGCAAACCCGCTGCTTTCACCAGTGCCACCAGTCTGGCCTGCTCTGCTGGCGACAAAAAGCCCATCCTGACTGACAAGTCGGCTGCCATCACCATGCCACACCCTACCGCCTCACCATGCAGCCACTCGCCATAGCCAAGGCCCGCCTCAATCGCATGGCCGAAGGTATGTCCAAAGTTCAGGATCGCGCGCAAGCCACTCTCACGCTCGTCTTGGCGGACAACCTCCGCCTTGATCTCACAAGAACGACGAATCGCATGGGCTAGTGCTCCGGCATCACGCGCGCGCAATAAATTGATGTTCTCTTCCAACCATTTAAAAAATGCAGCATCAATGATGGCACCGTGCTTGATCACTTCTGCCAAGCCTGCCGACAATTCGCGATCGGGCAGCGTCGCTAGTGTTGCGGTATCTGCCAGTACTAATTGCGGTTGGTAGAAGGCGCCGATCATGTTTTTACCGAGCGGGTGATTGATAGCCGTCTTTCCACCCACCGATGAGTCGACCTGCGCCAGCAAGGTGGTTGGCACCTGCACAAAAGGCACGCCACGCATATAGGTGGCTGCTGCGAAACCGGTCATATCACCAATTACCCCACCACCGAGGGCGAGCAGGGTGATCTTGCGATCACATTTTTGCTCGAGCAAAGCGGTAAAAATCGCCATCAAATTCTCAGCGTTCTTTTCTTCCTCGCCATCTGGCAGCACAATCGGAACGCACTGCTTGCCAGCCGCTTGTAGCGTAGCGGACAAGCGCTCAAGGTAGAGCGGCGCTATAACGGTATTCGTCACAATCGCGATGCGCTTGCCGGGCAAGCTGCGGATCAATTCAACATCAGTCAGCAAATCACTGCCGATGATAATCGGGTAGCTACGCTCGCCAAGATCGACACTCAGCCGCGCAAAAATCGAAGCAGGGGTATGGCTCATAGGGGATTGGTAGATGTTGCAGCGGCCACTGGCCAGCCGGCCAGCTCTAGCTGCGACAAAATAGTTTGGACGACTGTCTGTACGTTGGGGCGCCCGGTCTCTACGGTGATGTGAGCCACCTCCTCGTACAGCGGTGCACGCTCTCGCATGAGTGTTTCGATCCGTGCGCGCGGGTCAGCGGTTTGTAGCAGCGGCCGGTTCCGGTCGTGACTAGTGCGTTGTAGCAGGCTGCTCACCGAGGCCCGCAAATACACCACGGTTCCGTGCTCACGAAGACGGCGCCGGCTTTCTTCGTTGAGAATCGCGCCACCGCCGGTCGCCAGTACCAAGCCCTGCTGCTGGGTCAGATCACGGATGACATCCGCCTCGCGCTGCCGGAAACTGGCCTCGCCCTCGATCTCGAAGATCAATGTGATCGAAGCACCGGTTCGCGACTCAATCTCATGGTCGGCATCGACAAACTGCATGTTCAGCCGCTTGGCGAGCGCGCGTCCTATGGTTGTCTTGCCGGAGCCCATCAGCCCGACCAGAAAGATATTGGCATGCGGAGTCGACATAATTGCCATGAAGGGGAAGTTTTCCCCCGGAAAAGCAACAGTTTATCCGATCCAAGCAGGCTCGTTTGTCAGCGCAGCTGTACTGCGCCAGCCGCCGCCAGATCGGCGACGATACGCGGGGTGATGAATATCAGCAGCTCCTTCTGGCTACGCAGCTGGCTGGACTGCCGAAACAGCTGCCCGAGTACCGGGATATCGCCGAAGAAAGGAACCTTGTAGATAGTGCTGCGCTCTTCCTGCGTGAAAATACCCCCAAGCACCACCGTACCGCCATTCTCGACCTGCACATTGGTTTTTACGTGCTTGGTGTCGATCGCATAGCTGTTACCCACTGCGATACCGCGCGAGTCTTTTGCCACATCCACCGTGAGTATGATATTGCCATCCGGCGTGATTTGCGGCGTCACCTCCAGCTTCAGGTTGGCCTTTTTGAACTGTATCGAGGTCGCGCCACTGGAGGTTGCCTGCTGATACGGAATTTCTTCACCCTGTTCAATGATGGCGGGTTGTTGATCTGCGGTGACCACACGCGGGCTGGAAATGATCTTACCTTTGCCGTCAGCCTGCAACGCGGTGAGCTCCAGATTTAGAAAACGATTGGCTCCCGCAGAGAAGAGACTGAATCCGATGCTGCCCGGGTTAGCCGTACCAATCCTGCCTGCCGGTAGGTCGACAAATTGTGTGTTTGGCATATAGCTACCACCGGTCATCACTGCCTGACCCGTTTGCTCGCCAACGCCCAGATAATTTCCAGTAACGCCCAACCGCGCACTTCCAGGTAGATTGATTCCGACAGGTGCGCTGACATCGCGGTTGAAATCCGCATACCCTAGCCGCGCGCCGAGGTTTTTGTTAAAGCTGTCATCTGCCTCAACGATCCGCGCCTCGATCATGACTTGCCGCTGTGGCACATCCGTCATCAGTATCAACCGCCGCACTTCTTCTAACTTACCGGGCGTGTCGGTCACAAATAGCTTGTTGCTGCGCGGCTCGGCCGATGCACTGCCACGACGCGACAAGATACTGCCACGCCCTGCTTGGCCATCTAATCCAAACACCTTCTGGAAAGCTTCCGCTTTCTGATAATTCAGTTGAAATGTTTCGGTGATGAGCGGCTCGAGTTCATTGATCTGCGCACGCTGCTCCAACTCGAGCCGCTCTTTGGTCAATAACTCATCCTTGGGCGCAATCCACAATACGTTTCCGCTCTTGCGCATATCGAGCCCGCGCGCCTGCATCACGATATCGAGCGCCTGATCCCATGGAACATCCTTCAGCCTGAGGGTCAGGTTGCCACCGACGGTATCACTGGCGACCACATTCAAACCGGTGAAATCAGCGATCACCTGCAGTAAAGCGCGCACCTCTATGTTCTGAAAATTCAGCGAGAGCTTGTCACCGCGATAGCCACGTCCATTACCCCGCTCGTCGGCTTTATGAGGCTTGAGCTCAACGACCAAGCGACGATCCGTCTGCCAAGCCACATGGTCCCACTGACCCGTAGCAGCCACACTAATGCGTACCATGTCGCCATTTACGCTGGCACTGATCTCTTGCACCGGCGTCGCAAAATCTTTCACATCCAGCCGACGTCTCAGTAACTCCGGCAAGGCGCTCTTCATCAAATCAATCACTACAGCCTGGCCTTGGCGACGAATATCAATCGCGGATTGCTCGCGCGCTAAATCAATGATGACACGCCCGGCGCCTTCATCGCCGCGCCGAAAATCTATATCAAGCACCGCATTTCGCTCGCTTGCGAGCCTCGCTGCTTTTTCTGCCGCAGTCGAAACGGTGGGCGATATAGGGGATGTCGCGGCTGCAGAGTCGCCCAGCACAATCTGAACTTCCTTTTCATGCAATCGAGTGCTGTGAGCTATCGGTCGTTTCAGATTGATGACGATCCGTGTACGCGTACCTGCCTGCACGATATCGAGGTGACGTACATCACCGATATCGAGGGACTGACGAATCGTCGATGTGGCGTTCACGGTTTCAGGTAAGTCGATCACAATTCGCGGGGGCGTTAGCGTAGAGAAGCTCGGGGGTAGTGTCTTGAGCGCATGGTTAAGCTGTACCCGCAATAAAATTCGGTCGCCATCGCGGCTAATATCCACCGAGCGCAAAGCGTTTGGCTCAGCATGACTGGCCGATGCCAGCATCAACATTGCCCATAAGATGGCCCATGAGATAACTCTCTGGCCGCCCAGTCCCCGCTGACTCATTTTTTCTCCTGCAGTACCAGCTGCGTTTGTCGACGGACCCAGCGGCCGCCGCCCTCTTCTACCCATTCATCTATGTCTACGGTCTTGTCACTGATAGCGGTGACCTTGCCCAAGTCTTGCCCCAGGTGCGCACCAACCCGAACGGTGTAAATCAGCTTGTCTGCTTGTATCAGCGCGACAACCTCCTTACCCCGACGCAAATTGCCCATCAGTCGCAAACTATCAAGCGGAAAAGTCTCGAGTGGCTCCCGGGGCCGGTGCAGATCCGGTTGCGGGGTGTTTGCTAAAACGGCGGTGTCTATCGTCGATAGTTTGGATAGGTCAAATGGATCAGCTCGATCACCCGCCTGATAACGAAATTCTGTGGTCTGCAGCACCTGTGGCAGACTGACTGGCTTGGCATGATGGCGCTGGCGAATTTCTGCCATCCAATGCTGAAGGTCGTCGCTGCCCTGCTGTTGGCAAGCGGTCATCGATAGCAACAAGAGCGCCGATAAAAACCAAAGTCGCCTCATCGAAGTACCTGCTGCTTGCGTTCAGGCGTGCGTTGCTTTTTCTGTTCAGCCTCGCCCGGATCGAGATACCTGAACGTATAGGCCACGCACTCGAAAGCCAATACGCCCTCACGAAGCTGCGACAGCGCAATACGATCAATCGTGACGATGCGTGACATGTTAGCGACGTCACTGACAAATCCCGCTAATGCGTGGTAAGGACCAGAGAGTCGCATTTCAATCGGTAGCTCTGCATAGTGCTCGCCGATCTTTAACTGGCCCGGCTTGAATAGCTCGAACTGCAAGCCCCGCGCAGCGCCGACCTGGCTTATTTCGGCCAGCAAAGCATCGATCTCTGCTTTTCCCGGTAGCTGTCGCTCTTGCTGCAGCACTTGTGCTTCAACCTCGGCTTTTTGTTTGCGCAAGACATCCAGATGCTGCGACTGTGCCACCTTGTGCTCAAACTCTGTACGTAGCTTGCGCTCGGATTCCGCACCACTTTCCAGTGTTTCCCACTGAGTTGACCAAACCAACCAGCCGCCAACCATGATGACCAAGAGTGCGGTCAAAAGCGGGCAAAGCAGGCGTGGTAAAGGCGGCCATAATCCGGGGTGTCGCCCCTCGAGCCCTTCGAATTGCGCACGTAGCGTCTTTAAACTGAATGCTTGGGCACTCACTTCAGCTTCTCCTCAGGCTTACGCTGCTGAAAGCTGATGCTGAACTCGACAATTTTTTTTGCGTCGCGTCCCTGCCCAAGATTGGCGGACTTTATCTCCCCTAATTCGGGCTGGCCCAGCCAAGTGACATCGGTATTCAGCGCACGCAATAACTCCGATACTCGGGCGTTGGATTGTGCGATCCCGCTTAATGTCAGTTTATCGGTCTGCTTGACTGATTTGAGTGCAACACCTTGTGGCACCAGAGTAGCAAGTTCATCGAATAATCGTACCGGGTAAGTGCGGCCGCTTTGTAATCGCTCGACCGCAGCACGACGCGCGTTCAAGGCGGCGATCTGCTGCTGTAACTGTTGAATCTCGCGCAGACGTACATCCAGCTTTGCAATCTCAGCGCTGAGTAGTTGGTTACGTTCTTCTTGCAAGCCAATGCAACTCACATTGATGACAAACACCGCCAAAACGACTGACAGGCCCAGCGCCCCCATCAAGCCAAGCTGGCGCTGAAATTGTTGCTTACGCTCACGCCGTCTATCTTCGCGCCACGGCAGCAGATTGAGCCGAATCATTAGTCGAAGCTCCGTAACGCAAGCCCGCACACCAGCATGCATGCCGAGGGGTGCTCTTGGTTATCGGACATCACCCCCGGCTTCACCGCCAATTGCTGCCATGGGTCGAGTGCGCTGACAGCCACCGACATCCGCTGCGCCAAAGCGCTTTGCAAATCAATTGGTACGTGGCCCAGTAAATAGATGTGGTGCAAGCTTGCTTGTCCCGCTGAGGTCTGAGACAACTGAAACGCGCGATTGAATTCCTGACAGATCGCCTCAACTGCGCTGGCTTCCTTACGCAACAGCAGTGAACCCAGATGTCTTTCAAACACCAATGCTTCGCCCTGCATGAAGTAGGCATGGACCTGATCGTTTTCGATCTGAATCACGCCAAGCAGTCGATCGGGCGCTGGGTCACTTGATCTGACCATCAAACCAATCGCCGACATCAGCGCCTGCGACTCGACATCGATAATCTGCGGCTTGAGTCCGACCGCGAGCGCAAGCTCTGCACGTTCACTGATTTTTTCTTGTCGCGCAGCAACCAGCATGACGTCAACCGCATCGGCCTGCTGAACACTAGGGCCCATGACGGCGAAATCAACACCAATCTCTTCCCGCGCTACCGGTAGCAAAGCCATCGCTTCGGCCTCGACATGCATCTCCAACTCATCTTCTGTTGATTGGGCCGGCAAGCTCAGCGTTTTTTTTATCACCGCGCTGGCAGGCAGCGCGAGCGCTGCATGGCGCAGCCGACTACCGCTCTCGCGCAAGGCATCGCGTAAGGCGTCACAGACGGCGTCGCGCATGACAACACTGCCTTCGCGTATCGCACCCGTGGGCAAGCGTTGATGCGCATAGTGCGCGATCTGGACGTGGCGACCGCTAGGTGCCAACTCCATCACCCGCACACCACTTGCACTGATGTCGACACCAACGACGGGTATCGCTGTTCGACCCCACCAGCGATGAAAAGACAGCATTCGCTGGACCTCTTCCTGTATTGTCAAATTCAAAACGTGCGGCGGATGCTAGCAAGCGTGTTTCGGCGCTGTAAAGCAGAGCGGCGACAGCGTTGTCAAATACCGACGCCATGCTTTCGATCGCGCTATTGCTGTTGCGCCATGAAGAGGGGTGATCAACAGCAAGCTGAAAACCGAGGAATGGCCTGCCGCTATAATGAATATCCTTCACCACCGCCGCATGTCCCGCCTGAATGACTAACCCCTCTCCGACTGACAGTGCTGATCAACGTCAGCGTGAAAAATGGCCCGCTCCAGTGCGATTAGCGCTCAGCGTGTTTGGCTTTTTTGCCGGGCTATCGCTGATTGGCGCGCTTTTGGTGATGTTCATGATGATGATGGCTTATCCGAATCTGCCGGATATCGACTCACTGGCAACCTATCAGCCCAAGATGCCGCTGCGCGTGTTCTCGGCGGATAACATGCTGATTGGCGAATTCGGCGAAGAGCGACGTAGCCTGGTGCGCTACAAAGATATTCCCAAGGTCATGAAGCAGGCGGTACTGGCGATTGAGGACGATCGCTTTTATGAGCACCACGGTGTGGATTACTGGGGCATCTTGCGTGCCGCGATCCACAATGCGTTGGGCGGTCGTCGACAAGGCGCCTCCACCATCACCCAACAAGTCGCGCGTAATTTCTTTTTATCGAGTGAGCAAACTATCAAGCGCAAGCTTTACGAAGTTCTGCTGGCGTGGAAAATCGAGAAGACCCTGACCAAGGATCAGATTCTCGAGCTGTACATGAATCAGATTTATCTTGGCCAGCGTGCGTATGGCTTTGCATCGGCAGCGCAAATCTATTTCGGTAAGAAGCTTGGCGAGATTAGTGTGGCCGAGGCAGCGATGCTGGCAGGACTGCCGAAAGCTCCTTCGGCAAATAACCCCGTGGTTAACCCGAAGCGTGCGAAAGCACGTCAGCTGTATATCTTGCAGCGTATGCATGATCTTGGCTACATCACGACCGCGCAATACGAACAAGCGCGTGACGAACAGCTGAAGATCAAGATGGATAGCAATGACTTTGGTGTACACGCCGAGTATGTCGCCGAGATGGCGCGCCAGATGGTGTACGACCAGTACAAGGAGGATGCTTATACGCGCGGCCTGAATGTTTTCACCACCATCACCAAAGCGGATCAGGATGCTGCTTATCTCGCGCTCAGGCGCGGAGTGCTGGACTATGAAAAGCGGCAGCCCTACCGTGGGCCCGAGGGATATATGGAGATCCCCACGGACAAGACCGAAGCTGAGGCAGCGATCGAAACGGAACTTGCCGAGCATCCGGATAGCGACGGCATCATTGCCGCCGTGGTGTTGTCGACCGGCCCTAAAACCGTGCGCGCTGTGCTAGCGTCCGGCGAGGAAATCACGGTCACCGAGGCAGGCCTTGGTATGGCCGCGACTGCACTGACGGATAAAGTGCCAGCGAACAAGCGCATCCGGCGCGGCGCAATTATTCGCGTGACTCAGGAAGGTAGCAGCTGGCTCTTGATACAACTGCCGGAGGTAGAGTCGGCCTTTGTCGCGGTCAATTCAGAGAACGGTGCGATCCGGGCGCTAGTGGGTGGCTTTGACTTCAACCGCAACAAGTTCAACCATGTCACGCAGGCATGGCGTCAGCCTGGTTCTTCCTTCAAGCCCTTTATTTATTCAGCGGCGCTGGAAAAAGGTTTTTGGCCGGGCACGGTCGTCAATGATGCGCCGCTCAGCTTCGATGCTTCGCAGACAGGTAGTCAGGCATGGGAGCCCAAAAACTACGATGGCAAGTACGAAGGGCCAATGACGATTCGTAAAGGCTTGTCGAAATCGAAGAACATGATCTCGATTCGCATCCTCGACAAGATCGGCCCGGCATATGCCCAGGAGTACATCACTCGTTTCGGATTCGATGCGGACAAAAATCCGCCTTACCTCACGCTTGCGCTCGGCGCAGGATCGGTGACGCCACTGCAATTGGCAGCTGCCTACAGCGTGTTTGCAAATGGCGGTTACAAGATCAACCCGTACCTGATCTCGAAAATCACCAGCAATGACGGCAAACCGCTATTTGAAGTCATGCCCAATAAAGCAGGTGACGACACGCTACGGGTGATTGATGCGCGCAACGCTTATGTCATCGATAGCCTGTTGAAAGATGTCGTGCGTTACGGTACCGCGACGCGCGCGTTATCGCTCAAGCGCAGCGACCTCGCCGGAAAAACCGGCACCACCAATGACTCGATTGACGCCTGGTTCGCCGGCTATCACCCGAAACTTGTTGGGGTGGCATGGATCGGTTTCGACAAGCCGCGCAACTTGGGTAACAAAGAAACAGGCGGTGGTCTTGCGTTGCCAATCTGGATCAACTACATGCAGAAAGCCTTGCCAAGCTTACCCGTGACCGAGCGTGAGATACCATTTGGTGTGATTAACCATAACGGCGACATGATGTACAGCGAGTACGTCGAAGGCGAAGGCGTGCACTCACTGGGAATGCATCAGGGCGACGATAAGTCCAACGGTGGCGCATCGGACTCACAAAAAGAAGGGCCGCGCGAGCCCAGCAAAGAATTACTCAAAGAAGGCGCTAAGGGCGAGATTTTCTAATCAGGCGCCAGTGCACTGGCGTTTATTGGAAGCGTTTATTGGAAGCGTTTATTGGAAG
>Ga0315900_10013342_pt1 | contig 10015 bp, 5 predicted proteins | sample LakEriMetagenome_FD_203521 | JGI IMG/M metagenome (GOLD analysis project Ga0315900, IMG submission 203521) | Freshwater fungal communities from buoy surface, Lake Erie, Ohio, United States - Buoy 12 MA114 | ecosystem: Environmental > Aquatic > Freshwater > Lake > Lake biofilm | place: USA: Lake...
GGGCCGACTTCTCCGGGGTCAGCGGGGTCTGCATCCGGGTGATCTTCTCGCCCTCCGTGCCCCAGCGCTGGCCGGCCAGGTAGTTGGGCATCGGGTGCGGGGTCTCCTGGTAGGGCAGGGGGGGCAGTCCGGCCTTGGGCTGCAATTCCTCGATCGCCGCGGTGGCGGTGGTGACGGCCAGGGCCGAGGCGACGAGCAGGAGGGGCGTCAGGGAGCGCGACGGGTTCATGCGGTGTCTCCGGTGGGGATAGTCGATCCGGCCCCCGAAGGGAAACGAAACCGGGGGAGCCGGGTCAGGCGATGAGCTTGTGGAGCAACTCGCCGTGGATGTCGGTGAGGCGGTAGTCGCGGCCCTGGAAACGGAAGGTCAGGCGCTGGTGGTCCAGGCCCAGCAGGTGCAGCAGGGTGGCGTGCAGGTCGTGCACGTGGGCCCGGTCGGACACCGGGTTGAAGCCCAGCTCGTCGGTCTCGCCCAGCACCTGGCCCGCCCGGATGCCCGCGCCGGCGAACCACATGGTGAAGGCGTCGATGTGGTGGTTGCGCCCGGTCTTCTCGCGCGTCTCGCCCATCGGCGTCCGCCCGAATTCGCCACCCCACACGACAACGACGTCGTCGAGCAGCCCACGCGACTTCAGGTCCCGGACCAGCGCGGCCGAGCCCTGGTCGACCTGGTGGGCCACCTTGGCGAGGTCGTCCTCGAGGGTCTCGCCGGGCCCGCCGTGGGAATCCCAGTTGGTGTGGTAGAGCTGCACGAAGCGCACGCCCCGCTCGACGAGCCGCCGGGCCAGCAGGCAGTTGCGGGCGAAGCTCGGCGTGTCGCGGGTGCAGCCGTAGAGGGCCAGCGTGGCGTCGGACTCGCCCCGGAGGTCGGTGAGCTCGGGTGCGCTCGCCTGCATCCGCCAGGCCATCTCGTAGCTGGCGATGCGCGTGAGGATCTCGGGGTCGCCCGTCTCGGAGGCCCGGCGGAGGTTCAGCTCGCGGAGGGTGTCGAGGGCGCGGCGCTGCGACTCCTCGCCGATGCCCGCGGGCCGGCCAAGGTTGAGGATGGGGTCGCCCGAACCCCTCAGCGGAACCCCCTGGTGTGTGGTCGGCAGGAATCCGCTCGACCAGTTCACGGCCCCGCCCCTCGGCCCGCGGGGCCCGCTCTGGAGCACGACGAATCCGGGCAGGTCGCGCGACTCGCTCCCGATGCCGTAGGTGACCCACGAGCCCAGGCTCGGCCGGCCGAACTGGCCGCTGCCGGTGTTCATGAAGAGCTTGGCCGGTGCGTGGTTGAAAAGGTTGGTGGCGCAGGTCTTGACCAGCGCGATGTCGTCGACGATGCCGGCGATGTGCGGCAGCAGGTCGCTCACGGTGGCCCCGGACTGCCCGTGCTGGCGGAAGGTGCGCCTGGTGCCCAGCAGGGTGGACTTGTTCTTGAAGGACGAGTCCATGAAGGCGAAGCGCTTGCCCTCGAGGAATGACGGCGGGATGGCCTGCCCGCTGAGCTGGTTGAGCCGAGGCTTGGCATCGAAGAGCTCGAGCTGGCTCGGGCCCCCGGCCATGAAGAGGTAGATGATGCTCTTGGCCCGGGCCCGGTGGTGCGTGGGCTTGGCCTCGAGCGGTTCCCTGCCGGTCGCCGATGGGGCCGGGGAGGGTGGAGGTTCGGTCCTCGGTGGTCGGCCGCCTTCGGCCAACAGGGACGCCAGGGCGAGGTTGCCGATGCCGAGGGCGCAGCGGCCGAAGAAGTGCCGGCGGGTGAGGTCGGCCAGCGAGGGTGGCACCTGGGGGGTGGCCCGGGGGGCGTCCGGGGCGGAGTCGTCGGGGTTCATTCCCGGGTGATGGTTTCGTCGAGGTTCAGGATCACCCGCGCCACGGCGACCCAGCCGGCGGCCGGTGGTCCTTCGGGCGAGGTTGGCGACGTGGAGGCGGAGCCCTCGGTGCGGAGCAGCGCCAGGAGGGGGGCCATCTCTTCCGGGGCGGGTCGACGGGCCGTGCAGCGCTGGAAGGCTCGGGCGATCCGCTCGGGCTCCGGGCCCGGGCTCCCGGCCATGCGCCGGGCCAGCGCCTGGGCCAGTTCGTGGAACTGGGCGTCGTTCAGCAGCGTGAGGGCCTGCAGCGGGGTGTTGCTGCGCAGCCGGCGGGTGCAGGTCGTGAAGCTGTCGGGCGCGTCGAAGACCGCCAGGGCCGGGTGCAGGGTGGCCCGCTGGAGCCGCGTGTAGAGGGCGCGGCGGAAGCGCTGGCCCCCGGGGCTGGCCGCCCAATCGCGGTTGCTCTGCGTGAAGGCCCCCAGGCCGGCCGGCTGCGGGGGTTGCACCGGCGGTCCGCCCAGCGTGCGGTCAAGTCGGCCCGAGGCGGCCAGCGCGACGTCCCGGATGATCTCGGCGTCGAGGCGCAGGCGGTTCTGCCGGGCCAGCCAGCGGTTGAGCGGGTCGCTTTCGCGCAGGTCCGCACGTGCGACCGACGACTGGCCGTAGGTGGCCGATCCGGTGATGAGCCGGTGCAGGTGCCTGAGGCTCCAGCCCGATTCCTGCAACTCGACCGCCAACCAGTCGAGCAGCTCCGGGTGGGAGGGTGGGGTTCCCTGGGTGCCGAAGTCGTTCTCGGTCTCCACGAGGCCGCGTCCGAAGTATTGCTGCCAGATGCGGTTGACCACCACGCGGGCCGTCAGCGGGTGGTTGGGCGAGACCAGCCACCGGGCCAGGTCGAGGCGGCTGGCCCGGCGGGCGGGCCCGGCCGGCAGCGGCGGCAGGACCCCGGGTGTCGCCGGCTCCACCGGCTCGGCCGGCCGGGTGAAATCGCCCTGGATGAAGCGCCGCGTCGTGCGTGGCTGGCTGCGTTCGCTCAAGACCAGCGTGGTGGCCCAGCCGGCGGCCTTTCCCTTCGGATCGACCGTGCCGGCCGGCACCCCCGGCAGCTCGAGCGTCGGCTCGTCCTGGTCGTTGAAGAAGGCGAACAGGCCGTAGTAGTCACGGTGGGAGATCGGGTCGAACTTGTGGTCGTGGCACTGGGCGCACCCGATGCTCAGCCCCAGCAGGCCCGAGCCGGTGGTGGCCACGCGGTCGAAGACCGACTCGATGCGGAACTGCTCCGGGTCGATGCCGCCCTCCTGGTTGATCTGGGTGTTCCGGTGGAACCCCGTGGCCACGCGCTGGGCCAGGGTGGCCCCGGGCAGCAGGTCCCCGGCGAGCTGCTCGACCACGAACGTGTCGAAGGGCTGGTCGGCGTTGAGGGCCGCCACCACGGCGTCGCGGTAGGGCCAGATGGAGCGGGGGGCGTCGATGCTGTAGCCGTTGGAATCGGCATAGCGGGCGATGTCGAGCCACCAGCGGCCCCAGCGCTCCCCGTGGTGCGGCGAACCGAGCAAGCGGTCGATCACCCGGCCGCGTTCCAAGGGAGAGTCGCTGGCCACGAAGCGATCGACCTCCTCGGGCTCGGGCGGCAGGCCGACCAGGTCGAGGTGCACCCGGCGCAGCCAGGTGGCCGGATCGGCCGGCGGCGAGGGCCGCAGGCCCAGGCGTTCCTGGCGTCCGCGGACGAACGCGTCGATCGGGTTCGGCGGCGCGCCTTCGGTCCCGTGGGCGACCCGTGGCACCGGCGGACGCGTGGGCGCCACGAAGGCCCAGTGGACGAACACCCCGGGCGTCTCCGTCGTTGGTGCTGTGGCTCCCTCGGCGATCCAGTTCCGGAGCGTTTCCATCTCGGCCGGATCCAGCGGGGTGCGCCGGTAGGGCATCTGGTCGATCGACGGGTGGGTGCCCTCGACCACCTGCACCAGGAGGCTCCCGTCGGGGTCGCCCGGTCGGAGGGCCGGCCCCGAGTCACCCCCCTTCAAGGCTCCCGCCGCGGTGTCGAGCCGGAGGCCCGCCTTCGGTCGCACGGCCCCGTGGCAGCCGACGCAGGACCGCGTGAGCAGGGGTTTGACCGTTTCCACATAACGCGCTTCCGCGGCTGGTTCGCCCGAGGCACGACCGGCTGCCAGGGAAAGCAGCCCTCCGGTCAGGAGCCGACCGACGCGATGGACGAACCGGTGCATCATGGGCGAATGAGGGGACAGGCTATGCCTTGGGACCGGAGAAACAATGCCGCAGTCTCGGAGCCGTTCCCAGGGGCGTCGCCTGGGTGCTCCGGTTTCAGGCGTTCAAACCATGCCCCTGCGGTGGTGACGGATTCCGGGACCAACCCGCCTGACCCCTCTCCGGCGGGATGGCTGGAAAAGCTCAAAAAATGGGCATTTTTACCTGTTTTCCGGGGACTCCAAAAAGAATCGGAAACTCGTTGCCAAATGTAATCCACAGGCGTAGCCAGCGTGTCGAACCCCCTCCTGCCGGACCGTCCGGAGCGCCGGTCGCGTCGTCGACGGACTCCGTCGACATCCGGACATCGGCCCGATCGGAGGGCAACGCAACGCAGCACCACACCGCATGAACCTCCAAAGAAACCTGCCGTTCCTGGCGGCCGCCTTCGTGGCGGCGCAGGCCTTCGGCCAAGCGCTTCCGGGAAAACCGGAGGACAATGGCGTCAATCCCGTCGGGGAGACCGTCTACGTCAACACGTCCGACACCATCAACAACTCCAAGACCGAAAGCCTGGGCGTGGCCATCGGCCGAAACGGCAACGTGATCGTGGGCTGGGAGGACGACGGAGACGCCCTCTCGGACCTGGAGGCCGTCTGGACGCTCTTCGACCGTGACAGCAAGCCGATCACCCCCGAGACCAACATCACCTCGGTGGATCCGGCCTTCGCCGGACAGACCCTCACCTCCCGATTCCTGTCCTACTTCCGCAAGGACGGCAGCGCCGTCTCGGGGCGCACCGGGTGGGGACCCAAGATCAAGTCGAACCTGTTCGGTGACGGACTGGGCATGGGTTCGACCTCGTTCGACCTGGGGCTCGAGGTGGTCGAGTTCGCCGGCTACCAGGACGCGGGCGACTGGCCGGCCGTCCAGTTGTTGACCGACGCGGGCACCCCGGTGGGCATCGTCAATGGCGTGCCGGTCGAGTACGGCGCTCGTTCCGGCAACATCCGCATCGGCGACTGGGAGTTCCTCTCCACGGGCAACGTGGTGGTGGTCGGCGAGAGCCGGCAGGGGGATGACCTGGTCAGCGTCTACAAGGGCGAGGCCGCGGCCAACCACGTGATCGTCCGGGTGGTCGACAAGACCGGCAAGGAGGTCAAGGCCACCCAGTTGGCCAGCGCCACCGCCACCAAGAGCGAGATGTGGCACGGGTCGGGCGTGACCAAAAACGGGTTCGCCGTGCGCTTCTCGGACAACGGCGCGGGCCGCATCCGGCTCTTCGACAATGCCGGCACGCCGATCTCGACCAACATCGACCTGGCGGCCGTCGCGGGCAACCCGATCGCCGGCGCCGGTGGGCGGGGTGACGGGGTGGGCTTCCACGGCAATGGCAACGACGCCTACGCCTCGGTGGCCATCGGCAAGGATGCCGATGGCAAGAGCCAGGTCTGGCTCAGCGTGCTCAACGCCAACGGTACCCTGCGCTGGAGCCGCTCGGTGGCCGACGACCTGGAACTGCTGGCCCCGGGCCGCTGCGATGTCGGCATCGACTCGCTCGGCCGCGTGGCCGTCGTGTTCGACGACGCCTCGGGCACCGGCGGCAGCGCCAAGATCGTCATGGCCCGGGTCTTCGACGCCACGGGCAAGCCCCTCGGCAAGACCTTCCACGTCAGCGAGAAGGAACTGCCCGCGGCGGACACCCTCGAGGCCAGGAATCCCCGGGTGGCCTTCCGCAACGATTCCATCGCGGTGGTCTGGGAAAGCCTGAACAGCGGCGAGCCGGACAAGCGGGTCGTGGCCATGCGCCAGTTCGTCATCCCGGTGCGGCCGGGCAGCATCGAGTCGGCGGGCCTCAAACGCATCGTGGCCGACACGCCGGTGATCGTCCCGGCGGCCGACTCGCTCGGCAACTGGGAGCCCTTCGCCTCCGTGCTGGGCACCTCCACCTTCCTGGTCGAGGCCAACACCTTCGCCGACGGCAGCACCGCCGAGCAGCGCTACGTGGTGGCCCTCCAGCCGGCGGCCGGCGGCGCGATGAAGCTGGGCGAGGCCTTCTTCAACGATGCCGGGGTGCCCTTCAAGGGGGCCATCAACGCCTCGCGCCAGAACGGCAATCCGGGCCGCGTGGCGGGTGATCCCCGTCCGGGCGCGGTCCACTTCATCACCGGTGCCGAGGCCTCCCCGCACGTGGTGGACGGCTTCAACAGCGACAACCGCTTCACCGGCGGCTTCGACCGGCTCGGCGACGGACGCTACGGCACGGTTCAGACCTTCAAGATCGACCCGGCCACCCTCGTCCAGACGGCAATGAGCAAGGCCCAGGATTCGGCCAACGGCCGGCGCACCTCGGGCGCGGCCCCGGGCAACCAGATCACCCGCTTCGGCGGCGATGTCGCCGCCCTGAGCGACGGCAACTTCGTCTCGGTCGTGGAGGACCGTTCCAACCAGATCCGCACCGACGGCAACTGCGCCACCGCCACCATCTTCTCGCCCGACGGCAAGGTGGTGAAGGAGTCCTTCAAGGTGGCCGACGGCGACCTCTGGGCCAATGTCGCCGCCTTCAAGGGTGGCTTCGCGGTCCGCGTCGCCGGCAAGCTGTACTTCTACAACAATGCCGGTGAGCAGCAGGGCGAGCCCGTCGCCCAGTCGACCTCCGGCGAGAACTTCGACGGCGGCCGCGGCGACGGCACCCGCCTGGGTGGCCACATCAACCAGCCCTGGGTGTTCCTGGTGGGCCGGGTGGTGGGTTCGACGGCGGTCCGTGTCGCCATCTGGGACGCCCGCACCCGCGCGCTGGCCGCCTTGGCCGACGTGAGCGAAGGCGGCTTCCGGGCCGATGCCGACCGTGCCGTGGTCGGTGCCGATGGCTTGGGCCGCTTCACGGTGGCCTGGGTGTCGAAGCCCGACGGCTACGAGGCCCAGCAGGTGGCCGCCCGCGTCTTCGAGATGGACGAGGCCACCAAGACGGTGAAGCCGCTCACGCCAAGCTTCCTGCCCTTCGTCAACGCCTCGCCGGTGGGCGGCATCCGCTCGGTCGGCATGAGCGTCGCCATGACCACCAAGGAGATCCTCGTGGCCGCCAAGGGCGAGATCAACCTGCAGAACCAGCCCGACCAGGGGGCCAATTCCACCAAGGAGGTCAACTTCTACACGGTGATCTCGCACCCGGCGCCGAAGGACGACCCGACGCCGGCGGCCGGTGGTTCCTCCACCACCGCTCCGCGCATCTCGGTGGCCCTGGTCAATGGCCAGTTGAGCATCACCTCCGACCCGCAGCCGCTGCCCGCGGGCTTCGTCTTCGAGGTGGCCCCGAGCCTGACCGGCCCGTGGGTCGTCCAGCCGGGGGCCAACACCCCGATCACGCTGCCGCTCGGCACCGACGCGGCCAGGTTCCTGCGCGCCATCAAGCGCTGAGGCCGGGCGCCGGGCCTTGAACCCGCCCGTCACGGGGGCCGGATCGAATCGGTCGATCCGGCCCCTCTTTTTTCGGACGCCCCGGCTGGCCTTCGAGGCCTTCCCGCCACAGCATCCGGGTCATGATCTCCTCCCGAATGATGGCGCTCGGATCCCTCGCGCTTTCCCTGCTGGCACCGTTCCCGATCCACGCCGAGACCCTCTGGGAAGCCCGTCCGTTCTCGTCGGAGGGGTTCAACAAGCTCATCGAGGGGCCCGCCTGCGACCGCTCCGGCACGGTGTTCTGCGTCGGCTACGGGGACGCCCGCAACATCGCGCGCGTGACGCCGGATGGCCGGGCCGAGCGCTTTGTCGCCTTGCCCGAGGGAAGCGCGGGCAACGGCATCCGTTTCGACCGCGCCGGCCGGATGTACGTCGCCGACTACACGGGCCACAATGTGCACCGCATCGACCCGGCCACCCGCCAGATCACCGTGCTGGTGCACGACGCCCGGATGAACCAGCCCAACGACCTGGCCATCGCCGCCGACGGAACCCTCTACGCCAGCGACCCGAACTGGAAGGACGGCACCGGGCAGCTGTGGCGCATCGATCGGAAGGGGGTGGCCCACCGGGAGGCCGAGGGCATGGGCACCACCAATGGCATCGAGGTCAGCCCCGACGGCCGCCGCCTGTACGTCAACGAGAGCGTCCAGCGGCGCATCTGGGTCTTCGACATCGGCCGGGGCGGCCGCCTCGGCAAGCGCCGGATCTTCAAGGAGTTCCCGGACCATGGCTTCGACGGCATGCGCTGCGATGTGGACGGCAACCTGTACGCCACCCGTCATGGCAAGGGCACCGTGGTGAAGATCTCTCCGAAGGCCGAGATCCTGCGCGAGATCGACGTGCTCGGGCCGCACCCCACGAACCTTTGCTTCGGCGGCGAGGATGGCCGCACGGTCTACGTCACCGAGGCCCACGCCCAGCGGCTGGTGAGTTTCCGGGTGGATCGTCCCGGGCTGGAATGGGCCCGATGGAAGGCCGCCCGATGAGCTTCATCGCCTGCGACTGGGGCACGTCCCGCCTGCGGCTCCGCTGGCGGGGTCCGGACGGGGGGTGCCGCGAGACGGCTTCCGACGAGGGCGCGGCGCGGCTGGCCGCCCTGGGCGGCGACCGGGCGGAGGCCTTCGCCGGGGCGCTTCGGCGGGGGCTCGGGCGGCTGGGTGCGCCGGAAGGCCTCCCGGTGGTGGTCTCGGGCATGGCCGGTTCGAGCATCGGCTGGCGCGAGCTGCCCTATGCCCGGCTGCCGTTCGCCCTCGACGGGTCGGGCGTGCTCTCCGAGCAGGTCCTGCCCGGGGTGCACCTGGTGTCGGGAGTCCGCGGCGTGTCCGACATGATGCGTGGCGAGGAGACGCAAGCCCTCGGCTGGACCGAGCAGTCGGGCGCCGCCCTTCCGGCCATGGCGACGCTCGTCCTGCCGGGCACCCATTCCAAGCACCTGCGGGTCGAGTCGGGGGCGGTGACCGCCATCGCCACCTTCCTGACGGGCGAGCTGTTCGAGGTGCTGGGCCGCCACAGCGTGCTGCGCCATTCGATCGACGCGGAGGCCGACAGGCAGGCCGACTCCGGCGACGGGGATGCCGGGGCCTTCGACGAGGGGGTGGCGTCGTCGGGCCGGATGGCACTCGGCGCCGCGCTCTTCCAGGTGCGGGTCCGACAGGTCCTCCACGGCCGGCCGCCAGCCGCCAACCGGGCCTTCCTGAGCGGCCTGCTGATCGGGGCCGAGCTGCGGGCCCTCCCGGACGACGGCACGCCCATCGTGCTGGCCGCCGGGTCCGGTCTCCGGGGGGCCTACAGCCGGGCGGCGGCCGGATGCGGGCTGGGCTCCCGATGGAGCGCCATCGAGGTCGACGATCTCTGCGAATTGGGTCAGCGTCGCCTCTGGCGGCGATGGTCCGGGGGCTGAATGCCTCGTGCGCGGTCTGGCGGCCTGGGGCGACGGAGCCGGTGCGGGAAGCTCCGGCCCAGACCCCGGCTCCGTTCCGGGGCCCGATCGCCTTGGAGATTCTGGCAATGATCCAACCCTTCCACGAAGACCGTTTCCGGGCCATGCCCGTGGTCGGCATCCTGAGGTTCTTTCCGCTGGCGCAGGTCGAGCAGTTGGTCCCGGCCGTGATGGCCGGCGGGCTGGTGAACCTGGAGGTCACCCTGAACAGCCCAGGGGCCGGCGACCTCATCCGCCGCGCGCGGGAGCTCGTCGGCGACCAGGGCAATGTCGGTGCCGGCACCGTCACCTCGATGGCCGGCCTCGAGGCCGCGCTGGAGGCCGGGGCGAGCTTCATCGTCACCCCGGTCGTCCTGCCGGAGGTCATCCGCGCCTGTGTGGACCGGGGTGTGCCGGTCTTCCCCGGGGCGATGACCCCCACGGAGATCTTCACGGCCTGGAATCTCGGGGCCACGATGGTCAAGGTGTTCCCGGCCGACCAGCTGGGGCCGGGCCACCTCAAGGCGGTGAAGGCGCCGTTCCCGGAGATCCCGCTCATGCCCACCGGCGGGGTCACCGTCGAGACGCTCCCGGCCTTCCGCGCCGCCGGGGCCGATGCCTTCGGGGTGGGCAGCCCCCT
>Ga0315900_10013343_pt1 | contig 10015 bp, 9 predicted proteins | sample LakEriMetagenome_FD_203521 | JGI IMG/M metagenome (GOLD analysis project Ga0315900, IMG submission 203521) | Freshwater fungal communities from buoy surface, Lake Erie, Ohio, United States - Buoy 12 MA114 | ecosystem: Environmental > Aquatic > Freshwater > Lake > Lake biofilm | place: USA: Lake...
GTCTGCGGTTAGGTCGATACGTTTTGTGAGGTCTGTTATGGTTAGTGAGCTTGTCGAAGTATTGGGTCTACCAATTTTAGTGAGGTCAACACGATGCTTATTAATTTGATTTTGTAATTGTCGCCACGAAATGAAATGTAAATTTGTCTGTAAATTAAACTTTGGTGTCGACGTTAATTTTTTCGGCTCTCGTCAACCGCTTGGGTATAACGGATGGCAGCTAGAACTTGTGCGGCTCAGGGCATTGTCAACCAAATATTAATAACAAAGATAAAATGTTTCTACGCATTTGCAATGCAAAATAACTGTCTTTCGCGAAGCGGCATTTATTGCAAATGCTTGTGCTTCCGCCCGCATAAGATTTAGCTGCGGTTAGTGGTAGTTTTTTTTTATTTCGCCACGATTAATTTTTTTGTACTCGTTTGTCGACCCGAAATAATTGTCACGAAATAAACTCCAACTTTGTCAAGCTGCAAGGATATAATATTTTCAAATGGTTTTATTTGATAAACAATCTGTCCTAACAAGTCTGTAATTATTACTTCTTCAATTATTTTATTACTAGAAACGTTTACATTGTTATAAGTTGGATTTGGGAATATTGAATATTCTAAATTAAAATTCGCGGTATTGTAAAATAAATTTGTAAGAATTGAATTTGTTTTTAAGCGACTAATAAAAATGTCTCCTGCACCTTTGTTGATAATATTGAATGCATCAACACTATAATTACTCATAGTTCTTCCAGTCAAATAGATTATGTCATTATTGCAATGGACATCCTTTGGAATTTCTTGAGACATTCCGCCAAAATATTTATACCAGATTATATTCCCGTAATTGTCATACTGAGTAAGAAGGTTATCAAGTGAACCTGAATTTGAATAAATAGTGTTACTACCCACAACTACATTATCCATAAATCCTGAAAAAAGCACAAAACCATAACTATTCGATTCAATAATTGAGCTGAAATTTTGAAAACTGTTTCTGTTCCCTGACGTTTTAGACCACATAAATTGCCCCGTTGAATCTATTTTTACTAAGATGTCTTTATACCAAAAATTTGAAGCGGTGGTATAAGTAGTTGAACCAAATCTAACACTGTCAGAAAATGAACCAGTAAAATATATATACCCCGAATTGCCTAAACAAAGCTTTTGATTATAAATCAATCCTCTCATACTTGCTCTTCCTCCTTTTGCCCAAATGAAATTTCCAAGTGTGTCATACTTAGCAAAAAACGTACTCCTTGCCCAAACGGGTGTACTATCATTTAATGTAATTGTAGGAAAAACAATACTGTCTCCATAAGACCCAGTAATGTAAAGATTTTTGTTGTTGTCAAAAACAAGGTCTGTAGCCGAACTACCGATGTAACTATTTCCCGTATTTTTAGCCCATAAACAATTGCCAAGAGAATTTAGTTTTAATAAATATCCATTATAGGTCCAGGAATTAGGAGCATTCAATTGAATTGTATCAATCAAAATAGTTCCTTGATAGGCTCCTGAAATAAAAATCCCGTTATTGTAAGGTACTAAAGCAGAAACACCTGAATATGAAGTGCTACCTTGAAAACATTTACTCCATGAGATTATTCCTGCAGTATCTATTTTCATTACAAAGGATGAAGTGCAATAATTTGTACAAGCAGTGTTATGCAAAGTGTCATTGTCAAAAATCATTCTGTCGGTAAATACGCCAATACAATAAATATTACCTTCAAAATATTTAATATCAGTAATTTCAGGAGCAATTGCACCGCTACTTGTCATTGGAACTATAGAAATTCCAGTTTTTGTCCAAAGGCAATTTCCGGTTGAATCAAATTTCGAAATAAATAAATTTTGAGTTCCATTACCACTTGTTGGTTGGATAACATTTTGCAAAGTGTCGTTGCAGATATTTAGGTTATTAAAATATGCTCCGGCAACGTAAGAATTACCATAATTGTCTGAGCATATTTGTGTAGGGTATTCATTGTCTGGTGTACCAATGTCCTTTGCCCATTGCGTAATCGTTTGTGCAGAAGATGTCGTAGTTAATAAGACGAGCAAAAAGAATTTAAAAATTGACTTTCTCATAAGGATGAATATTTTTGATTTAATTTATGTCGTCTAAATAGTGTGGTCGTTCTCAAAATTACCACTAACGTTTTCGAGCTACCAGTAGTGCGCCTCAAGGCACTCTTCTACCGAAAAGCTTTTAACAAAGATACTATGTTAGTTGGCATTTGCAATGCAAAATAAATGTCTTTCGCGAAGCGGCAATTATTGCAAATGCTTTGATTTCTGCGCGCATTACTGGTAGGTTGTGTTAGTAGCTAGGGCGTTCTTACCGAATGTTACTAAAATGAAAACTGTTACTTGTTTGTTCTACTGCTAATGCTTTTAGGGTTCTATGTCAGCCGAAATGTTTTATTGAAACACTCAGAAAGAATTTAAAATTTTTGAAGCGTTGGCAAATGCGGTTTGGAAAACCGCCAGTGCTAATTACATCTTGTGAGGAGCGTGAGCCATTTTGAAAGCTTATTTGGCGCAAACTAAAATTATTGCCTTTGGAAATAAGCGACCAAATGTGCTTGCAAAATGTGCAGTGGCTTGTACACAGGTCAGCACACTTAGGTCTATACACACAGGTCGACAAACTGTGGCGGTTTATTGGTCTATGCGGTTAGGTCGACATACATTTATTTGTAAAGCGGCTAGATATGAAAAGTAAGCGGCTTACTTTACTTTGTAAGCGGTTAGTTCTATTGTTACACCTAGGTCATTTGTTTTGAAAGCGGCAAGAACTATTTTGAGAGCGGTGAGTTCTATTGTCTAAGCGTCTCCATTTACTTTTACAGCGGTGAGTTCTGAAAGGTAAGCGGCTTGCACTATTTTGTAAGCGGTAAGAACTATTTTTAGGGAAACGAGTTTTATAAAATGAGCGGTTTATTATAAAGCAAATAAAAAGGGAGTCAAAATTTGACTCCCTTACTTTTAAGATTTTAAAGATTATTTGCCTGTTTTAACCCTCGTAAACTTTATTGAACTTACTTGGCTATATTCTGGGCTTGTAGCTCCAAATTTACCTTTGATGTAAGCCTTTACTGATTTTGCTAATACGATTAACGCATCAGGGTTGTCGTAAAGGATTTTGTTTCGGGCAATTCTTGCGTTACTTACTTTAGCATAACTTGTATAAGCAGCAGTATTTACAGTTTTTAAGTTTGCTAATAAGGTTTGAAGTGTTGCCACTTTTAACGCTGTTTCTGTTGGGTTATACGCAGGAACCGAAGCTAATAATTTGATAATCTTATCATAGTGTTCGATTAGATTATCGAAACTTTGTTGAGATACCGAAACTGTTTTCTTGACAGGTAAAGTAGTTTTGTTTGCTGTATCTTCACTTGGCTCGGTTACAATTCCTGCATCTGCCTTGGTTAATTTAGAACCTTGCACTTTAGCGTTAATTGTTTTAAAGTCCTTAATTGTTTGTTCTGTTACGCCAACTGATATTAATGTATTTAATAAACGAGTTGATAAACCTTTTAAGGGTTCAAAAGCAATCTCACGACTGTTTGTTGCATTTTTCCAACCGTTGTATTCATTTTTTACGGTTGTTAATGCTGTTTGAGCATTGGTAAGAACGGTTTGTAAATTGGTAATTGCTAAACTTGGATTTGATGGTGTATAGTTTGTACCATACGTTACTAATAAAGCAATTAAGTGATCGAAATTAGCGGTGTTTTTTGCGTGACCGCTTTCTATATAATTTGACATGATTTTAAATTTAATTTGTGAATTGATTTTTATCGGTGTTCTGCTTTGCTTTAAGAAAGCGAACAAGGAAGAGAAAGAGTTCGGGTAATCTATCTTTTTATTTGTGGTGGCATTTTATCCTCCTTTTTTAATTTAGGATATATAACGAACGATTGTGCCAAAGGATATATTTGGATTCTAAAGTTTTGTTAAAATAAAAAAGCCACTTTGTAAGTGGCTTGATTTGGGAAATAAGTGGTCTTGTTCTTACCGTTAGGGATTGTAGCGGTTATCCTTTTTATGGAAAGGAATGCGCTAAAGTATAAAAAAATAGGAGCGGAAAGCCCGACACGATAGGGAACGGAATAAGAGTTTTAAAACTATTTTTTTAGATTGTTAATTTCGTCAATGATAAGTTGAAGCTCTTTGTTTGTATCAATTTGATTGATACAAATTTCTAAAGAATCTAATATACTTTTGTTAATATCAATTGTTATATCTGAAAACGAGTTATAAAGTTCCTCCGTAATGATATTGATAAGTTGAACTAATAGCGATGCCTCTGAATAACTCATTGGGAAAACGAACTTTAACTTTTTATCTGTTGTAAATATACTTTTCCCTTTTTTATCTCTTAGATTATGAGCAAAAACAACATTTCTTAGTGATTTTAAACCAGACCATTTGTTTATTTTTTTTAATGCTGGTTTAGTAACTTTTTTTAGATGCTCTATTTTCGAAGCGTACTCTGAATATTTATACTGTGTTAGGTGTTTGTTCCATTCATCTAAATATGAACATGATAAAATATAGATATTATGAAGAAGTCCAGGTATTGCAACTTTTTCAAGTGTTCTTTTTTCATCAAATTCACTTAAAATAGGATTGTAATTTTCAAGATTTGAGTCTATTGATAATATCGCTTTATAAAGTAAAGCGATTTGGTTATTTATATGGTATAGTGTGTAAAGGGAGTCTTCAATTTTATGATTCATTGTGTTATAAGAAAATATATTGATTTTAAAATATAACTAACTCATTTATGTTCTCAGAATAGTAGTGTAAACAGGCCTTTACATATATGATTTATTTCTTGGTAGACTTAACAAGTTGAATAAAAGCATCAATTTTATTTAGATAGTATTTTGTGTAATCTGAAAATTGAAAACAAAGTAGACCATGTGGTGTGAAAAATACAGTTATGATATTATAAATTTTTCCAACATTTTTAAGATCTGCCTCATATATATATGTAAAGTAACTATCTTTTTTGTTGTAATAGCCTTGACCCAATTTAAGCATTTTTATATCGCTACTAAATTCTTTAGGGATAAAGTCATGTAAATTTGTTTTAAACGTCTTTAGTATTTCATTAGCTGTCGATTCAAACTCAACTTTAGTCATTTCCTTTTTTTTAAAAACAGCCAACATAATTGGCGGACCATTATACTCTGTTTTTTTATCAGGATATAACATAACATCATACCTTTGATTTGATGCTTCGTTGAATTGCTGCAGTTCTGCTTTTGAGGATTCTTTCCAACCAAATGGAATAGTTATGGTATAACTTGCAAATTGCTTTGTAGTCTTTGTTTGGCAATTGGATTTGTTAGATATAAAAGTAAATCCTAAAATTAGAAGTAATAATGCGGTTGTTTTCATATTATGGATATTATTTTGTTAAACATGAGGATGAATTTTAATAAAACTGATTGTCATTATTGATTCTAGTTGTGACATGCTTTAGAAACTGCAAAAAGTAAAAATAAAATAGCACTGGCAATAATGTAAAATATGAGATAACTTCCTGTTTCCTTTATAGCAGTTTTTGTTCCAACAGTAATCATACCTCTTAGATCCTCAATTGTTTGTTTGGCTAAATCTACAGCTTGCCTTTTCGCATTACTCATCCATTTTCTTAGAATTTCATCGTTGACATTATAATCAGAATACTCATATGTACTTTTATATTGTTTATTATTGTCGGACGAAGATTTACTTTGTGAGTATGTGGACTCTGCATATTGTTTTTCTCTTTGTTTGTATTGTTTGAATTTTAGATATTCGATATCATATCTTTTTTTTGCTTCAATATCTTTAAGAATTAAATATGCTTCGTTCAATTCTTGCATTTTTTGTGTCGTATCCATTCCAGGGTTTCTGTCTGGATGCCATTTTAAAGCCATTTTTTTAAATGCCGATTTTATAACTTCTTGGCTTGAGTTTTCATCAATCCCAAGTATTAAGTAATAATCAATAAACATTTGTTAATTAGCTTTTATCAAGTTCATGGCTACTGCTATCTTCTTTTTTTTCAGGGTTATATTTCCATATAGCCTTTGCACCAGCATAAAAGCCAATCATTAGTAAAATACCAATTAGCCCTCCTATGCCATCAAAAGACTTGGCTATACCGAAAAGTAAAAGAAACAAAAAGAATCCTGTGCCGATTAGAATAATTTTTAAAGAAGTTCTCATTTATTATTTTTTTGTCATTAGTTTAATAATCCAAATTAGAAATGCGATTAACCCTGCGATTATAAGAAAGATTATTATTATTTCAGAGGCTCCAATTGTGAAGACTAATTTAGGCAATGTGATTGATTTCATCATAGTTTATATTTTATTTGGTTTATATTTCCTGATTAATAAAGTGAGGTTTTTTAATTTATAATTTTAAGTCTTCAACGAAGTGTGCAATACCAAACCATTGTGGACTTATATTCTTAATCCAATGTGCTATGAATTCTCTATTCTGTTTAATATGACCACCTTCTTTGCGAATCTCAGCATATTCTTTGGCTAATTTTTTATGTTTTTTGACGTCAGAAATAAGTGTGTCGTAGTCAGAGGTAATCATTTTTAAATGAGAAATCGCTAATACTTTAAAAGGTTGTAAAATCTCAATGACCCTATTCTTTTCGTCATAATTCAATGAGCTCAATAACTCATCGGGTAGAGTAATCCACCCTTTTGGTTCTGTGTCGGTTTCTTTTAGGGAATTCACTTTGATGTCAAAATCATTAATAAATGTTTTCACATTGGCACTATCGTCATGCTTTAATTTTTGCTTAACTGATAGTTGAGTGTAAGCCCCAATTAAATTAAATAACTGTTGCTTAAGATAATCTGTAAGATAAATAGGTGTAGGAACTTTTTTACGCCAGTCTGGTATCTCTTCTTTTCGTTTAAAAAAATTGAACATAAATTTTTGTTTAGTATTTTATTATTTGTTAAAATTAATTTCAGTAATAGATAGTTTTTTCTCAGAACTTATACCATTTAACATAATTAGTTTATTATTGTAAAAAAATAATTCGTCAGTTTTTGGTAATTTAAATTTACTACTAATTAGTGTTATTGGTGATATTTTTTCGCCTTTTAAATTCAGTTTTACTCCATAAACACCAATAAAATCTTCTTTGTAATTATTTGATTTGTATTTTTCCCACAACAAAACTATTGTTCCATCTAAAAGTTGGATACATTTTAGTTTTCTCACACTTTCTTTTTTTATATCTCTGTATCCGGTGAGCCAAACCACACCAACATTCCTTTGAGGAGTCCATTCGCCACGAAAGCCATAGAAGCCACCCTCTTCAACTTTTCCTTTTGATAAAATAACATCTTCGGTAACACAGTTTACATTTTTTTCAGCCACATTAAAATATCTTTCAACTTTAACAAAACCAATATTTTGAGGGTCTATTTCATATGATGCTCTAGAATTATCTAATGATTTTCCTGTAGGAGATGGAGCACCAGTAAAAAAAACGAAATAACCATCTTCATCTTCAATAATTCCACCTAAGCTTGAGTATGTGCTGTTGTCATTTGACCACTTATAATATTTTTTTGTGGGGCTACTTATTTCAGTATAAAGAGGAAATGGTCTATAGATTGTGTAATGTTGGCTTGTTGTAGAGTGAGATGTTTTATATGTATAAATTACTCTTGATTTATGTAATTTGTCTTTAAACTTATGAAGATTAATTCCTCTTGGATAGCCATCTCCTAATTCCATACCAACGAACGTTCTTTTTGAATCTAGCATAATATAATTTTCAAAAGAATGGCTTGTCGTATTTTCAATAAATGATTCTAATTCTAATGTTTTGCAATCAAATATCATTGAAAGTCCTGCTTGATGATTAAGGCCGTCCGATGATTTATACATTGTTCTAGCTAATAAAGCGATAATACTTATGCCATCTGATTTCATTGAACAAATGTTATCGTATACTTTATAAATATTCGTTGTGTTTGCGAATGAGTAGAAATTTTTAGTTAAAATGATTTTACCATCAAAATCTATTTTTCTTAAAAATATTTCTACAAGATTATGTTTTTCTTTATAAGTTAAATAATATATGTAGTTTGTGCTATCGGTAGTTGCAGCTAGTAGTATTTCATCATTATTTGATTGAATATTTTTTGTTGTTTGAGATGAGAATGATGAGTTAAGGTATGTCAAATTGATTGAAAAATTTGATTGGTCTTGCCATAAAAATGTAATTTCATTTACGTTGTTTTTAAAAATAAAATAATATTTCTGCTTTGAGTATTCTTTTTGATTTATATCAAATAGATCTCCATTTATTGCTAATTGATGATTTTCAACAACAGCTATAGGTTTTGGCTTTGCATCTTGGGAAAGCAAGCATAGATTCGTAAAAGAAAAAAATAATACTGATAAGATATATTTCATTTACAATTTTATATTATTAAAAAATATTTGGCGTTTTGATTGCTAATAATGCGTTAACTATTAAAAAGATACTAATAATTATTTATGTGATTAAAATATGTTGACCAGCGGTATTTAAATGATTTAAACAAATGCCATACGCCTGTGGCTTGCGCCGTGACTGAACGGTAGTGAGAGGCGCACTCGCGCGCGAAGCGCACCATATTGAAAAGGGCAGGTGTTTAGCTCTTTTGATTTTGAAATCGCATTGATGTCTGAGTAGGGCAAAAGCAAATGTGCTAAACTTGGGATAGCCAACACGGGTTTTTCAAACCCGAAAAAAAGGGGAGGAAAAATTTTAAATTCTTTTGTCCAACTGTTGCTATGAAACCCAAAAAGCATTTTTATGACTGTTTTAACGTTAGTTTTTAAATAAAAAATTTAGCTAAAAGTCAAGGAGTAATGTGTCAAAAGTATTTTCGTCACGCCTTGCTACTAACGTTTTCGCGCTAAGCAACGGTTTGATTTGAAACTGTGTCCTGCCGAAATATTAATAACAAAGATAACTGCTTATTGGACTTTTGCAAAGCGAAAATAATTGTCTTTCGCGAAGCGACCGCTTTTGCAAAAGCTTTGATGTCTGCCAAACTGTTGCCTTAGCGTGTGTTATAGCCTGTAAGCGCCATCTAGTTTTTCTGTCGGTGTCTGCATTATTTAACTGGGTCACAGCGCTTAAATACGAGCGTGTCCCAATTACGTTGCATAAACATCTTAAATTCATTATCTTTTAGTGAATGAATTTCTGAATTTGATTCTGGAATGCAACCTCTTGCAAAATCAATAGCATTTGACCTTGTCGTCCAGCGATAATATTCGGAAGAGTCTTTGTGTGGATAATAGTAAAAATTTGCTTCACCGTTTTTGTCAAGATGAAGTTTGTAGATTTTTCTTCGGCCAGAATTATTGGGCAGATGAAATTCTTTGTCCGTTGGGGTTGTTAATTGCCACCAACCAGTTAGACGGCGAATTAAAGAGTCACTTTTCAAATAGTCGATTAATTGCTTGTTATAATCATAGTCACCAAAGTTGAAGATTTTAGCGACGTTATGCACGAAGAAATCTTTGTTTGAAGGATTTTTAATATAGAGAGTAGAGGAGTCTTTGGCTATTACGATGTATTTTAATTTATTTTGTTTGAAGACAGAGTCATTTCTAATACTCAAACAACTGTCAATAAGCATGGGGCAAGTGTCACGGCAGATTCTCCACCAATTTGAGTTTATTATATACACGTAGTCTGTCTTTGATAATTTTTAATTCCTGCAACGGAGTCAATACGCCATTCACCATTTTTATTATCAAGGCAAAATGACGCGCTGTTTTTTTGTCCGCAGGAAACAAGTAAGAAAACGAAAATTGTCAACAGGAATATGAGTGTCTGTTTTGTCATGTTGTTTGTCCGCGCTTATTGGCTATAACGTTTTCGCGCTTTATTTCAGTTTGGGTTTTGAAACACTGTCTACCGAAACGCTACTAACAAAGATAAATGTTTTTTTGCATTTGCAAAGCAAAAATTAAT
>Ga0315900_10013345_pt1 | contig 10014 bp, 25 predicted proteins | sample LakEriMetagenome_FD_203521 | JGI IMG/M metagenome (GOLD analysis project Ga0315900, IMG submission 203521) | Freshwater fungal communities from buoy surface, Lake Erie, Ohio, United States - Buoy 12 MA114 | ecosystem: Environmental > Aquatic > Freshwater > Lake > Lake biofilm | place: USA: Lake...
GCATTAGTAAATAAAGCCATGAGTATCATGGCGTTGAATAGTTTTTTCATTAGTTTTTCCTTGTTACATAAATCATATATAAATATTGTACACAAACATTATAATGTTGATTATCAAGGAGTTAGTAAACATTGTAAAATAATGGTTGGAAATACGGAAAAAAGCTCCTATATTTATGTATAGTTAATTAAAAAATATATGAGTAAAAAAGGTAACAGAGGTACTAAAGAAGAGGTTCAGAACCGTATTTTATTTGGCTTTCAAAAAGCTATTCGTCAATCAGGTTCAAGAGATGAGAACCGTCCATTAAGTTTAGCCGAGCAGCTTGCACAGCTTGAAAAAGAGCAAGAGCAAGAATGGTTAGATAAAATGAAGGCTAAACGTGAAAAGCGTAGCGATGACGATTCCTATTTTGTGAATAGACCTCGCTAGTAAAAAATCTAACGCGTAATTTGATTCTTTGAATATGAATATTTATATTTAAAGAAACAGATTACGTTATGTTAAGAATAATAGGTAAAGCGATAGGTATTGCAGTCATACTTATCCTAAATTTTGCATTTTGGTGTTATGTAGAACAAACTATGGACACATCTGAATGGACAGAACTGGCTCGTTTCTTATATATGACTGCTAATTTTTACGCATTGTATCAAACTATAATTAATAATAACGATGAATATTAACTTTACAAATTTACTTTTAATTACGGCTGTAGTCATAACGGTTGGTTATATATACTACCAAGACACTACTAACGATGCACGTATGATTGTCATTGATAATAAAATTGATAGTTTAGAACAATGTATTGACACTAAGCAACATGCCATTGATTCGATATCGGTATGTACTAATTCGTTAATGGATAGTATAGCTCGTATCGATACAGATATTGAAAAGTACAAATCTCAATTACAGGAAGTAAAGAAAAAATATGCAAAGATTAAGCCTACTAATACTGCTACTGCTGACAACGTTACCGACTTTTTCTCAGACCGTTACAACAAATAAAGATACGTTAGTATCAGTACCATTATCACAACTTCGTAAAGCCATGTACGAATTACAGCAATTTGACGTGTGTAAAGAAGAAGTACAAGTACAAGATTCTGTAATTAAGAATCAACACATAAAAATTGTATTACAAGACTCTGTAATTGTATTGCATGTAGTAAAAGATTCTATACAAGAGAGTCAGTTTAAAGATTGCAAAAACATTTCAACGCTGAAAGATGAAAAAATCGGCATACTTGAACACGACGTATCAAAATACAAAAAAATTACCCTTGGTACAGTAGTTGCTGCTATTTTAGGTATAATATTCTTATAAAATGTCATCACATATACGAGTTTTTAAGCAAGGTAGATATAAAACCTTAACAAATGCCTTATGTTCAGATACAATCGATGTATTAAAACGAACTAAACATTTAAAACGTTATCAACGAGTAAAAATTCGTTATGAAGAAACGGAAGATAGACCAATTTTCGCCGAACAAGCAAGTCTCATTACATTAGGTACATATACATCCGTACCATTAGACATGATTTTCAACGTTTTTCTTAAAATTAATCGTGATTTTGGTACTGATAAAGTACTATGCGACGGTTATGCACATGAAGGCGAAACAGATTCGGATGGTAACATAATAGCATTACCATTTATCGAACTTAATATTGCATTTCCAGGTATAAATGAAGAGAAACATTACGTTGAAATTATGTGTTGGCTAAAAGATATAGTACGTCATGAGATAGAACATTTAACCCAGCGTGGTATCAATGCAAAATTCGGTAAACATCGCAATTTAAACTTCTCAAAGCGAGCTGAAATAGCAGGTCGACCAGAAAACTTTTGGAAATACTTTGTTTTAGCTGATGAAATTGAACCAAATTTACACGGATTACGTAGTATGTCTCGATATAGACGTGAACCGTATAATAAAACTATCGATTGGTACCTAAATTATTTACAAAATACCGGTACGATACAACCAGAACATAAGAAACTTATATTAACTAAATGGCGTAAGGTAGGTAAACGTTTAAATTTACCAAACTTTTAATATTTATATAAAAGGACTTATATAATGCCATACAGATACGAAAAACAAGGTGATAAATACGTAGTATATAAAAAAGACTCTGGCAAAAGAGTTGGAGCAACTGACGGTAATAAAGAATCTTTGAAAAAATACTTAGCAGCACTTCATATGAATGAGAATGATGAATTAGGTGTTAAGCCTCATGAGGGTAGTATGGCTAAGTCAGACACGTATTTAGCTGCACAATATGCATATGCCTTACATAAAATAATCCAACGTGATATAGATTTACCGGAATGGATTGAAGCTAAAATCACTAAGGCTAAGGATTATTTACAAACCTGTGCCGAATATATGTATACCGAACTTAAAGGTATATCAGAAGACATATCATCTGACCAAGATAAGCTTTCTAAAATGAAAGCAAAAATAGCTAAAGATGAAGAGAATGCAGCTGAACTTGCTGCTAAAATTGCTAAACAAAAAGCAGTTAATGCTAAAAAAGGATTTTAATATGTCGAAAATAAATTTAAAACAAATCGTACAAGAAGAGATTGGTAAAATATTAAATGAAGCTACTGTAGACCCGGCTTCTAATTTGTTAAATTTATTATCAGCTCCAGAATTTAAAAAATCTATGGACAGTTTAGCTGATATAGCAGATGATAAAGACTTTCGACTTATAAAAGGCTTGTATAATAAGTTGTACGAAGCTCTTAAGAAATACGAATAAGTAACGTTTTTCTTGTTTTTACGATTCTAATACCTTATCTTTATATAAATTGATAAGTATATGAATTGTAAAGTATGTAATCAACCCATCCCAGAAGGCCGTTTAAAGGCTATTCCCAACACCACTACATGTACGGCACATTCTACCACGGAACGTTGGTATGTTCGTAATATTATTGCTGGTAAAACGGAATATTTCGAACATGAAGTAATCAAAGACCCTATATTAGCCAAGAAACTACACGTAATGGACCGTAGAGCCGGCTATAAGAGTAACTTGGTAAAAGTATAAAGCATATGCCTAAAATTGTTAAATACGTGGATATAGGTGGTAAATTGACCCCCGTATACGAGAATGGTACAACATTTCCTTATTTATGTCGATATCGTTTATTAATAGTATCTAAAAATGGTTCTGGTTGGAGCGAAACCAATATGTATGCTCATGAAAAAGACCCAATGCATAAACGAAACATTAAAGCGTTAAAAGCAAATTTTCATATAATGGGTTTAGATGAACGAGTTGTTAAATTGATTCGTCCCGCATAGATATATTTATTACCAAAAGGGTGATAAATGGCAAAATCAAGTAAAAAAACTAATGCGGCACCTGTTCGCATTGAAAAACCGAAAGTAAGTAGAAAAGGCATACATTCTAAAAAGAAGTCTAGTAAATTAAAAACATCTAAAAATTATAAAAAACGTTACCGTGGACAAGGTAGATAACCGATTTTTTTAAAATTTAGATATATATTTTAAAGGAGATTAAGTTATGACAACATCAGCAGAATTATTTACAAACATGAAAACCTTATGGAACGAATTTGAAGAACATCACGACAAATTCATAACTAAAGGAAACAAATCTGCCGGTTCTAAAGCTAGAAAAGCTATTGGTGAACTAAAAAAACTAGTAACTGAATACAGAAAAGTATCTGTAACAGAAGCTAAAGGCGCATAAGGAAAAAAGTAAATGGCAAGACCAACTAACGTTGATATATCCAACGAATTAAGTTTTCTTAAACGAGATTTAGAACAATTGTCACGTAGACACGATGATTTGCATAGTGATATACGCGAAATTAAAGTTCAATTGCTAGACCCAGATAATGGTGCAATTGCTCGTGTAAATAGAAATACGGAATTTCGTCAAGGTGCAACGAAAGCATTTTGGATTGTATATGCGGCGTTAGTTGGTATTATTGTTAAACTATTTGTATCATAAAGAAACAGACATGGATATAAGAACTATTATAAAAGAAGAATATGCTAAGTTAATGGAAACTGATAAATATGGTTCATTGGCTGATCCTAAAAAAATTGACCCGAACGACCCTGAACTGGTTGTAAAGGGTTTTGGTTCTTATACTCGTTCTACATTACGAGATAGTATAGCAAATCGTTTATCACAATTATCTAAATTAGCCAAAGATGCTAATGCATCATCAGACCCAGAAGTAGCTAATAAATTTATGCGTAATTTAGCAGCTGCATTAGACCCAAGTAACGTTTTATTCCATATGGTTAAAGCAGACGTTGAGGTTAGTGAACAATTAGAAGATATGCGTAAAAGAGGCGGCCGTCGTAGCATGCCTATCCCAAAACAATAATTTACGTTTGACTTGATTTAATCAAAAAATCATTTTATATTTATTTTCAATTTAATTTAATAACAAGTTATGTATTACACAGCAAAAGTAAAAATGTTAGTATCCGACCCAGGAGCTAAAAAAGAAAAGTATGCCACTGAAACGTATTTAGTAAGGGCAGAATCAGTTACACATGCAGAACAATTAGTAGCCGAAGATTTTGACGGCCAAGCACTCGATTTCGAAGTTAAGAGTGTATCTCAAAGTAAAATTGTAAAAATCATTAATAACTAATTTATGAAGTATCCAATTGGTACACGAGTGATATTCTGGTATCACGACAAATGGTTATTCGGTGCAGTTGAAAATCGTCATACAGTTAAACGTGGTGTTTATACTTATGATGTACGAGCTGAACATGGGTCACTTTATATCTACGTCCCAGTAGATGAAGAAAGACAAATCTTTATCGATTCAGATAAAACCGCGAGAATTGCTCCGCAGATAGTGAGCAATCTACGTTTCGGATTCGATGCAAATATTAGAGGTAATGAACAAGTTCAAGAAGAAGGTATTATCCAAACTGCCTAAGGCATATATCGAAAGAGATTTTGACGGTAGCCTGTATATAATGCACGATGAAGAACCAATCGTTGCTGAATATTTCTATCCCGAAACAGCTGATGAAGAAACCGCTTGGCGATATGCTGCAGAGGCGTTAAAGATTACGCAAAATTTTAATCGAACACATCCCGACCGTATGGATTTAGCAGACTTCGAAAGCAAAAGCAATCGTATAACTAATCGTACAACGCGAGGTAAACGTAATAGACATGCTTAAAGAACTAATTTCAAAAATACGTAAACAGCAAAATGCGCAGTTGATTGAGGCACAAACTCCGCTGAGTCAATCTGTATCCGCTGAATTTTCTGACCAATTAACGTACGGCGCTCAAACTGTAGGTTTCATTGACATGTATAGTCAAGAATACATTTATCGTAATATATTAAGTACTGTTGATAAAACAGATTCTATAATAGATTTTGGTTGTGGTAGAGGTGATTTATTTAATGAACTACTACAAAGCGAGCGTGACATATCTAACTATTTAGGTATTGAAATTAGCAACGTATTGTATACGGTTGGCAAGTCTAAATATCCTAATATAAACGTTCTTAATGCGGATTGGTTTACATTAGATAGTACAATTGTTCGAGATTGGGCAATTGCAGTATCATCTTTTGATGTGATTTATTCACCTACACAAGCCGTTAATCCGTACGGCTACATATGCGATAGCATCGAATTAATGTTGCAACATGCACGTAAAGGTGTAATTGTAACATTCTTAAAACAAGATTTAACGCTAGACTCTAATATATTATCATATGATTTTGGTATTATACTTAATCGTATTTTGAAGAATCATAACTTTATATTAGATGCTAGTTCTATTCCAAACACTTATAAACTAATAATTTTAAAACCATATGAGTATTAATCAAAAATACGCGTCGGATGAATCGCGTCTAAAACATCTAGGCAAATACATGAATTCTATCGATTTCGAAATTGATTTTTCAACCGATATCGAAAAGTTAAGAGAAAACTATAAAGGCATACCAGTAGGTAAACTTTCTATAGGTAATCATGAATTTCCGCTTACATTAACGGAACTAAATCGTATTGCAGAAACAGCGAATGAAGCAATTTCAGCTGTTAATAAAGCATACCGTTTGGGCATCATAAACCGTTCGCAAAAATAATTATATAAAATGGAATTTACGAAAATACAAAAAGAAGAGATAGTCTCTATCATCAAAAGTAATGTAAACAAAGATGAATGTTTGCATGAGCTTAAATTGTATTTAACACAATTTAAAGATGTATTTCGTGAAGAGGGTTTAGACTATGCAATAGTAGCGTATACTATATGGAACGAATATGCAAATAGAGGATTTATATAAATACGGACAAGACGAATTTAATTATTTCAGATGTTTAACCGCAGCTGAGAAAATTGAGTTTGTAGATAGCGTTTGCACTACAGGTGTAGAAAAAACTCTAACCCAATTTATCGCATTAGAACAAGAGGCTGACCAATTACCGGTTATGACTCAAACAATAGAATTTAGAGGAATGGGCGTACTTCATGCAGTTTTTTATGAAGAAGAAATGCATATGTATTCTCATTCTTTAAAAGCTATTAAACTATATTTAAAAAAATTATTCGAGGACGGTAATATACTATATAGAATGAATGTTCGTAAACCTAAAGGATTAACAGAACGTTTTTATCTAGCATATGTTATATTACCAAATACAACGCCGTTATGTCTAAATTAAAAAAGAACTTTTCAAAAGAAGTTATATATTCTATTAATGATGTTGTCGAATTTGATTGGATAGGTGCTAAAGATATAGGCACTATCGAACGTATTTCTACAGAAGACCGTGAATTTCCAATTTATTTCGTTCGTTCAGAACGCACTACGAGACTTTATAATATGGGTGCCGAACAAGGTGTAACGTCCGCTGGCTATATAGTTTCTAAAATCTCATCACAATCTAAAAAAGCTGTTAAAAAGCCAATCGTAAAACAAGAAACGTCTGACGATTCTGTTGAACTGAAGAAAGCTGTTAAAAAACAAAAAGACTTCTTAAATCACTTTTTTGAAGTGTAATAAGATACGTTTTAAACACGTCTAATACATACGGCAATATCTTATATATACTAATACCATTTTCCCATTATTCACCGTAATATAAGGCTAAAAGTACGTAGTTCTATAGGATATTGCCATATGTATAATAAGGTTCAAATATACGTATATTTAATTTACGATAAATTTGTTTTTCTGCTATTTCGATATTATCTTTATTTTATGAATAATTGTAGAATTGGGTATGCATGTATCAACATGACATTAGGTAACCCGCCAAAACGTTCTGGCTTACAGAAAGTGTATAGTGGTCGTAGTGTAACGGCTGCTACTTACAAGTCCAAAGGTTTAGAACATGTAGCTAATCTAGCATTGCAAAATGCTTGTGATTTGTTAACTATCTTAGAATGGAACGAAGCGCATGGCATACGTTTGTTTCGTGTTGGTTCTGAGCTATTTCCTCGGCATGACCATTATGAATTACGAGATTTGCCGTTGTATGACGCTATCAAAGAAATATTACTTGAGGTAGGTAATTATGCTCGTAAGCATGGTCATCGTTTAACTACGCATCCAGGTCCATTTCACGTGCTTGGTTCGGTAGACCCTGTAACTGTCGAACGTACTATTGTTGGTTTAGAACGTCATTCTGAGCTATTTGACCTTATGGGTTATGAGCCTAGCTTCGATAACAAGATTAACATTCACGTAGGTAGTGCCATGTTAGGTCATGAGGCTACCGCTAAGAAATGGATTGGCAATTGGCATAAGCTTTCAGATAGATGTCGTGCACGAGTTGTGTTAGAGAATGACGATAAAGCTAGTCTCTATTCCGTACGTACATTATACAATTTATTTTACCAAGAGATTGGTATTCCGATTACATTTGACTATTGGCATCATACATTTTGTACTGGTGACTTAACCGAAGAAGATGCATTGAAGATGGCAGCTTCAACATGGCCTTCTGGTATTAGACAAGCCGTACATTATTCCGAAAGTAGACGTGCTGAACAACAATCAATTATATTATCTTTATGTGAACAATACAACCTTAAGTTTGAAGATATAGAAAAAAATCCTAACAGCCAGTTGTATCAAGCATATAAAGAATTTGGTAAGATTAAAGCTCCGGCACATGCTGATTATGTTACGAAGCCAATCAATACATATGGTTTAGAATTAGATATCATGCTCGAAGCTAAGGCTAAGGAATTAGCCCTGATGAAGTATCGTGAATTATATTTATAAATAAAGTTACGGAGAAAAGGCTGTTTGAAAAAATCACTGATAAATATTATACTTTAGTATATTATTATTAATATTAATATATTATTATTGATTAAATGAAATTAATATCTTATATTTAGCATAAATTAAAAACAAAATAATATGAAGTACAAAGACCATGCAAGTCGCGAAATAGACGCGGCAATTAACATTTTAGTTACAATGATGAAATTAGTTGAACGCAAACAGATTACAGACGTTGAAGCTATGAACAAAATGAATGAAATCCTTAAAAAATTGGAATCGATTGAAGAGGCCATCAAATTAAGCTAATGAGACAGTATATACTAGCTATTTTAGTTGCTTTATCAGCATTTGCAATATCAGCATCTGCTGCATTTTATTCTATCACCGGTTTAACTAAATTGTTTGCTGGTGTTGGATTTGCTATCTTCATTATGGCAACAGCACTTGAAGTTAGTAAATTAGTTATCGCATCTTTACTTTATCAGTATTGGAATGAGATAAATAAAATACTACGTGCTTACTTAACAGCCGCAATGGTTGTGCTTATGGTAATTACGTCAGCTGGTATATACGGTTTACTTAGTTCAGGTTATCAAGTAACTGCGAATAAGTTAGAAGTCAATAAATCTACTATCGAAAACATTGAAAAGCGTAAGGCTTTATATGAAACGCAAAAGGTAGCGGCTGAAGAAGAAGCTAGCTTGGTAAACACTAACTTAAATGATTTACGTAAATCTGGTAGTGCAACAATAACAGAACAGGTATATGATAAACGCACTAAAACATATGTAACTAAAGCCGTAAAGGTACCTGCTAAATTTATTGAAAAACAATTAGACTTAGTTAACGAACAAAAAACGATTGTAGACAAAAAATTAAATGACATTAACGCAGCAATTTTTGCATGCGATTCTACCATTTTAAGTTTACAGACTAATGATGATATTTCAGCTGAAATAGGACCATTAATCTACTTGTCTAATATTACTGGACAACCAATGGATAAAGTTATTAATTGGTTTTTATTGTTGATTATATTCGTATTTGACCCGTTAGCGATTGCATTAGTTATCGCAGCTAACTTTTTATTTGCAAAGATAGGTAGTTCGAAAGTAGAAGTAAAAGAAGAAACTAAACCTATTGAAGAGCAAGTTGAAAGTATGCGCGATGTAGTTGAAGCATATGATAGTTTACAAAAGGAGATAGAAACCATTTCTGAATCTGAACCAGTAATTGAAACAGAAATAGTATCAGAACCGATAGAAGAAACTATGCCAACTACTTACGAAGAAATTAATGACCGTGAAACTCAACAGCATATCAAAAAACAATTTAAACCTTTAACTGATGAACAAATGAAATGGATGTCATCAAAACAAATCGCAGAATATAATGAACAATTCGATGAGTAATAATACATATCCTAAGAAAAAAATTGACGGCAAGACATATATTCTTTGTCGTAATAGTAAAACAGACAGTCCATATTTTACTGGCAAAGTTTGTAACGAATGGGTTAAAACTAATTCAGATAGTATAGGCGCTGTTTGTTTTAAATGTGTAAATGAACTTCAACGTGGACTAAATAATTAGGAATACTAATATTTTTTCTTTATAATTAGTTATGGATATATACAACGAGCGTAAGACTAAAACAACTAAAACGCATATTGCGTTAGCTGAAAATGCATATGAAGAGTTAGAGTATACACTTCATACCGGTA
>Ga0315900_10013346_pt1 | contig 10013 bp, 6 predicted proteins | sample LakEriMetagenome_FD_203521 | JGI IMG/M metagenome (GOLD analysis project Ga0315900, IMG submission 203521) | Freshwater fungal communities from buoy surface, Lake Erie, Ohio, United States - Buoy 12 MA114 | ecosystem: Environmental > Aquatic > Freshwater > Lake > Lake biofilm | place: USA: Lake...
CGCGTTCTTTACGGTGCGCCGCAGGCGTTCCTCGGAGGAGGCAGGGCAGGGGAGTCCACCGCCCACTGTTATAACAGACCGCAGGACTGTACGAAAAGCCACTTGCCGGATTCCACCCCATGGCCCGACCCAAAAACCCTCGAAACACCCTGCTTCATGCGATCGAGCAATCCAGTCAGCCGATTTACCTGCTCGATTCCGAAAACACGCTCGTCTATCTCAACCCTGCCGCAGCCGCTTGGCTCGCTGGGGACGCCGAAGAGCTCAGCGGACTCCGCTGCCTGGCCTCGGCGGTTCCGCTCGAGGACCGGTCACTCGATCGGCTGCGTGGACTGATTCCATATTCTTGGCCGCTCGAGCTCGACGAAGCCGGCACGGACGATCCACAAGCTGCCGCTGGGCTGGCCAAAGTGTTTGCGGTTCAGGCGGATGGAAGCTGTTCCATCCGCCGCGCCATGGTTGCGCCGATCGCAACCGGCGAGTCGTCCGAGTCGACTCCTCTGGCCAGCGGGGCGTTCCTGCTTGTCCAGCTTTTGCCGCGGGAGGCGTCCCCTGCGAATCCGGTCGACAGCGCTGCACCGGCACTGGCTGATGAGTTGCATCAGTTAATTGTCGAGTTGTCCGCGCTGCAGCCCACCCTCCGTGAATTGCCCGGACTGGTGGGCAAACATCCTTTGACCTGGCGCCTCCGGAAGCAACTCGAGGCGGCTTGCGAAACCCGAGCCAATCTATTGCTGATTGGCGACGAACAGACGCTCACCGATTCCTTTGCCAAAGCGGTCGCCAACGCCTCAGGCGAGCGATCCGCCTCACTTGCGACGATGCTCAACGGGCGTTTGACCGATGAAGAGCAATTGCGGGAAACGCTGGGCGGAGTCTCGCGCCGACTCTCAATCGAAAAGGCTGCGAACGCGACGCTTCTGATCTTGCGGGCCGATTTGATTCCCGCAACGGTCCAGCCGCTGCTGCGACAATGGCTGCAACAACAGGGCTCACAGGTCCGGACCGTGGCAACGAGCCAGCAATCTTTAATCGGATTGGCAACCGCGGCTGGTTTCGATTTGGAACTCGCCGTCCGACTGTCCACCCAGGAAGTGGGGCTACCCCGCCTGGCTGAGAGACGGAGCGACATTCCCGCGATCGCCACGCATTTGCTCGACCTGTACCAGGCGACGCGAGCAGCGCCGGCGATCAGGCTGTCCGCCGCAGCGCTCGATCAGCTGCAGGAGTTTGAATGGACCGGCGATCTGGAACAACTCCGCTCGGTACTGACCCAAGCGGCAGCGCAGTTGCCTGCCGGTGGTCAGCTGTTACCCGAGCACCTGCCCGAAGTCATTCGCTTTGGAATTCAAGCCCGCCGAATCGGCCGTCCACCGCAACTGGCAATTAACCTCGACTCCTATCTCGAGGAGATCGAACGACTGATGCTCGAGCGGGCCCTGCAACAAGCCAATCAAAACAAAGCCCAAGCCGCCCGCCTGCTTGGCTTGACCCGCCAGCGATTTCTTCGCCGCTGCGAGCACCTGCAACTTGCCTTGCCCGAAGAGCCGATCGACTTTCGCCCGACCAGCGAAGAAAGCGATGCGATCGATTTCGAAAGCCCGGGCTCTGGCGAGGAGGGCAACTGATGGAACCCGTTCCTCGCCGCGGCCTGCTCAAGCATCGCGTGCTGGTGATCGACCCCAGCGGACGCTGGGCAGCCCCGCTGAAACAGGCTTTGGCCGACTTGCCCTGCCAACTTCATGTCTGGCGGGATGACTTTCGCCAACTCGCCCGAAACCCGGCAGCCCTCGGCTCGCTGGCAGCCGCGTGGCAACAGCCGGGACAGACCCCGACGCTGGTCCTTTATCATTGCCAGACCAACAGCCTCGAATTCCTGCGTTTCTGGTCGCGAGTCCAAACCTCAGTGCGGTTGCCGCCGCTGATTGGTTTACTCGACTCTATTGACCCGGCAGCGGCCGAAAGGCTGCGTCAATTAGGCTGCATCCAAGTGCATGCCGGTTTTCACACCTGGGATCGATTGGTAAAAACGGTTACTTCCGTACTTCAGTCGCCGGTCTCTACCGACCAGAATCTGGAGGCACTGATTGCGGCCAACCTGCCTTGGTCCTCCTGAAGGGCGAGCCTGTTCTGCTGGCGGAAGCGATGTTCTTTTGCCCCGCAGCCCGGAGTGCGCTCGCCCGCTGCAGCGGCTGCGGCACCAGACGCGGCCCGGCGATTCGCGCGGCTGCGATGATCGCGAACTCCTCTGGTCGCGGTCCGCCGAAATGCAGGCGATGTCCGGGCTGTTGATTGCGGGCCGGCAGCGTACAAGTCGAGAAGCAGGGGGCAGGTCGAGAAGCATGGGGCAGGTCGAGAAGCAGGGTGCTCGAACAGCAACCGGGCTCCGGCTTGATTACCGTTTTACGCGTTCCTAACCAGAAAATGACATGTCTATTTCACGCGAACCAATCGAACGATTTCTGCTGAACCTCAAAGACCCGGAAACGGGACGTCCGCTCAGCGCCGGTCAACAAGTCAAATCGCTCAAACTCAATGACACGCTGCTGACGGCGGAAATTGGGTTGACCAGTTTCTCGGCTCCGCTGCATCGCGACTTCCTCGAACGCACCCAACAGCAACTATCGGCTCGATTTCCCGAATTGACCGAGATTCGCCTGATTCCAGTGCCCCATGAACGGCCGGCTCAACCGCTGGGCACCGTAGGGCTGACCGCCAAAGCCGTGATCGCCGTTGGCTCGGGAAAAGGGGGGGTCGGGAAAAGCACTGTCGCTCTCTGTCTCGCCTTGGCCTTGAAGCGGGCGGGTTGTCGCGTTGGCTTGATGGACGCCGATGTCTACGGGCCGAGCGTCCCGCAATTGACGGGCGTCCGCGGCCACCTCGCCAAGTCCGGGAACAAGATTGAGCCTCAGGATTACGACGGGATGCCGATCGTTTCGATTGGCTTTATGGTGCCTCCAGACCAAGCGGTAATTTGGCGTGGGCCGATGCTGCACTCAGCCGTCACCACTTTTGCCCGCGACATTGCCTGGGGCGAACTGGACTATCTCATTATCGACATGCCGCCGGGAACCGGAGACGTAGCCTTAACCCTCTCGCAAATCCTCCCGGTTACCGGAGCGGTAGTCGTCTGCACTCCTCAGGAAGTCGCCCTGATCGACGCGATTAAAGCCGTCTCCATGTTCCGTCAAGTCAAGATTCCCGTTGTCGGCGTGGTGGAGAACATGAGCGGCTTTCTCTGTCCCGATTGCCACAAGCGTTATGACATTTTCGGCAAGGGCGGTGCGCGGGAGTATGCAGAGCAGGCCGGACTCCCTTTCCTCGGCGAGATCCCCATCCATATCGGCGTCCGCGAACGCGGAGACAGCGGCACGACGGCAGAGAATTTCCTCGACCCGCAAATCGCGCCCTACTTTGAGAAGATTGCCTTCCAACTCAGCCAGCACCTATCCCAAAAGGCCGCGCAGAGTTCGGTTCAGGCCTCACTGCCTGTTCTCTAAAACGCGCTCCTGAAGACGTTGTCCGGCCGACCCACTCTTTCCTCGCGAAACCTGACCAGGGAATCGGCTGCGGGTTTTTCGAGTGGCACGGCAAACGGGCCCACAGTAAACGGGCCCACAGTAAACAGGCCCAAAGTAAACAGGCCCGGCAAACAGACCAAAGCAGCGAAATGGCTGCGAATCAAGCGGGCTCTGGCGACCGCTGCGGGCTCGCCTCGCCTGCTCGCCGCAGCTTGCCAGAAAGCCTCCCAACAATCAGGCCGGGCAGCCCCAAAAAGGCCCGGCAGCGCAAAAAAACAGTTCCCTCAGCGCAAAAAAATAGGACTGCCCTGTGGCAGTCCTGTCTCGTTGTTTCCGATTAAGAGAGGAAGAAACTTACTTCTTCTTCTTAGCGGTCTTCTTGACAGCCTTCTTAGCAGCCTTCTTCTTGGGAGCAGCTGCCTTCTTAGCGGCTTTCTTCTTGGCCACAGTACGTCCTCCGTAAAAATTAGCGGCAAACCAACGCCGGGTTCCACAGAGGTCCCCGCCCGCAGGCTTACCAACCTAAAACAACGTAAACAAATAATCTTCCCGAGAGAGGAAGATTCAGTTCCGAATGGTTGGTATCCGCTTGACTTCCGATGTGCTTGTTCGCGGCAAACGATCCCTCGAAACGGTTTCCGTTCCTGCGACCATCTGCTGCAGTTGCACACACAGATGTCCCGCGAATGCCAGTGTTGTAAACGATAGCAAAAACAATTTCAACACTTTTTTGAAAAAAACTTCCTGTCTGCGCTGCTTCCCTGCCCGCTGCGAAAGCAACTGCGCTGACCGCTGCTCACTCAACACGGCGACACTGCTGACATGGGTAACGCTATGCTCGCGCAAGACTTTGTGCACTCGCTTGCTAAACGAACGCGTGCGGCGATCACTCGCTGCTCGAGGACGAATGCAGGCTCGTTTGCATCCGCTCGAAGTGTTCAGGTTGAAAACATAACCGACCGGCACCGGCCCTGGCTCGAAACGACAGGAGCGTTTGTTTTCCCGAAAAATTTCGGCTCTCTAAGCGAACCCGCGCCCTTGGGCCGGGCAAGTTCAAGGCGAACGAGCGGACGCAGACAAGCGTGCTCGCCAACGCAGCGGACTGCACTCCACCGGCCGCCCAGTCGCGCTGCAAACTTGTCGACTGATTTGCAAATGCCGCACTCAGACCAAACAGACTTCATCCTGTGGATGCGATGCTCCGCGGAGAAAAAGGATCCGAGGCCGCTTCCCAAATTTCTACGCCAAGGATTTGAAAAAAATTTTTACTTTTTTTCCACACTCAGCCTTTTATTGCCTCTCGGAAGACGATCGCGAATCGAGATCAGCGATACCGATCGGGCAAGGCAGCTTGATTCGCGTCATCCCGCGAGGTCGTGGCGTTGCCGGCTCGCAACCGTCGGGGAGAACGCGCCGCTGGAATCGACTCGCTCCGCGTCTGAAGGCCGCAATTGTTTGGGCCAACTCCAAGCACAAAGCTTCGGGCAAAAAAAAACGGCTCCGGGTTACTTACCCGCAGCCGTTTGATTTGATGATTTGATGATTTGACCGGGGCTCGGACGCTGGCCGATCCCTGATTCATCGCCTCAGGTTATTTCCCTTTGTTATTTCCCTTTGACTGAGCCACCACTGCCGGCCACGGCCGGTTCGGAATCAGCCGGGGCGACGACACCCTCGAACTTGAGGTGCTTCATCTTGCCCTCGTCGTTGCGAACGACATCGACCAGGATCTTGTTCTTGCCGGCGAAGGAATCGCGGAGCAGTTCCTCCGAAAGCGGATCCTCGACGTAATTCTCCAGCGCTCGACGCAGCGGCCGGGCACCGTAATCCAGATTCGTTCCCTTCTTGATCAGGAACTCCTTGGCATCGTTGGTCAAATCCAGCTCGTAGCCCCGCTCGACCAGACGTTCGCGAATCTTGCTCAACTCGAGATCGATTACCAGCTTGAGATCCTTCTTCTCGAGGTGGCGGAAGATAATCGGCTCTTCCGACAAACGGTTGAGGAACTCTGGACGGAAAGCCCGCTGGATTTCATCAAATACCCGCGACTTCATGCTCTCGAACGAGGCATCTTCTCCTGCCCCAGGCAGACCGAATTGCGACTCGTTCTTGATTGAATGCGCCCCAACGTTGGTCGTCATGATCAGGATCACGTTGCGGAAGTCGACATTCCGGCCGAAGCTGTCGGTCAATCGCCCCTCTTCCATCACCTGCAACAGCATGTTGTAGATATCCGGATGGGCCTTTTCGATTTCGTCCAGCAGCACGACGGCGTACGGCCGACGGCGAATCTTTTCGGTCAACTGCCCGCCTTCTTCGTAACCGACGTAGCCCGGCGGGGCACCGATCAATCGACTGAGGTTGTGTTTCTCCATGTACTCGCTCATGTCGATGGTCACCAGAGCATCGGCATCACCGAACATGAATTCGGCCAGAGCCTTGGCGAGCAAAGTCTTACCGACACCAGTGGGCCCAGCGAACATGAAGCTGCCGATCGGCCGTTTGGGATCCTTCAAACCGCTGCGACTGCGTCGCACCGCCTTGGCAATCGCCTTGATGGCCGCATCCTGGCTAATCACCTTCTTGTGCAGTTCGTCTTCCATCTTGATCAGGCGGAGGCTGTCTTCGGTGGAGAGTCGCGTGAGCGGAATGCCGGTCATCTTGGAGATCACTTCGGCAATGACCTCAGCGTCAACCAAGCCATCGGCCTGCTGGCTCTTCTCGCGCCATTCCCGCTTGATCTGCTCTTTCTTCTTCCGCAGCTTGTCGGCCTGGTCGCGAAGGGCTGCCGCCTTTTCAAAATCCTGATTGGCAACGGCGTCTTCCTTTTCCTTGTTCAGCCGCTCGATGTCGTCATCGATTTCCTTCAGGTCGGGCGGACGGGTCATCGAACGGAGCCGCACTCGGGCGCCCGCTTCGTCGATGACGTCAATCGCCTTGTCCGGCAGGCATCGAGCCGTGATATAGCGACTCGACAGGTCCACGGCTGCGGCGACTGCGTCATCGGTGATTTGCACCCGATGGTGCTCCTCGTAACGAGCCCGCAGCCCCTTGAGGATTTCAATGGTCTCCTCGACCGAGGTGGGCTCGACCAGAATTTCCTGGAAGCGACGCGCCAAGGCGCTGTCTTTTTCGATGTACTTGCGATACTCGTCCAACGTCGTGGCACCGATGCACTGCACCTCACCACGAGCCAACGCCGGCTTCAAAACGTTTGCCGCATCGATGGCACCTTCGGCTCCACCGGCACCGACCAAAGTGTGCAACTCGTCGATGAACAAGATCGTGTTCTTGTTTCGTTTGACTTCGTTCATCACCGCCTTGATTCGCTCTTCAAACTGGCCGCGATACTTGGTTCCCGCGACCATCATGGCAAGATCGAGGACGACGATGCGCTTGTCAGCCAGAATCTCGGGAACTTCGCCGTTGATCACGCGCTGTGCGAATCCCTCGACGATGGCCGTCTTGCCGACGCCCGCCTCGCCGAGAAGCACCGGATTGTTCTTGGTCCGGCGGCAGAGGACCTGAATCGCCCGCTCGATTTCGACTTGGCGTCCAATCACCGGGTCGAGCTTGCCCTGTCGGGCAAGTTCAGTCAGGTCGCGGCCGAAACTGTCCAGCGCTGGCGTCTTGGAAGTTCGGGTTTTGCCTTGGCCGGCTTCTCCACCCTGACCGACGCCCTCGCGACCACCTCGCTCGCTGCTCCCCTCACCGCCCTCGAGGCCATTGCCCAGCAGATTGAGGACCTCCTCGCGAACGTCCTCCAGCTTCAAGCCGAGATTCATCAGGACTTGGGCTGCGACCCCTTCGTGCTCGCGGAGCAAGCCCAACAACAGGTGCTCCGTCCCGACGAAATTGTGGTTCAGGTTCCGGGCTTCCTCCATGGAGTATTCAATCACCTTTTTGGCACGCGGCGTTTGCGGCAGCTTGCCCATCGTGATCATCTCCGGTCCACTCTGGACCAGCTTCTCGACCTCCAAACGGATCTTTCGCAGATCAACGTCGAGATTCTTCAGTACGTTGGCTGCTACGCCAGTACCTTCCTTGACCAAGCCCAACAACATGTGCTCGGTCCCGATGTACTCGTGGTTGAAACGCTGGGCCTCCTGATTGGCCAGCTGCATCACCTTCCGCGCCCGGTCTGTAAATCTCTCGTACATGTTCGATCCTTTCTTCAAGCCTCATCGGCCAATCCGGGCTTCGCCCCCGGTTCGTCATTTTTTAAGAGCCTGTCGGATGCCAAGCCAATCCGCCCTGCACCCGACTGCTGTTACGGTCCCGGCCTGGCTCCCAGCCAGCCCCCTGTTGAATCAAGCCGCTCTGAACCTCAACTCGAACAAACTCACGCCGCTCTTCTCGCGGCCGAGCCCCGTTCCGGTTCGGACCGGTCCAGTTCCCGCTGCTGAAGAACATTCTGCTGGAGCTCATTCACTCGAAAGCCACGAGCGTTTTCGGCTGCCGCGTCCGCGGCTTCGTCCATTTCATCCAACGATGAAACTGACGAAGGGTCGGGGACCGCGAGTGAATGCCCTGACTGTGTACGCAACTCCCGTGCCGAAGTTGCATCCAAATCTTCCCCAAGCTGCTCTTCCCCAAGCGGGTCTGTCTCCTGAACGGACGATACCCTGGGCTGGCTCACAGACTCCTGATTCTCAGATTCCGGATTCCCAGATTCCGGATTGTCAGATTCCTGGTCGCAGCGCAGGCGTTCGCGTTCCCTCGACAACTCCAAGCTCCAGGGCCGCGCTTCATCCATTCCTTCCAGCAGTTCCAATTCTTTGGTTGCCAGCTGAAATCGACCAACGCGGCGGAGGACACTCACCAGCAACAATCGCGACTCCACATCCCTGGGTCGCAAACGCAATCGTCGCTCCAACAGTCCCTGAGCCTCAGCCCAGTGACACCTTAAGTATTCCCGTTGAGCCTGATTAAACAAGGTGTCGACTCGCAGCTCGGGGGGCGCTGCGAATTTGTGACCGACTTGCAACCAGCTCGGCAGCCAACGCCACGAAAACCACGCATTTCCCAACCAGACCAAGGCCAAGATCGGCCAAGCGAGCAGCAAAAAGCGAGGCCCAAGGTACGCTGGCCAAATCAAGCTCGAAACCAAAGCCAAATTCAGCAGAACCGAGAAGCAGACCGCGAACCCCAGCGCTTGAAAGTCTCCGCGCAGCCACAAACGGGCTAATCCCGGCCATAAGCATAAAAGTCTCCAGCCCCAAGGCATGGCGGGATCTCCGGACCCAGTTCCGCGAAAACTATAACTCAGACTCTTGACTTGCCCCGGAACCGGGGATGGCGAGCAAGCGTTTTTCTCCACGCCTCCCGCTACAAGCCAGAATCGCGTCAAAGTACCAAAAACACCGCCCCCCAAGTCAATCGCAATCCAGCCCCCGCAACATCGACAAAGCCCCCCAAGTTTCGCCGTTCCCTCTTTTTTGAAGGAATTCAAGGCGCTCTCCCGCCCCCCGGGAGCCCGCTTACGCCTCCGTCCCACGATTTCCTAAAATTCCTAAAATGCGATCCGGCTCCTTTGCTTCCGGCTCCGCCACGGACTCTTTCCCGCCAACCGCTCCTTGATTTCCAGAATCTTGAACCAGCCTTGATCCAAAATCTCCTGCCACTTTGACATGACAGCATGACAACTTCCGAAGAACACTCCCGCTCCATCGCCACCTTGCGAATCCTCGATGCCGCGATCAACCGCGCCGGGGAGGGATTGCGGGTCGTTGAGGATTTCGCCCGTCTCGCCTTGAATGACCGCCACCTCAGCCAACTGACCAAACGACTCAGGCATGCGTTAACCCAAGCCTGCTCGCTGCTCGACAAACAACAGCTGGTCGCAGCCCGAGATACGCTCGCGGACGTCGGCACGAATCTGGGGCTGGCCAGTGAATACGCCCGAACGGCCACCTCCCAAGTCATCGTCGCCAATCTGGCCCGGGTCCAGCAGTCTTTGCGGACAATCGAGGAATATGGAAAAACGCTCAGCGAGGACCTGGCCCGCCAAGTCGAGCAGTTGAGGTATCAGTCTTACACTCTGGAAAAGGCCTTGCTCACGACTTGGAACAACTCAGTCTCCCTGCGCGACGTCCACGTCTATGTCCTGATCGACGGCCGCAATTCTCCCGACGCATTCCGCAACCTTATCCGCCAACTGCGCGAGGGAGGCGTTGACCTCATCCAACTCCGCGACAAGCAACTCGCACCACGCGAACTTCTCGAGCGGGCCGCGATTCTCCGCGAGGAGCTGAAATCCAGCGGCATCCGCTGGCTCTTCAACGACCGAGCCGACCTTGCTCTGGCAGCGGACGCCGACGGTGTCCATTTGGGCCAAACCGATCTCGACTTGGCGACAGCCCGTCGCATACTCGGCCCGCGCAAGCTGATCGGAATCTCGACCCATGGCCTCGAACAAGCGAAGGCTGCGGTGCTGGCCGGCGCAGACTACATCGGCGTCGGCCCAGTCTTTCCCAGCCAAACCAAAGAGTT
>Ga0315900_10013347_pt1 | contig 10013 bp, 4 predicted proteins | sample LakEriMetagenome_FD_203521 | JGI IMG/M metagenome (GOLD analysis project Ga0315900, IMG submission 203521) | Freshwater fungal communities from buoy surface, Lake Erie, Ohio, United States - Buoy 12 MA114 | ecosystem: Environmental > Aquatic > Freshwater > Lake > Lake biofilm | place: USA: Lake...
GTAGCATGTTCGACAAACGCCGAGTGGAGCATCGCAAGTCATCGGCGAACGGACTTGGATCTTCTCCAATCCCATTTCTTCGATCTTTCGAGCGATGTTTCGGGTGATCATTTGGTTCTCTTCGACGATGGTCTCTGAGGTGATCAAGTTGACGATGTTTTGTCGGCTAACTCGACCGGTGATCGATTCGGTCAAACGGACTTCGACCTTTTCGCCGCGGTAGATAACTCCCTTGGTAATCCCTTGTTTGGTTCCGCAGTCGTTCATCGTGATGACCACGTTCTGAGCGACGTCGGCCAGTTTTCGAGTCAAGTAACCGGAGTCGGCTGTCTTGAGTGCCGTGTCGGCCAAGCCCTTACGAGCACCGTGAGTCGAGCTGAAGTACTCGAGAACGGAGAGTCCTTCGCGGAAGTTCGACTTGATCGGAGTTTCGATGATTTCACCGGTTGGCTTTGCCATCAACCCCCGCATCCCTGCGAGTTGTCGGATCTGTTCGATACCCCCCCGTGCACCGGAGGACGCCATCAAGAAGACCGGATTGACGTACCAGGGACCGCGGTGCTGGTCGGTTTCCATGGCCGCGAGCATGTCCTTGGTGATCAATTCGCGAGCGGCAGTCCAAGCATCGAGGACTTGGTTGTAGCGTTCTTGAGCGGTCATGACCCCCTTAAGGTAGTTCTTTTGGAAGGTCATTACCTTCTTGTCCGCTTCGGAGATGTGCTTAGCCTTCGAATCGGGGGTTACCAGGTCGTCGGCACCGAAGGAGAGACCGCTGTGGGTGGATTCGCGGAATCCGAGTTGGTTCATGTCGTCGAGCAACTTGATGGTCGCACGGCGGCCGAGCAGTTGGTAGCAGTCGCTGATAACCATTGCCAAATCGCTCGACTTGAGCGATTGGTTGTAGAAGTCCATTCCATCGGGCAGTATGGAATTGAACAGAATTCGTCCATAGGTTGTTTCTACAACGCGACCGAGCTTCGCGTCTGCATCGTCACTCTTGAGCTTCCTGTTCTTTGGCAGACGGACCTTGATCTTCGCATGCAGGGCGATCTTACCCAAGCTATATGCGTAGTCGGCTTCCATGGGTGAGGAGAAGGTCATGCCTTCGCCCGGTTGGTCCGTCAACATGATCGAGATGTAGTTGCAACCCATGACCGTGTCCTGCGACGGGCTCATGATGGGCTTGCCGTTGCTCGGCGCAAAGATATTGTGCGTGCTCATCATGAGCGTATGCGCTTCGACTTGGGCTTCGATCGACAAGGGCAAGTGAACTGCCATCTGGTCACCGTCGAAGTCCGCGTTGAAGCCTTTGCAGACGAGCGGGTGCAAGTGGATCGCGTTACCTTCGACCAAGGTCGGCTCAAAGGCTTGAATACCCATACGGTGGAGCGTTGGTGCTCGGTTGAGAAGAACAGGGTGATTGCGGATCGCTTGTTCGAGAATATCCCAAACCTCTTCGTCCTTTCGCTCGAGCATCTTCTTCGCAGACTTGATGGTGTCCGCGTGGCCGAGTTCCTTCAGTTTGCGAATGATGAAAGGTTGGTACAGTTCCAACGCAATCTTCTTGGGAAGACCGCATTGGTGAAGTTTCAGACGTGGTCCGACGACGATGACGGATCGCGCTGAATAGTCCACACGCTTACCGAGCAAATTCTCTCGGAAACGGCCTTGCTTGCCTTTGATCATGTCCGTGAGAGACTTCAGTGGTCGGTTGCTGCTTCCGAGAACAGGTCGCTTGCAACGACCGTTGTCAAACAGGGCGTCGACCGACTGTTGCAGCATCCGCTTTTCGTTGCGGATGATGACTTCCGGTGCGTTCAAATCGACCAGCTTTCGAAGTCGATTGTTTCGGTTGATGATCCGACGGTAGAGGTCGTTCAAATCGGACGTTGCGAAGTTGCCGCTATCGAGCAGAACCAATGGACGAAGATCGGGAGGAATAACAGGGATAACGTCCAAGATCATCCATTCAGGACGATTCTCGCTATCTCGGATCGACTCGACCCATGTCCGCTTCGAAAGCGTCGCCGTACTTGGCGCGTGCAGCGCGATACTCGTCTTCGGTGAGCAGTTGTTGGGCTTCAAGGTCGGTCGTACCCGGATTGACCACGACGTAGTCTTGGAAGTAGATCACTTTCTCAAGGCTGGTGGTCTTCATCTCGAGCAAGTTGCCGAGTCGGCTCGGCATCGCTTTGAAGAACCAAATGTGAGCGACGGGTGCTGCCAACTCAATGTGCCCCATCCGCTTACGGCGAACGCGCGAGTGAGTCACCTTCACACCGCAACGGTCGCAAATCATCCCCTTGTACTTCATCCCGCGGTACTTACCGCAAGCGCATTCCCAGTCCTTTTCAGGGCCAAAGATCCGTTCGCAGAAGAGGCCATCCTTTTCCGGACGATACGTACGGTAGTTGATCGTTTCGGGTTTCTTAACCTCGCCGAAGGACCAGGAACGGATGTCCTGTGGACGAGCGAGGGAAATCTTTACGGAGGTGTAATCGTTTACGCGATCGTAGGTGGCTTCGGTAGCTGTGGCCATGTACGAGTTGCTCCTGGGAACGATATGAGTGAAGTTGTGTTGTTTCGGGTTCGCGTTCGGGGTCTGATCGACCGCCAACGCTTTGAAAATCGGATGGCTAATAAATCAACTGGCGGATGAACTAACTGGTGACCGCTTTGCCGTTACTGCGAGCCAGCGTGCTGGCTCGCAATTCCAGGCGTGTCGCCGACGTGCGGCTTACAAGCGTCGTTTTTCCAATCGCATGTTGAGAGCGAGACCTCGGATCTCGTTCGTCAACACGTCAAAGCTCGCAGGCGTACCAGCTTCGAGGGTGTTTTCTCCCTTGACCATCGATTCGTAAATCTTGGTTCGGCCTTCGACGTCATCGCTCTTAACGGTGAGCAACTCTTGAAGGATGTAAGCAGCACCGTAAGCTTCGAGCGCCCACACTTCCATTTCCCCGAAGCGTTGTCCACCGAAGCGGGCTTTGCCGCCGAGTGGTTGCTGCGTGATAAGGGAGTAGGGGCCAGTGCTTCTCGCGTGGACCTTGTCGTCGACCAGGTGGTGCAGTTTGAGCATGTAGATGTAACCGACCGTGGTTTCCTGTTCCATCTGCTCCCCGGTTCGTCCGTCGAACAATCGGATCTTGCCGTGCCGTGGCAGTCCTGCCGCTTCGAGGGCGTCGTTGATGTCCGTTTCGGTAGCTCCATCGAACACAGGTGTGATGGCTTGGAACCCGGAGGCAGCTCCTGCCCAACCCAAGTGCGTTTCGAGAATCTGACCAACGTTCATCCGGCTCGGAACCCCTAGCGGGTTCAGCATGATTTGGATCGGTGTTCCATCGGGCAAGAACGGCATGTCTTCGACCGGCAGAATCTTGGAGATGACCCCCTTGTTGCCGTGCCGACCTGCCATCTTGTCACCGACACTGATAACACGCTTGGTCGCGATGTAAACCTTGACCATCTGCAGCACGCCGCTTCGGAGTTCATCCCCTCGCTTCATGCTGTTGAGCTGGCGGTCTCGGATATCGAGCGCATCTTCAACCGAAGGCCAAAGGTTCTTGTAAACCTTCTTCACTTCAGCGTGGAGCCCTGCATCGAGACGGTTGAGCAACCTAGACAGATTGAAGGTTTGTGCCTTTTCCGCGATGTACTTGGGATCTTGTCCACCGGTCAACGGGGTCCCATCTTCGTCGGTCAGTTTCCCGCCGATAGCCTTTTCCAGTTCCTCTGCGAACGCTGCGAAGGCGTTCGAGATTTCCTTGTTCCCCTCGGTTTCGACTTGCTTGAGGTCCCGTTCAAAGTTCTTTCGCTCTTCTTCGGAGAGGCTCATGCGGCGCGAGAACTTCTGGGTATCGATAACGATCCCTTCCACGCCCGAGCTGACTTCGAGGGAGTCGTTCTTAACGTCTTCACCGGCTCGTCCGAAAATCGCATGGAGCAGCTTTTCTTCAGGGGTGAGTTCGGTCTTGCTCTTGGGCGAAACCTTACCGACGAGGATATCTCCAGGTCGAACATAGGTGCCGACGTTGACAATGCCGGACTCGTCCAAATTGCGAAGTGCTTTTTCGCTGACGTTTGGAATATCTCGAGTGAACTCTTCGCGTCCGAGTTTGGTTTCGCGGATCTCGACGTCAAACTCTTCGATATGGATCGAGGTGTAAACGTCTTGCTTGACCAACTCTTCGCTGATAATGATCGCGTCTTCGTAGTTAAATCCGTCGAAGGACATGAAGCCTACGAGAACGTTGCGACCGAGAGCCAATTCTCCGAGGTGCGTCGACGCACCGTCAGCGATGATCTGACCTTTCTCAACTTTATCCCCGATGTTGATGATCGGGCGTTGGTTGAGGCAGGTTCGTTCGTTGAGCCCTTGATATTTCTTGAGGTGGTAAATGTCGTTGCCGATTTCGATTCGGGTGGCATCGACAAAGGTAACTTTGCCGGCGCGGCGAGCGCGAACCACCATGGAACTGTTGGCCGCAACTTCTTTTTCCAGACCGGTACCGACGATCGGTGGTTCCGCGACCAGCAATGGAACAGCTTGCCGCTGCATGTTGGAACCCATGAGTGCGCGGTTCGCGTCGTCATGCTCCAAGAACGGAATCAACCCTGCGGAGACCCCGATCATCTGGCATGGCGAGATGTCCATGTACTGAACCACTTCCGGTGCCACAATTTCAAAGTCGCTTCGGTGGCGGGCGATCAAACCCGGTCCCGGTACGAGCGCCGAATCCTTCACCGCCAAGTCGGCTGGTGCGATGTACGCATCGGACTCTTCGTCAGCTCGGAGCCAAAGGACCTCATCGCTGACCTTGCCCCCTTGAACCTTTCGGTACGGTGTCACCAAGAACCCGTACTCATCAACGCCCGCGTAAATCGACAGGGAACTGATCAGACCGATGTTGGTACCTTCCGGCGTCTCGATCGGGCAGATACGTCCATAGTGCGAGATGTGAACGTCGCGAACTTCGAACCCGGCACGCTTTCGATTCAAACCGCCAGGTCCGAGTGCCGACAAACGGCGTTCGTGCGTCAACTGGGAAAGCGGGTTGGTTTGGTCGACGACCTGGGAGAGTTCCCCGCGGCCGAAGAAGTATTCGATGGCCGCGCTGATGCTCTTCGGGTTTACCAAAGATCGCGGCGTCATGTCTTCGACTTCCTTCAAACTCATCCGCTCTTGAACGGTCCGCCGCAGCTTGAGGAAACCCTTCCGAAGCTCTTCGCAGGCGAGTTCATCAATGGTTCGCAATCGGCGATTCCCCAGGTGGTCGATGTCGTCAAATCGAGCATCTGTTTCGGTATCGAACAAATTGATCAAATACCGAATCGATGCCATCAGGTCCTCTGGGCGAAGAGCCATTTCGTCTTCGGGGACGTTCAGCCCGAGTTTCCGGTTCACTCGGAATCGGCCGACTCGACCCAATCGGTAACGATTGATATCGAAGAATTTTTCATGGAACAGCAGCCTGGCCTTTTCCAAGGCTGGCGGATTGCCCGGTCGAAGCCGTTGGTAAATCCGGAGCAAGGCTTCTTCGTGGCTGCTGGTGTTGTCTTCAGCCATCGAGTTGAGAATGTACGGAAACTTCGGTGCTTCCATCACTTGAACGGTTTTAACACCGCTGGTGCAAATGGTTTCTGCGACCGCTTTGCTAATCTTCTGCCCGGCCTCGATAACAATCTCGCCTGCTCGCTCATGCTCAGGTGGGAAAACAATATCGTCACAGGCGATCTTGTTCTCGACCTTGGTGATGCTCCGTCCGTCGGTGATTTTTTCGGTTTTGATTTCATAGAAAGCGCTCAACAAGTCCGTGTCCGTGCTGAGCTTGGGCGACATCGCTCGCAGCAACGTGATGACCGAGAACTTACCGGATTGATCGATCCGAACCGACAAAGAATCCTTCTTCGTGACGTTGATTTCAATCCAACTGCCCCGCTCAGGAATCACACGGCATGATGGAAGCTTACGATCGGATGTGCCTTCGGACTCCTCCACGAAATCCACACCCGGCGAGCGGTGCAATTGGCTGACCACAACCCGCTCCGCTCCGTTGATGATGAACTCACCGCCACCGAGCATCACAGGGATATCGCCGAGATAGACTTCTTCCTCGAGCGGTTGTTCGCGGTTGAGCCGCAACCAAACCTTGAGTGGCTTGCCATAGGTCAACCGAAGTTGTCGGCACTCCTCAGGAGTGTACCGAGGCTTGCCCAACTCAAAACGAAGGTACTCGAGAGAGACCGTGTTGTCGTAGCTGCTGATCGGGAAGATCTCCCGAAACACAGCCTCGAGCCCCTGGTTCTTTCGCTTGTCCGACGGAATATCTTCCTGCAGAAAGGCTTCGTAAGATGCCGTTTGGAGGGCGGTCAAATTCGGGATCGGAAATTGGCTACGGCCAGACCCGAAAACACGCGTTTGGTTGGTTTGAAGTCGTCGCTTTGAGGATGTTGCCATTGGAGACTAACGCTGGTTAAAAGTGACGCGGATTGAGAATGATGGATTGGGTGGACTCGATGGGAACAAACGGATGAGATTGCCGAACGACCGGCTAGCTCATCAAATCGTCCCTTGAGCCTCGGGGCACCGGTTCGACAAGCGTCGGATTGTGGGGCAATGGACGAGAGTGCCCCGCGAAATCGATCGGCTTGCCAAAGGAGAATTTGGAACGTAACGAGTACTGAAACCGTACCGCGGACTGAGATTCTGTGGTGCGTCGTGACAAGGTAAAGCGATTCAGGGCGTTGCTCTTTGGAGTTTGGCAATATCCAACCACGGGTGGACGCCATGGAGTGAATTGCCGAAGAACAGAGACGGTTGAGAGACAATGAACGGCGAAAAAACTGTCCAAAGCACGTCCCCCAAAAGGCCAAAGAAAGAGCGAGCAACGCAAACATATGCAGTCGTCCTACGACAAACTGCAGAACTTTGCCCTCATCCACGTCGCATAGTGTAGCGAGGTCGCCCGCCCCAGAAAGGCCAGTTGGAGGGAAAAGGGCGGGATTTTTGGAAATTAATACCAAAATGGCACTCTAGTAGCTTATCCACCGCTTTAGGTCGCGGTTGGTTTGGTCGTAACTCCTTGCGGAACATAGGGATGGGGAGGGGCTTGGGTTTGCCCGAATCATCGGGTCCAATCGGTTGCAGAGGCGAATCGTTTGGCCAAAGCCGAGATTTCTTGTTCCGTTGAGGGGGGAAGGAGAAAATTCATGGCGAAGGCCGTTTCTTCGATCTGCGAGGGTCTTTTGGCCCCAACGAGAGTGACGTCGATCCCGGGTTGGGCGATGTTCCAGGCGAGCACTAGCTGGGCGACGCTAACCTTTTGCTCCGCAGCGATTCGGCGTAGTTCGTCCAAGAATTGTTGGGCCAGCTCCCACTTCTCCCCGCGATAAATGGGATAGTTAAGCCGGCGATCGGCGGGGTCAAAACGGTGTTCGCGTGTCATCGCGCCGGCAAGGATTCCTTTCATCAGGGCCCAGTAAGTCACGATCGAAACCGTGTTCGCCCGGCAGAAGCTTCGAAGTTCCTCGACGCTGTCCGGTTGAAGCATGTTGAAATGGGTTTGGATTGCGACGAACGGGCATCGGGAAAAGATTGTTTCGGCTTGCGTCGCAGAGACGTTGCTCACTCCCAGCCATCGTGCCCAGCCGCGGTTCTGAATCGCCCGAAGCGCATCCGCGGACTCCTCGATCGGAACCTTGGGATCAGGCGCGTGTAAATACATAAGGTCGACGCAGTCCAGTTCGAGTCGCTCGAGGATTTCGCGGGCTTGTGCGATCATCCGTTCTGGGCGGGCATCGTTTTGCCATTTGCCATGGGAGTCCAAGCTGGCGCCGACCTTGCTCGCGATCACGGGGGATGCCATCGAGCGGGACCTGCATCGACCGTCTGTTGGGTCTGAGGGAGTCGAATCTGACGAAATCGCACCTGAAGACATCGCACCCATAGAAGCCGATGCCGAAGGATTTCTCGACTTGCGAGAGATGGCTTCAGCGAGAACGCGATCGCTTCGTCCGTCGATTCCATACGAGTAGGCGGTATCTAGAAAGTTGATCCCCAACTCGATCGCCCGTCGGATAGTAAGGACGGACTTAGCATCCTCGGCTCCGACGGTGGTCAAGCCGGCCATCGGCCATGTTCCCAAGCCCAAGGGGCTGACCATCAAGTCGGATTTCCCGAGTCGAACGCGAGGTTTTGGTTGGTCTGCGCCGGGGGGGTGGGGTGGGTTGGTCAATGATGATGCCACGGGTTTATTCGTTTCGAGGTGTTTGAGGCGGTGTTGATTGTCGGAATTTTGCAGGCGGAAGTTTGGAGGCGGAATTTTGCAGGCGGAATGCTGAAAACAAGAACGGCTTGAAGATGACTTAGGGGATTTACAGGCAGAGAGGATTGGGGCCGGAATGTGTGACGATTGGGAGGAAAAGAGCAGAGGGACGTTGAAAAACGAGTCGCGGACTCGATTCGAAGTGGGGTGTGGGCCTGTTGGAGGGTTTGCTGCTTTGGGATATGATTCTAGCCGTCCCCGTTCCTGAAAAGTCTTCCGCGAAAACCTCAGTGTCCCATGACCGAAATTGTTGTTCCAGCCGTCGGCGAAAGTATTTCCGAAGTCCAGATCAGCCAATGGCTCAAGAAGGAAGGAGACTGGGTCTCCGCCGGAACCGACTTGGTCGATCTCGAAACGGAAAAGGCATCGGTGCAGGTATCCGCGCCGGCGGACGGGTATTTGGTCAAGATCCTCAAGCCGAATGATCAGTTCGCGACGGTTGGGGAAGTGATCGCTGAGTTCCAGCCAGCTGCCAAGGGGGCTGCTCCCTCGAACGGTGCAGCGGCACCCGCTGGTTCACCAGCACCGACGGCATCGGTATCCGCACCGGCTGCGACTGCACCGGCTGCGACTGCACCGGCTGAGGGGGCACCGCGTGTGATGCCGGCTGCGAAGCGGATGATGGAGGACCAGAACGTATCGCTCAGCGACGTGACGGCGACTGGGCCTGGTGGACGTGTGCTCAAAGAAGATGTGGCCCGAGCGGCCTCATCGACCGCTCCTGCCTCCAGCGCACCTGTGACAAAACATGCTGCATCCAGCGGTGCGTTGGAACCCGCGGCGCGGCCTATGCAGACTGCGGTCGCTACTACCACGGTGTCTCCTAGCAATACTGGTTTGCAGCAAGGGACACCGAATCGCAGCGAAGAAATCAAACCGATGAGCATGATTCGTCGGACGATTGCAACGCGTTTGGTACAAGCCCAACACAATGCGGCGTTGCTGTCGACGTTCAACGAGATCGACATGCAACCGGTCATGCAACTGAGAAACAAGTACCGCGATGCGTTCAATGAAAAGCATGGCGTCAAGTTGGGTTTCATGTCGTTCTTTGCGAAGGCTGCGTGTGAGGCGCTCAAACGATATCCCTCTGTGAACGCTGAGATTCGTGGAAACAACGTCGTGTATCGCCACTATTACGACATCGGGATCGCGATAGGCGGTGGCAAAGGGTTGGTCGTTCCCGTTTTGAGAAACGTGGAGCGAATGAGTTTTGCAGACATTGAGCGAACTATCGCCGAATACGCCACTCGAGCTATGGCCAACAAGCTCATGCCGGAGGATTTGGAGGGGGGGACCTTCACGATCAGTAATGGTGGGATCTACGGTTCGCTGCTGTCGACCCCGATCGTCAATCCGCCTCAAAGTGGAATCCTCGGTTTGCACGCCATTCAAGAACGCCCCATTGCGCTGAACGGCCAAGTGGTCATTCGCCCCATGATGTATGTTGCATTGACCTACGATCATCGCATCATCGATGGCCGGGAAGCCGTCTCGTTCCTCAAGACGATCAAGGAAGTGATCGAAGATCCTTCACGTTTGTTCTTGGAAATATAGGTTCCTATGATGCAATTGGGGTTTGTCAGCGCCATCGTCCCCGAGTTGACCTTGGATGAGGTTGTCTCGCTCGCGGGTGATATTGGCTATTCTTGCGTCGAGATCATGTGCTGGCCTCCCAGCAAGGCGGAC
>Ga0315900_10013348_pt1 | contig 10012 bp, 4 predicted proteins | sample LakEriMetagenome_FD_203521 | JGI IMG/M metagenome (GOLD analysis project Ga0315900, IMG submission 203521) | Freshwater fungal communities from buoy surface, Lake Erie, Ohio, United States - Buoy 12 MA114 | ecosystem: Environmental > Aquatic > Freshwater > Lake > Lake biofilm | place: USA: Lake...
GAAAATACGGATCCATAAGAAACGGTATCATTACCTTCGCCGCCATCAAGCAAGTTGCTGCCGGCGCCGCCAGACAGGCTATCATCACCGGCGCCGCCCGCAATGGAATCGTTACCGTTTTGACCCAACAAACTGTCGTTACCCGCATCGCCGAAAAGCGAGTCATTGCCGTTACCGCCTTCGAAAACTTCAGCACTGAGGCTACCGATAAAGGTGTCATTCCCATTGCCACCGACCAAATATTCAATGCCGGCGAATGAATCAGTGCCGCCCAGCCCATCTGCGGCTTGCCCGGTGAACAGATTGACGCTGACTGCTTGGCTTGCGGCATTGGATGAAAAGGACAAAAAGTCAAAACCATCGCTGCCATCAACCGTGTCATTGCCGGCTTCGCCAAGCAGGGTATCGTTACCAATATCGCCCCATAGGCTGTCATCACCGGCGGAACCCCGCAAATTGTCAATGCCATTGCCACCAATGATGGTGTCATTGCCACTGCCGCCTGAGACGAATTCAATGCCGGCAAGCGTATCGGTGCCACCAAACCCATCCGAAGCGCGCCCCGTGGCGAGATTGACGCTAACGGCCTCCGCGCTTGTATTGGACAGGAAGGAAAGAGTGTCCTGGCCCGTTCCCCCATCAATACTGTCATTGCCACTGTCACCAAGGATGAGATCGTTAAAGGACCCCGCAGCAATCGTGTCATCACCGCTGCCACCCCCGATGGTATCGGCCCCGCCGCCCACAAGGCTATCATTGCCTGCTTCACCAAGCAGGCTGCTGGTCGAGATGGCGACCAGGGTTTCAGAGCCGCTGGCACCGATTAGCGTGTTATTATAGAAGGTGAAGCTTTGCCCCCTAACAAACTCCATGCCTGAAAGCGTGTCAGTGCTGAAACCATGCGAAGCGCGCCCTGTAGTTAGATTGACGGTTATGTTCGAAAATATGGATTCATAAGAAACGGTATCATTGCCTTCGCCCCCATCAAGCAAGTTGCTGCCGGCGCCGCCAGACAGGCTATCGTCACCGATATCGCCTATCAGGCTGTCATTGCCTTCCCCGCCATCAAGCGTATCCGCCCCATCAGCGCCAAGGATGGAATCAGCGCCGCCAAGGCCCAGGTAGCTGTCATCGCCCCCAAGCAGGTTGATCGTATCGGCGCCGGAACCGCCGCTTAAGGAATCATTTCCAGTAGTGGCGGACATGAGCGTTGTTCCTTACTTTATGCTACTGAGGCAGAACGAAAAGCAGTGGCAATGAGCCATCCGGCCCGCCGTAGGCGGCCGAAACATCCCCATGGGTTGGGCCTTCACGGCGAGCCAAAAGCAAAGCCAGATCTGGAGAAATCATCCGCAAGCCTCTACTTTATGAAGGCGAAATGAAGATATTAACCAAAGGTTAATTCTTAATTTAGTGCTGTACAAGCCTTGAGAAGGCTAAAAATTCATTAGCTACAATGGGTTTAAAAGTAACGACCGGACGGCAACCTATGGTTGTGTTTCAGCGCCATTAATACTCATATTCAAACGCAATCCCAACCCGATCCCCCGCCAGGCTATTGCCGCCGCTTTCCGCTTCCAGCCGAAGCCTTGGCAGCAAATCTATCTGCACGCCAACGCGCGGCGGCCCGCCATCGGCGCTTTGTTTCAGCCCAACAAAGACGCCATCGGCCACATAGCGCCCGGTTTCCAAAGTGGCGCCTGGTTCCTGACCGGCGCGTTGTTCGCCTTCCTTCTCCTGGCCGATGGAAAGCCTATCCAATGCAAGCGTGCGGCGGATGCGTTCCATCAGCCCACCTGGGCCGGGCAAGGGGCGGCCGGTGGCGCCGGCAAGGGCTTCGGCCAATTGCAGCATCTGGAAGGGTGAAAGATCACCCCCGCGCCGGCCGAATAAAAGCCGCGCCAGTACCTCATCCGCTGGCAATTCGGGGTTGGAGGTGAAGCTGATTTTCGGATCGCGCGCTGGGCCTTCCACGGCAACATTCACCTCAACCTCCTCAGCGCGCGAAGTCGCAAGCACATCAAGGTTCGGCATGATGCCGCCAGCATCGAAACTGATATTCGCGCGGTTCAGATCAAGCCGCCGATCCAACACCACAAGCGTGCCGCGGCGCAGCATGAAGCCGCCTTCCAGCATCGGCGCCGCAAGCGTGCCGCCCACCTTCACCTCGCCACCCAATTCGGCATCCAACCCGCGCCCGCGCAAGAAAATCGCGCGTGGCGCTTCAATCGTCAGATCAAGCGCAATGGGCGGCAGAGACGCTTCCGGCACATTGCCGCGTGCCGGTGGCGCCAAGGGCTGAACACCCGGCGGGCGTTGGCCGCGTTCACGCACGCCGGGCAGGCTTTTGATTGAAGGCGGCAGCCGGTCCGGAATGCGCAATTCCGCGCGCCGCACCAAAAGCTTGCCGGTAATGCGGCTTTCGCCCAAAGCCTCACCAGCAAGCATTAACGCGCCATCAAGTGTTGCGTTGCCAAGATCAGAATTCACCGGCCGCGCCGCGTTGGCAGTGACGCGCAGTTCAAAAGGCAGGCGCGGCTTGCCAAGATCAAGCGTACCAGAACCGCCAAGGCTGCCGCCGCCGGCTGTGCGCGCAGCGAAGCGCGTCAGGTTCAATTGCTGACCTTCAGCGCTGATGGCGGCGGTAATCTCGTTCAGCGTCACGCCATGCTGCAAATCACGAAAACTGCCATTGGCGATGTTGGCCTGTCCGCCCAGGCGTGGCGCGGCCAGGCTGCCTTCCAGGCGCAGATTGAGATTGGCAATGCCTGTCACGCGCTGCGCCCCGGCCGCAAGCAGGGGTTGCGCCAAGCTCGCCAAATCAAGCCGCCCGGTGATACTGCCGGTGAGCGGCGCTTCAGCGGCAAGGCCCGCGACACGGGCCGTTGCCGCCAGCCGCACCACATTGCCGCCATTGAGCGCTATACGCGCTTCCGCGCCCACCGAATTGCCGTTTGCCGAGACCGAAAGCCGCAAGGGCGGCACGCCACGCGCTGCAGGCATGCCGCTGGTGATGGCTGGGCTTTCCAATTTGATCTCAAAGCGAGGTTCATCAGCTGTGCCATTCACCCGCGCCTCACCGGAAAGCGTGCCGGACAGTTTTGCTTCCGGTACGGCAAGTGCGGCGAAGGGCGCGATGGGCAGCGCAGAAAGCGTCGCCTTAAGGTCAATCGCGGCCTCACTCCAGAAGCCTTCCAGCCTGAGCCTGCCGCCGCGATTGCTGGTGAGGGTGGTCTCCGTCAGGCTGATGCGTCCATCGGCTGCGATTTCAAGGCGTGCGGGCGCAGCAAGCTTTACCTGCTCTGCGCCATGGCCAAGCGTGAGGCTTGGTAGCGTGATTACCCGCGCGTCTCCGTCCAGGCTGAGCACCGCTTCGCCGGCAAGCGATGCCTCACCATGGCGCGCGGTGAAACTGGCGGTGGCATCATCAAGGCTGCCGGCTAGTTCCATCTGCAAGGAAACCGGGCGCCCATCGAATGTGACTTCGGGCGCGCTCAGCTTGGCTTTGATCTGCTGCGCGCCATCAGCAGCGCGCCCTTCGGCTTCCAGTGACAAGCTGCCGCTTACCTTGTGGCCGAGCAGATCGGCGAAGGGCGCCAGATCGGGAATGGCAAGCGATAGCGCACCATCGAAAAGCGGCTTTTGCACATCAAGCAAACCATTGGCGGAAAGCCTCGCCGGACCAAAAGCGGCTTCAAGCTGATTGATGCGGAGTGCACGCCCTTCCGGCACGCCCGAAAGCGCGAGTGTCAGCGGCAGCCCGGCATAAGTCGCATCAAGCTTCGCCTCCGCGCGCGGGCGCGACAGCGGCGTTTCCAGCAGCAGGTCTAGGCTTGGCGCCGTCAGTATTTCTGCGCCGCGCGTGATGCTCTCGCCGCGGGCTTTCAGCGTGATGGAAGGATCATCCCGCGCGCCCCGCACATGGCCTTCAGCGGCCAAGGCGCCGGCAAGTTCCGGCAGCAGTTTCGCCACATCGGCAAGGCGCAAACCGAAGCGTAGATCAAGGTTTTCGCCTACATCACCTGCGGCGGTCAGTTCATTGCCATTGCCGGTCAGCGTCAGGCTTTCAATCTGCGTCGGCGCACGGGCCTGCACCGCAAGGCGCGGGGTCGCGCCAAGTGCAGCGCCCAGTTCCGCGATGCTGCTGGAAAAGCCTTTCATGTCGGCATCCAGCGCCAAATGCGGCGCCATCAGCTTGCCATCCAGCCGAAAGCGCGCGGAGGCCGCTTCCCAGGCAATCTCCTCGGGCACATAGGCTGCAAGCATTGCGCTTGCACCCATTGTGATCGTGCCTTGCAGCGCGGCTTCCTCGCGCTTGGGATCAAGCCTGCCCGCAAGGGTGGCTTCACCGAGCGGCGCTTTCGCCGTCACAGCGCGCAGATGGATCACGCCAGTGCGATCACGTGCTGCATCCAGCGTGAATTCCAAGCGGGCCAGCGCCGCGGCCAATGGTGCTGGCAGCAAGGGCGACGCTGCTACATGGCCCGAAAGCCGCGCAAACCCAGCCCCGCGCGCATCAGCGCTGATGGTGCCGGAAAGCACCGCTTCCGCCGCGGTCCCAAGGCGCGCTTTTGCGTCGAGCGCCGCGCCGCTGGCCGGGCCTTCTACGTGCAGCGTCACCTCTGCGGGTTCGGAAGCCACGCCAAGCGCGCCTGCCAGCACACCGCCCGGTGGTTCCGTCAGATCAAGCCGCGCAAAAAGCCGATCCGCACCGGGGGCGAGGTCAAGTTCAATTCGTGCCGTGCCCGGCTGATCCAAGCGCGTGATTGCCACATCACCCGAAAGCCGCGCCGCCACAAGCGCCGCCTTGCCTTGCACAGCCGCACGGAAGCCCTGGCCGAAAACGCCATCGGCAATAATGATTTCTTCAATTGCCAAGCGGTCAATCCGAATGCCGATCGGCAAATGGGGCAGGGATGGCAGCAGCGGGCCATCCCGCGCCTCCTGCTCATCTGCAGTGGGCAGGCGCGATAGTGTGATGCGCTGCGCTGTTACCTCATGCAGATGCGCCTCTCGTCGCAATGGCGCTGTCAGGTCAAAACCGATGCGCGGACCTGCGATGTCAAGCCAAACGCCGCCGCCATCGGTGAGTGTGATGCGCGCGGCGCTGATATCGCGCGGCAACTTCACCACAAGTCCTTCCACGACCAGGCCGGGAACCAACCTTCCTGAAAGCCGTGCCAGACTGGCCGCGCCATTTCCCCATTGCACCCAGGCCAGCGCGCCGCCGATCAGCGCGCCAAGGCCAAGCAGGATCGCCAAAACCAGGATCAGCAGCCGGCGCAAATGACGCATCTCAAAAGGCCTGCCCGAAGCCGATATAGATCGCAAAGGATGGATCATCCTTTTGCCGATCAAGCGGCACGCCAATATCAAACCGGATCGGTCCAATCGCTGTCAGGTAGCGCAGCCCAAGGCCAGTGCCAGCGCGCAGCGCGCTGAAATCCGGCTTGGCTTCTTCCCCGACAGAACCGGCATCGAGAAAACCCGCCACACCCCAGCTTCGCGTCAGCCTTTGGCGCCATTCCACGCTGGCTTCCACAAGGCTTGCGCCACCCAAGGGCCGATTGGCGGCATCGCGTGGCCCGATGGATTGATAGGTATAGCCGCGCACAGAACCGCCACCGCCAGCATAGAAGCGCTTGTCCAAGGTGATCTCATCCCGATCCGCCCCCGGCGCGCTGCCAAGCGCCGTGCGTAGCGCCAGAACACTGTCACCATTGCCGGTGATGTCGAAATAGCTGCTACCGATTGCCAGAATGCGCGTGAAGCTATTCGAATCCAAGGCTGAGTAATATGGCGTGGCACTGATGCTGAAGCGCTGTCCCTGGCGGGGATCAAGCGGGTTGGTCGTATTGTCGTAACGAAATATTCCCATCAGACCAAAAAGCCGAAAGGCGTTCATATCGCCATCGCGCCCGATCTGCCCTTCCTCGTAATTCGGCCCGCCCGCAATCGCCATGGTATCCGACAGGCGACGTTCCAGCGTGAAGGATGCCAAGACAGCATCGCGATCATAGGCGCGGAGCCTTTCGCGTACCGCGCCTATTTGCGAGGCACTTTGCAGATCACGCCCCATAAATTCCGGCGTGCGCAGTGTGGCAAAGGCGCGATAGGTGGCGTTTTCAATTCCGGTTTCGCCAATGCGCGCGATCTCACCTTCCAGGCGTAGCCGCTCAGCACCACCAAAAATATTGCGATCTTCCCAATAGGCGCTGGCAGTCAGGCCGTAATTGGTCTCGAAGCCAAAGCGACCACCCACCACATGGCGCGGGCGTTCCTGCACCTGGAAATGCACCGGCAGCCGCCCGGCCTGATCCAGCGCGGCCCCTTCCTGGGCGCGGACAAAGCTGAAAACGCCAAGCCCCATCATGGCGCGGCGGGCTCGTTCCAGCCTTTCCGGTGAATAGGGCTGGCCTTCCAGCCGCCGTGCCGCAAGCCGTTCCAAAAGCGCAGGATTGGTGCGGGTGGTCCCGGCCACACTGGGCCGCGCGAAATCCGCAAGCGGCCCGGGCGCGATGCGCCAGGTGATGTCCATTGTCTTGGTATCGTGATCCACCACCGCTTCCCGGGCGGCAATGCTCGCCAAGGGATAGCCAGCGCGGCGGAGCGCGAGCAGAAGCACTTCCTCAGCGGCCAGGATATCGGCCGGGCGGGCGGGGTCCCCTTCGGCCAGGCGCAGGTCCGCCGCGGCCTGTTCCAGCAGCAGATCTTGTTCAGCAGGTTCGGCGCGCATCAGGATTTGGCCGATTCGGTAGCGCGGACCGGTGGTAAGGATCAGCGCCACGGGCAGGGGGTTGGCCGGATCGGCTTCTGGCGGGGCGGCGTCGCGCCGGTTTACGTCTTCCCCGGCGATTTCAATCCGCGCCGCGCCGCCCCAGAAGCCTTCTGCCCGGAGCGCTTCCGCAAGGCGGGGCAGATCGGCCCGCGCGCGCGCCAAAAGCCCATAGCCATCAGTTGGCGCGGTTTCCTCCAGTTTTATCAATTGCGAAACTGCCTTTATGGCAGAAACCAGGGCGTCATGATCCTTTGGCGTGACCTCCACCCGATAGGCGATGGCGGGCGGTTCCTGCGCCGGCAGGGGATTTGTTAGCAAAAGGCACGCGAATAGAAGCAGCCAAGGCAACCACCTATGGTTGGTGGTAGCCCTGGCCGGGGAAGGGTAGAAAGGACGAATCATGACCGATGAATTTCACGCTACCCTAACTTCATGGCGCCGGCACCTCCACGCCCATCCTGGCCTGACCCTGGAAGAAGGCCCAACCGCCGCCTTTGTCGTGCAGAAGCTGCGCGAGATGGGTATTACCGACATTGCCGAGGATATCGGCGGCCATGGCGTGGTTGCCACCATCCGCCGCGGCGGTGGGAATCGCTCGGTCGGGCTGCGCGGCGATATGGATGCGCTGCCCATCGAAGAACAGGCGGATGACCTGCCCTGGAAGTCCACCGTGCCCGGCGTGATGCATGCTTGCGGCCATGATGGCCACACCACGGCGCTGCTGGGTGCCGCGCGGATGCTGCTGGAAGACAAAAGCTGGACTGGTGCGGTGCATCTGGTGTTTCAGCCGGCGGAAGAAGGCGGCGGCGGCGCCCGTGCAATGATTGCCGATGGGTTGTTCACGCGCTTTCCGATGGACCGCATTTTCGGCTGGCATAATTGGCCGGGCCTTGCGGCCGGCACTATCGCCATTCATGACCGTGCGGTGATGGCGGCAGGCGCCCGGATTGAATTGATTTTCGATGGCCATGCCGGGCATGCCGCGCTGCCGCATTTGACGCGCGATCCGCTGCTTGCGGCGGGCCATGCGATTGTTGCGGCGCAATCCATCGTGGCGCGCAATGTGGACCCGTTGATGGGCGGCGTTGTTAGCCTGACCGTGATTGAAGGCGGTGAGGCGCAGAACCAGGTGCCGCGCCGCGTTGCCATAAGGGGCACGATCCGCTGGCTGCATGAAGAAGCGGGCGATGCCATCAAGGAAGGCTTGCAGCGCATCACGGATGGCGTGGCGGCGACCTGCGGCGTGAAGGGCACGCTGATCATCAGCCCCGGCCTTGGCGTGACTGCAAATTCTCCGGCGGAACGTGATCTGGCCGCAGCGGCGGCGGCGGCGGTAACAGAGACGCGGCGCGACATGCGCCCTGCCATGACGGGTGAGGATTTCGCCTGGTTCTTGAAGGAAGTGCCTGGCGCCTTCGTTTGGATCGGCAATGGCCCCGCCGAGGAAGGGCGCGATCTGCACAATGCGCGCTATGATTTCAATGACGCGATCTTGCCGGTGGCGTCGAAGTTTTTGACTGAAGTGGCGAAGCGGGCCTTGGCGGGTGGGTGAAGCCCAGTCTCTGCCAGCCACGACTATGGTCAAATGCCAGTAAGAACCGTGAGTTTCAGTATCTGAACAGCTTGCTTTGGTCGCATAACGTCACGGGATATTTTCGAATAGTAGGCCACTAAGAAGAAAGCCTCCATAAAAAGAATTATGGAGGCTTTCTAGTATCAAGGCTTATCTGGACGCGCAGTTACGCCGCCCTGACCTTACCGATGAAGGCTACCACTTCATTCTTCAGCTTGTCTGCTTCGTTGGAAAGCTTCTGCGCTGCCCCCTGAATTTCCGAAGCCGAGGTGCCAGTTTCTGTAGCAGATTGGGAAACGGCGTCGATATTTGAGGTGACACTTCCTGTCCCGGTAGCTGCTTCCTGAACACTCCGCGCGATTTCCTGAGTTGCTGCGCGCTGTTCCTCGACCGCGCCAGCAATTGCGGTCGCTACTTTATCAAGTTCATCAATGGTCTGGCCCACTTCGCGAATCGCTTCGACTGCGGCGTTCGTTGTTGACTGCATTGCGGCGATCTGTGAGCCGATTTCCTCGGTCGCTTTCGCTGTTTGGCTGGCCAGGTTTTTCACCTCACTTGCAACGACCGCGAATCCCTTACCAGCCTCACCTGCTCGTGCCGATTCGATCGTTGCGTTGAGGGCCAGAAGATTTGTCTGTCCGGCAATACCATTGATCAACCTTACGACTTCACCGATACGCTGACTGACTTCCACCAATTCGGCAACACGTTGGTTGGTATTGCTGGCCAACCTGACTGCTTCCTGAGCAGAAACGGCTGAAGTCTGCACCTGCTGGGAAATTTCCTGAATGGATGCCGAAAGCTCCTCGGTGGCGGAGGCCACGGCTTGAACATTCGTCCAGGCTTGGCTTGCCGCATCGGATACCGCATTGGCGCGTGATGAAGTATCAGAAGCGGATTGGCCCAACTTATTGGATGATGCCTTCATTTGCGACGCTGCGCCTGAAACGGATGTCGCGACTTCCTTGACCGTTGACTCGAACTCATCAGCAAGCCGGGCCAAAAGGGCACGCTTCTCTTTCTCGTTGTCCAGTCTCTGCTGTTCCGAGGCCGCTTCAAGCTCCTTGGCGCGCAGGCTATTGTTCCGGAGAATTTCCAAAGCGGCGGCAAGATCCCCAATTTCGTCCTTCCGGCCGCGCGCGGAAATTTCAGCATTGTAGTTTCCGGCGGCGATTTCGCGCGTGACTTCCGCAATGGACTTGACCGGACGCACAATGCTGCGAACGCCCGTTACTGCGATGCCGATGACCGCCAATACGGAAAAGACGCCCAGAATATTCAGAAGGAGAATTTCAAGCTCATTGGTGCTTCGAATCTCCGCGAGCTTGCTGTCTTGATACGCCTGAAGCGCATCACTGGCAGCTTCCATGCGTTCTTCGAGATCAGCGAAGACCTTGGAGAATTCCTCAAGGCGACCCTTTGCCGCATTGTGATCACGTAGCGCCAATTCCACCATTGTTTTTGCCGAGTGGATATAAGCGTTCAAAGGGCCTTCAACCGCCCTTAGAAGGGTGCGTACCGTGGCTGGCAGGTCAAGGTCCGCATTTGCTGCCATGGCTTCCAGGAATTCCTTGGCATGCTCATCTGTCTCCGCACGCGCCGCCTCCATGGCTTCCTGGTTACCCTCCTGCGCGGCAGTCAGCGCAGCAAACACATCTCCG
>Ga0315900_10013349_pt1 | contig 10012 bp, 20 predicted proteins | sample LakEriMetagenome_FD_203521 | JGI IMG/M metagenome (GOLD analysis project Ga0315900, IMG submission 203521) | Freshwater fungal communities from buoy surface, Lake Erie, Ohio, United States - Buoy 12 MA114 | ecosystem: Environmental > Aquatic > Freshwater > Lake > Lake biofilm | place: USA: Lake...
AGAGAACTGAAGGTTGTATATACCTGTGTGTGCAAGTGTTATTCTAGTGTCACTCACTACAGTTACACCATTACTAAAGTCCATTGTTCTGAACTTAGTGGCTTGACCTACATTAACAGCAACCAATGGCTGACTAATGTCATCCTGGTATTGTGCATAGTAACCTGTTGGAGTTGGAACTGGCTGACTTGTCCATTTTAAACCTGTTGAAGTAGAACTATCAGCAAGCAACATCTGAGTATCTAAACCAACTGGTAGTCTAGTGTCAGATGTAGCATTTCTTACATAGTAGTCTTTGGCTTACCATCAGATCCGTTTACCTGTAGTCCATGAGGCCCAAATATATTACCATTTCCATCAGTTACTTGCATCGTAAGAAAGATAAGTTTGGACCTTCCTCTCCGCTTATTATAAACGTTGTATTAGCGTCAGTTGACGTAGCTAGTATCTGATCACCAGCATATAGTATATAAACCATATCATCAGTAATAGTGTCACCATTATTTAATGATAATGAATATATATCTACAGTAGATGCAGTTGAAGCTACATACTTCTGTACAAGAACATCATAATTAGTTACGGAGTTTGAGAATCTTATGTAGTTTATAGCACAAACGTTCTGTTGCCTACACTCATATAGAGTAGTACTAAGCAATCCAACAGAACCTTCGTTACTAATAAGAGACATTTTTATATAATTAACGTATTAGATATAAAGTTATATGTAGTTAATTCATCAATAACTATTTCTAAATCTACATACCACGTTCCATTAGGTGGATATTCATATATAAATTGTAATCCATCAGATAAGAATGGATTTTCACCTTCAATTTCATTATTTAGATAAATAGTTCCTCTCATTGATAATGGAACAACTCCATTTTCTAATAAAAAATATAGGTATATAGTAGGTATTAATGATTGATCATAAGTTAAAATAGGTAGTTCTCGTAAAATTGATGGCGTATTATTATTAACATCATTAGATGAAGATCCAATACCAGTTGATACACCTATAAAAGTACCCATATTACCAAAGAGCTATAATGTCACTAGCTGATGTAGTAGATGCAAATACTCTAATAACTTGAACAGGCAAAAATGCTCCTGCTGCAACATTAGTAAATACAACGTCATCACCACCAGCAGTTAAAACTCTAATTATACCACCAGAACCAGAGTATATAATACAAGGCCATACTTCAGTTGGATATCCAACGTAAGGAATGTCAACACTGTCGTTTGGGGTAACTGGAGCTGCTCTCTGTACCTGTAATTTTTGATATGCCATTTTATCTATTTATTAGTTAGTATCTATTTCTATATAAGTGATGTAAGCAATTAAATTTCCTGTTCCTCCTGAAATTGTACTTGGAGATAATACAGATCCAGAAACTAAAGACAAATTATTATTTGGTGATAAATTACTATTAAGTGACAAAGCAAAATTTAACGCTAAAGAGCCTTCTGTTGAGCCTGTAAAAGCAGCGTCTACTGTATTACCAATATTTGACGAATTAAAACCAATAATTGTGTATAGTCTTATTGAATTAAAAAGGGTATAATTAGTACCACCTGGTTTCCTGTATATAGCTAAAGATATAGGTATTAGTATTTTATTAGTTACAGAAGGTACTAATACTTTTAAAAATCCTGAAGGGTTTAATATTTCAGCTTCTGTGATTTCAACTTGTGATACTTTAGCACCTCCTGCCGCAGCAATGTCCTCGATGGTATACGTTAAATCGTTAGCGTTTACTAACGCTGATCGTCTGTTCACATTAGTTGTAGGCTTGATCGCCTCAAACTTTGTGCCTGCTGGTATATTTACTGGCATAATATTTTTTTTGTAAAGTTACTAATTTTTTTTTGTGCTTTTACCATTAGCTCCGTTCCTAGCTCTATTCCTAGTTGGAGACTCAAGTACAAATTTACCATTTTTTTTCATACTAACATCAGCACCACCTTTTCCGTCAATACCCCTCTTTCTTCTCTCCTTAGTGTGCTCTGCTCTGTAGTTCTTCTCAGACTCGCTTTTATTAAGCTCCCTCTGATACTCTCTCCTCTTCTCCGCTGCTTTCGGGTTGCTTGCGTAGTACTTGGATGTCTTGCTCTGTCCCATAGAATATCTTATTAATTAATAGGTTAGGATTGTTTAGTTTTTCTTTTCTTTCACTGCATCCGCAGTCCTCTCCAGCAACTGCTTTAACGACTTTTTCAATTCCAGTGGCCTTGGTTATTGCTTGAACAGTATCACCAAAGCCGTAGTGCTTCTTAATTATAATCATGATCCCTTAACCCATTTCTTGCTTGGAGATGCGGTCTTGCTTGGTGACCACTTTACCTTATCTGCCCAGTATGCAGCACTCATCTTGCCTTTTGCAATGTTCTTTGCGTGACGGCTCTTAAATGCCTCACGCTGACCTGCTGTCTGATTGGTCTTAACTCCCTGCTGTCCAAATCTAATGGTTCTCACCTCATCACCCTGCTTCGCCACAACAATGTGACTCTTTGTTGGGTGACTTGGAGTTCTTTTAGGTTTATTAAAACCTTCAACACCAGCTCTTTCTAGCCTTGGGTCTTTCATTTTTTCTTGGCCATTTTTTTCATAGCGGCCTTCATTCCGTACTCCTTAATCATCTCTTTCTTAGACTCAGACTTTTCGTGCTTCATCTTGGCAGATTTGCTGGCATATTTTTCGCCAGTCTTTTTTTCGGATACCATCTTTTTCATTATCGTGGGTTTATTTTTTTATCTCTAATTACTCTTTTAACAGGCTGACCTTCTTGATTATATCTAGTTCTCTCCATTCTACTTCCTCCTCCAGGCATGTTGTATCTTTCAGTCTCAACCATACCGCCACCAAGTGTAGGTCTTTCGGTCAGAGTACCTTGAACTTCTTGTCCATCAAACTCACTTGATATATCATATCTTCTTCTTTTAAGAACATCAATGGCGTTATTCTTAAATGGTATATTATTATAGTCTTGAATCATCCCTTGAATGCCCCCTTTCATGGCACCTTCTCTCATTGCAGACTCCATAATTGAACGCATTTCCATAGCACTAACGGCAGGATTTTTAACTTCTGGATTTGGAGTTCTTTTATTCAAATTTGTACCTGGAGTTGTATTAGTTGTAGTTCTTTTATCCCTTTTATCTGGACCTGTAGTTTGAGATGTGGTTCTATTTTTCATAACTTTGTTTTTACGATACAAATATAATAAAAATGAAAATAATAAATAGAAGAAGAAAGCGTGTCGATAAAATATATTATGGAAGAGACACCAAGTTCGACTTCCTTAAGCACTGGGGTATAATTAGGAAGTGGGCTAGGTTTCAATATGGACTTAAGTCATCTGCCGATATAGATATGTTGCTATTTCTGTACTCAGAGAAGATATTCACTAGATCAAGGTTTAAAGAGTACTCAGCATTTATGAGCTGGGATAAAAATAAGTTTGATAGACTATTGAGAGAAGGATTCATTGTTATATGGAGAAAAAGAAAATACGGAGAGAGCAACCTGTATGAACTATCGTTTCAATCAAAGAAAATGATAGCCAGTATGTATAGAAAGCTAATTGGGCTAGAACCCTTCCCTGAGACTCCGAGACGCAACAAGGTGTTTAAACCAAACGGCTCTTACTCAGAGAGGATGCTAGCCCAAGCTATAAGAAAGTTTAACTCTGACTTTAAAGAACGCAAACAACATCCTTCTCCTGAAGGACAGTAAACCTGTTGCTGTCTATTACAACGTCATAAGAGTGAACCTTATCGAACATTATCTTATCACCGATTGATATTCCAACAACGTTTATTCCTGGCTCTACAACAACTCCATAGTGATACCTCATGTCTTGATACTCCTCTCCACTTAATATCAGACCGCTCTTGGCAGTCTTCTGTTCTACAATCTTCTCGATTAATAAAAATTTATTTAGGACTTTCATCTGCTCTAATGTTTGTTATAATTGCGTTAGTACTCATAATAGTTGTTGCTACAGATACAGCGTTTAGTAGTGCGTTCTTAGTAACCTTAGTTGGGTCAATAATACCCATCTTAATCATGTCACCAAATCGCTCTCCCTTCACGTCATACCCATTACCCTTGTCAAAGATTCCCATTGCTATCTCGGTTGGCTTCTTGCCAGCGTTAATGAGTATCTGATCAAATGGAGCTAGAAGTGCGTCATGCATAATCATTGCCGATACATCAAACTCATCGTAAATCATGGCAGCACACTCAGACAACGCAATACCACCCCCAGGAAGAATGCCATCCTCTATGGCAGCCATAACTGCGTACACAGCATCATCAATCCTGTCTCTCTTTTCTTTTTGCTCAATGTCACTCTGTGCACCTACATATATAACGCCAACACCGCCAGATATATTGGCCATCCTCTCTCTAATAAAGTCTTTGTCTTCTTTGTTGTCTGTCTGATCAACCATTGCCTTTAGGTCAGCAATGTGCTTGTCAATGTCCTCCTTAAAGTCTGCGTGGTGCATGAACACCGTAACGTCTTTCTTAACAATAACCTTAGCAGCCTTTCCTAGGTCAGATAGACCAATGATTGATAGATCATCACCAGTGTCTTCACTGAAGTATGTTCCGCCAAGAGCTACAGCTAAGTCTTTTAACAGGTCTTTCTGTCTGTATCCAAATGACGGAGGAATAATATTGCATGCCTTAATTTTGCCCTGATATACGTTAACGTTTAACGTCTGTAGTGCGTTTGGACCTAAGTTACCAATGATTAGTAACGACTTGCCCTGAGATACAATAGGAGCCAACACCTTCTCTAAGTTGGAGATATTGTTTATCTCGTGATCACAAATCAATACATACGGATTATCAAGGACACACTCTTGCTTCTTTTGATCCGTGACAAAGTATGGTGACGTGTACCCCCTCTCTATCCTCATTCCATTTATTATCTCAACCCTTGTCTCCGAGTTCATGCTGTTCTCAACAGTTACAAGTGGAACTTCTGAAAATGCGTCACCAATCATCTTACCAATCTCTTGGTCATTGTTTGCTGATATTGTCGCAACATCGTAAAGCCTCTTTCCGTTAACCTTCTTAGACATCTTGTCTAGCTTGTCAACAACCTTCTTTGATAGCGCAGATATTCCACGTATCACCTCAGTAACATTGTGCTCAGGTGTTAAGTACTTGTCAGCTGCGTCAATAATTGCCTCTGCAAGTACAATTGATGTCGTTGTACCATCACCAGCAACAGTTGCCGTCTTGTCAGCAGCCTGTCTCATCATCATAACGGCTAGGTTCTCAGTCGGGTCGTACAGATTGATTGACTTTGCAACCGTAACACCGTCCTTTGTTACGGTAATACCACCTACATGGTTCTCAGACTCTATTAATACTGTCCTACCTCTAGCACCTAGAGTACTTTTTACTGCCCCAGCTATCTTTTTGATGCCAGATTTCAATTTTTTTTGGCCATCATCGCCAAAATGAATCTCTTTTACTATCATTTTATTAAATTTTACACCAAATTTACTAATTTTTTACTTTACAAAACAAAAAAAGGGGTCAGTGACCCCCATTTTGTAGTTTTTATTCAAAATTAATTGCCAGAACTTTTTCTTCTGTTCTGTCTTTCTAATTTTTGTCTGTTAAGTGATGTTACAATCTTAGCCTGAAGCGAGTTTCTGTTGGTAGCATTGTTCATGGATGATTTAAAAGAACTTTTAGCCTCTCCATATTGCTTTGAACCTGCATAACCCTGCTGCATATCTATTGTGTATAGTTTGTTTTTAGATGGCCCTCCCTTTTTTAGAGCAAAAAATCCACTGTCATATATTTTGTTTTCTGTATTCTCTCTCTCTGTTATTATTTTTTCTCCCTTGCTGTTTGTTACTACCTTATTAAGTGGGCTAAGGTTACCATACTCATCATTCTTCATGAATTTCCCAGGCAGAATCTTGCCAGACTCATCCTTGTACTCTCCAGTCCAAACTTTTGACTCATAAACTCGCATTGGATTAACCTTCTCTTGAGCACTTGAAAGTCCAGCAACGTTCTCTCTACCTGCATATTTTCTGGCCTCTTTTATTTTCTTAATTGCAGACTTAGAGTAACTGAAGTCTCCCTCAAACATAGCACCTCTCTTGTCTTGTCTTGCCTGCTTAGTTAAATCTCTTAACTGCTCTTCAGTCATACCTCGAAAATCCTTACCCTTATATGATCCTACCTCGTATGTTTCCCAAAGCCTTCTTTCTCTAGTATTATGTTTACCTATAGGAACAAGTGAAGTAGTTTTCACTGTCCTAGATGATTTCTTAATACCTCCAGATTCTTTTATTCCTGGAGTTTTATCTTTTACTCTTATAGTCTTAGATTTATACTTTGGCTCTTTGAAGTCCCAACCCTCAACCCCCTCTACAACCTTCTCAGTAACCTTAGTCTTCTTAGGTTTTGTTGGTTCAGTTGGAGTTGGAGCTGTTGCTTGTGTTGTTGCAACTTCTTCTACACTCATGGATTCAGGATTTGGAATCTTTCTTGGGTCTTGTCTGCCCCATCTCACATCTCCTGCTACAATAGAGAATGCAGGCTCACTATTCTTTGGGCTTTGATTTATATATGACTGCCTAACTTCTTTAGGTGCTGAAGCCATCTCAGCATTATATTTATAAAGCTTAGTTTTATATGTTTTAGAACCTGGCTTATAGTTAAGTTCGTAGCTAGGTGCACTCTCACCAGATGTTGTCATCTCTGTCATCTCTAGCGGCTCATCATACTCCTCAGAAAGTTTATCTGTTTTACCAGAAAGATATCTGTTTACATCTGCTGGAAACTGCTGCAGTACCCCCCTTCCCTTTCTATCTAATTCTATATCTTTATATGCTCCAGATTGATATTTCTGTCTGAAATCAGGCCAGCTAATGTATGTTCCCTTTCTGTCTCCAGAAGGTGATAAGTCAACAGTTTTTCCATATACGTTTGGATCGGCTATCCTGTTTCCAGTTTTAGGATCTATATATTTGGGAGCTAACGTTGTTCTCCCGTACTTCATTATTGCCATTTGAACACAAATTTTAAAATTAATAGATTGATATGGACTTCATAGTAATCATAGTCGTCCTCCTTTCCATATACCTCAAAACCAATGTTGAGTCCTACAGGTATCATGTTATGAATTTCTAGAAGCATATTCTTTTACAAAGATAGTATTTTTTTATTTTACATTCATCCTGTTTAAACGCCTTATATCTCCAGAACGAACGTTCTTTTCTTTTGTAACGCCTCTTTTGGTAACAGTCTTTTTGTTTTCTGTTTCGCTTCCAGTTTTGCTAATCTTTTTATCAAAACCAATTGTTACGTTTTTTCTTACGTTTCCAGACTTGTCATACTTTGATGTGCTTATAGACTTGCCACCTATAACTTTACCATGACCCTCCTCAAATATGTACTGACTTTCTTCTTTTGTTTTTTTAAGATTGCCAGACGGACCATACGTCTTTGTGGTTATCTTAATGTCTTTGTCTTTAGCGTGAAGCTGTGGCATCCTCACAAACTTACCTGGGGATGTCTGTATCAAGGTCTTGTCAAGCCTCTCTACTACCTTTCTCTTCGGCTTGGTATCTACTGGCATACTCTTTTATTTTTTCGTCATTAATACTAATCATCTTCAAAAGCCTATTGATTGATCTTTTGCTCCTAGGTTTTGGGTGCTTCTTCTTAGCTCTTGCCATTTCTTTTTTTTGTCAAATATACAGAATTTTTGGGTAATAGGGGGGATTGACGCGAGCCAGGCCGATCGGAAAACCGTTTGAAATTTATGGGGGGGGTCTTGATTTCCAGATTTTCAGTCGGATTTTTTGGCTTTTTGCCTGTATGCCATTTGGCATGGTGATGCCCATCAATATGTTACAATACTTATGTACATACATACACATTCTTTCCTGTCGGACGTTCTGCCTGTCGGTAGGTAGGTAGGTAGGTCTGTTATATAATTTGCATTATGTTAAATAGAAATGCATTTCGATTGGTCGGCATGTCGGTTGGTCGGTTGGTTGGCGTAGCTGTTGGCATACCTGTAGAGGGGAGGCAATACCTGTTCACCAATCGAAATCGGTTACATTTTTACACCCAATATTATGTAATATTCTGAAAGCCTTGCCCAGCTTACGTTTCAGAGATTTTAATCCGTATACCAAACCCGTCATCTACGTAGTTCTACTTAGTTGGTACTACGTAGTTATACGTAGATCGTTCTACGTAGTTCTACGTATTTTTCAATCTAACTAAAAAAAAATTGTATCATTTCGAGATAGACTTCCGTTATTTGTGTCAGAAAGGGCGACCAAACGAGGTCAACAGCCAAGTCGAGACCGCGGACTTATTATAGCGAGGAGCGTACATCTCTATAACCTGTACACGTGATAGGCAACACGTTCGAATGACGCGAAGATTGTAGTAGCGTGCATCGTAAAAGGTCACTCCCCCAACCGAGGGTATTAGTATCGGCACTGCAACCTAAGCAGGAGGTGGACGAATAGCCGTCAGCGACATTAGTCAAGACGTGATTCAATGCAACCGAAAAACAGGTACACTCAAGGATAGCTTGAGCGTGAAATGACATAGCCAAAGGTCTGACGCGAAAAAAATAACCAAAAAAAACTAGGTGCATTTAGTAAGACTAATTAATCGGAGCGAAACCGAATGCACCACTAACCAATAAATCAATGTAATATGTCAAGTAAAATCATCAAGATTGATGGAGTCTTCGAGGTATGGGGATTCTTCAATGAGGGAGTATTAATACGTACACAACGAGTACGCATCCCTTTTAGCCATCGTTAATTAACCTTTAAAACCAATAATCATGAAAGCAGTAATTTTTTTAATCGGAATGGCAATGACAACAATCGGAATAGTATTGCCTGTTGTATCTAGTGTAACGGGATTCCTAATGGATACCAAAGGTCACGCAATGGTGGTAGTGTATGTACTATTCGCTGGCATCGTAGGAGGTGGAATTTTAATCAAAAAGTCTAACATTTAAAAACTAGAAACCATGAAAGAATACAGAAAATTGCTCAATGAATATTATGATTTAAAAAATGCGCTATTAGACTATACTGATTCGTTCTACGATGGTATGTATTACGACATCCAAGGTTATCATGTAATGTATGATGAGAATGATTATGGAGAAATAGATTCATTAAGAAATCAAGTAAAATCATTCAGAGCAATACTTACAGGAATGAAGACAATGCAATATCAATTTTGTTAACCAACTAAAATCTAGAAACCATGAACTACAAGAAATTAATGGCACATAAGCCAACAAGCTACGGCAAAATGATGAACGACAAAGGTCAAGTAATTGAATTCTACGAGCATCCAATCTATGGTGATGAGATGCAAGTAATATGTGTATGTCACGAGCTAGAACTAGCTGATTTCAGCACATTCTTCGAGACTGATGACATGGAAGCGGAGCATGGTGAATATCAACCATGGTTCGATGAGAACGGAAAGTTATACATGGGAGGATTTGAGGCATAGTAATAACCGATAAAAACTAGAAATCATGAAAGAATTAATCGATAGAATTGAACACGACATCAAATGTGCTGAAGTAAGGAGAGATGCATTTGATAAAGGTAGTCATGGATACGAATTCAACAAAGCTATTGTGCTAGCCTTGAAAGGAGTATTATTTGACATGAAAGAATTAAAATTAACCAATAAACAATAGAAACCATGAAAACAGGAAAAATTTTAGACAACGTAGGATTCCGAAAGTTAGATGGAACTACACGACAACTGACCATAACTGAGCAATTAATCCGCAACAAGCAGTTCGTTGGAATCAACGACATAAAACATCCTTTACATGGGATAGTTAATGTTGATAGATACAGGCTAGATGAATTGCTACAGCACAGCGAGGATGAATTATTACAAATGACAAAAGAAAAATTCAGCAATGATAACGTATAGCATAATCATCAAGAGCTTTTATGGTGA